>C687J35174_10000928_pt1 | contig 42924 bp, 48 predicted proteins | sample RifCSPhighO2_01_FD_35174 | JGI IMG/M metagenome (IMG submission 35174) | reverse complement strand
TTCGGATCCATTTCCAGGGCGAAGTATAACGCACTGGTGGCTGTAACCCCTCCAGGAGATGATACCGGGGATGACACGGGGGATGATACGGGGGATGTTGCAGAGATCAGCAAAACACCGATTATTTCATCCCTAGACCCGACCACAGGGCTGATCGGGGACAATGTGGAAATTGTCGGAGCAGGACTTGATGATATAGATAACACTGTTCAGTTCGGATCAGTAGCGATAAGCAATCTCCCCTCTGGCGTGAATACGGATGGGCAAAATGTCATAGAATTTACGGTACCTGTCGGTGTAGCTCCGGCGGAGCATAGCGTTTCGGTTAGTAATATAAATGGAACAAGCAACATCTTACCGTTTCAGGTTGTTGTGGCTCCCGTCGAGCCCGTTACTGCCCCGGAAATTCTGACCCTCACTCCACAAACAGGACCGAGTGGAACAGTGGTAACGATTCAGGGAAAAGGGTTTCATAAAACGGAAAACACTGTTTATACCGGATTTGATATGCTCACCTTGCCGTCAAATGATGGTGAAACAATACAGTTTACCGTTCAATATAACTTTTTCGGCGGAGAGGTGACGGATGAGTTTCGGCAAATTTTCCCCACAACACCGCTGTATATTCTTGTGGAAAATGAAAATGGGCTAAGCAATGAAAAAATATTTGACTTAACCTATTGATTAATATTATGGGAAAGGTTATAACACTGGCGATTATTTCAGTAGTTGTCGTAGCGGCAATGATTGTTGGCTCGCTTATTTATAAGGTTGAACTTGCGTCAGCAACTCCCCCTCTTAAACCTCATTTTGGAGGGCGAGTTAACGATTTTCTTCTTTGCTGTAACGGCATTATGTACGCCATTGGCCCACCGCGCGGGGGGAGCTATCTTGCTGATCAAAACACGAAATTTTTTAAATACTGGCAATCACAAAGGAAAGGAGTGTGGTTTTTGGGAATATATAACCCGGGCGGGGCATGTATCATTCCCCCGAGGTGTAGAAGAAGCACGCCGGTTAACGGCGTTATTATCCATGTCGGCACGTCACTTTTCTAAAACATCTTAAAAATAAACAAAAACACCCGTAAGGGTGTTTTTGTTTGCGGACTTCGTATGCGTGAGTTGGAGCCAGATTATTATTTTTCTGCATCAGGTTCAATCTTTTCAATAGAGCAGCCGATGTACATTTGCTTTTCTGGATTTTTGCCAGTTTTCTCCTGATACATTTTATCAGCTTCAAGTATATCCTTCGCAACACATTCAAATACAACTTCGCCTCCCGCGGAGTTATCACGGTAGATGTATTTCCTTAACTCCCCACTGTTTTCTATTTTTGATTCCGGTTTTTCTATAGACATATGCAGATACAGACAACTTTTTCGGCAAATCTGAAATGGTGGACCCAAGGAGAATCGAACTCCCGCTTGCGCAATGCGAATGCGCCGTTATGCCACTTAACTATGGGCCCGCTGAAGAAATCGAGGGTTCTCGATCTGGGGCCGACCAGCTGATCGGACGAATACGGTGTATTATCACTATATTATGAGCTCTCTAAATCATTTTGCCTGAAGCGTTTCGGCAAAAGCGCTTTTACTGGAAAAACAAAACCTTTCTTCGGCTCAATTATACTGTAAAATCTTTAAATTTCAATAATACGCTGGCCTCTGCCAAGCGTTTCTTTTTTGGCAGCGACTTCTTCCGCAAATGCAATGTATGCAAGAACAAACGCCACAAGAAATATGAGTCTGAAAAGAATAATAAGCCAACTGCCGATGATTCCCGATACATCAACAAATCCAAACAGAAGGTATAGAGTTATGGAGAAGGGCGCGAAAAACGCAAACCACGGTTTTTGTTTTTTGAAAACACTCAAAAAATTTTGTGCCGATTCCTTAAGGGTAATAAGAAACAATATCGCTATAAGTGTGATGGTTAAAATTAATGTAAATGTATTTGGTTCGTATTCGGTTGCATAAGGGGTGGCGGTTGTGAGTGTGCTTCCAAACCATATAAGCCCCGCTGTTCCTGCAAGAGCCCCAGCGATGTAAATGTATTGCGCGATTGTTGTAATGAGCCTGTTTTCAAACGCTTTGTTAAACAGGTAGGGCGCAAGAAAAATTCCGGAGATAAACACGAAGCTTTGTGTAATGGCGAAAAACAGCTCATCTATTTGCAGAAGGCCGATTGCCGAAGAGAACTGACGAACGGAAGAAGCAACCCAAGCCCATCCTATAAAAAACCAAAAGTAGCCGAGCTGGTTAAACTCCCTCGTGATGGTTTTTGAACGAAGCATGGTGAAACCTAAAAAGAGCGCAGTGAGCGAGAGCGCCAGAACCACAATGCCGTTTAAAAACCTCCCGGTAAAAAACTCTCCCAAGAAAAAATCCATAAAAGTTACAGGGTTTCTTGATGTACTCTATATAGTACTCTGTTTGCCGCTTTTTATGAATGTGGTGATTGATTACATGCGTTGAACTTGCCAATGAGCACGGCGCTGTTTTTGAAGCAACAAGACAATAAGGAGATAATAAGGGATAAACCAAAGCCAACTGACGTTCTGTATGCTGATACTTGAAAATGGAAGGCGGGCACCTGTGTCGATAACTGTAGTGATGTATAGGAGCAATACATAGAGCGGGAAGGAAAGCACGGTTCCAAGCATATTGCTTACAAGACCGAAAACCGTCCCCAGAAACCCTGCCAAAAGCACCATTCCAAGAAGCGGCACGACGAGAATATTCGTAAGAGGCGTAATGAGTGAGATGCTGCCGAAATTGTATAAGAGAATTGGCATAGTATACACTTGAGCGGAGAGCGTCATTGCTACCATACGCCGCAGCGTCTGCCATGGCAGAAGAGGCGAGGACCACATAAAGAACGATTCTGAAAGTTGTGCAATGCCCAACACTGCAAGAAATGAAAGTTGAAAGCCGACGTCTCGCGTGAGAAGAAATGGATTTACAAAAAGCATGACAGCTGCTGCAAAAAGAAGAAAACGGGTGGTGTTTGCCGGCCTTCCCATTTTTTCCGCAACCAAAAGCAACCCCGCCATAATACCGGCCCTTACTGCCGAAGGGGGAGCTCCGATCATGATGATATATAAAAGCAATATACATATCGCGGCATAAAATGCCTGACCCTTCCAGAGCCCCATTCCAATAAGTGCAAACATCAAAAGACCGGCCAGGATGGTGATGTGCATGCCTGAAATTGCAGTAATATGGCGCAGTCCCGTCTTGTTGAGCTGCTGCTTTAAATCGCCAGACATCTTTCCTTGATCTCCCAGCATCATTGCGGCAAGTATGTCGCTTTGCGGTGCGGGAAGTATCTTATAGAGCGATGTGCGCAGTTTGTTTTTTGCGGAAAGGATGTAGGACACGATAACATTTCCATTGTTTTCTGAAATGCGTGTTACTTCCGGAAATTTCATCACAGTAAAAATTCCGTCTTTCTGTAAGAAATTTTTATAATTAAAATCTGCAAACACGTCTGGTGTTTGCATGGCTCCTTTTACAAGCAGTTTATCTCCGTATTTATATTGAGGGAATCTTGGAAGTTGAAGTAAAATCTTATGGTCTTCGTATTTCATAAGAAGCTGTGTGGTGCGTTCGCGGATTTCCGGCTCTCGCAACACAACGCCTGTTACGGTAACGGTTTCTTCGGTGTCGCGAAGAGTGGAAAGCGCATCGGGTTTGTTTAAAACGTATTCCATGCGCACGATTCCTATAAGGGCAAAGAAACTCGCTATAGCTATAAAACCGTACCATTTTTTATGCGATGCGATGTGGGCCGCGATTGTACATGCAACAATAAGCGACAACACCCAATACATAAGAGGGGACTGTGTAAATGAGCGCATTGCAACCCCGGCAATGTATGCAAGCAGCCACCAAATGGCGCCGTCAGTTCTCTCCATTTGGAGCATTGTACGTTTTATGGAGAACCATTGCAATTTTTCACGCACATTGCTATAATAATTGTTATATTAGGTAGCCAAAGGTCAAGTTATTAATCCTAACTACCGAATGTTTCATGACATATTTTGATGTGATGAATTTTCAGGAAGAGGATCAGCCGATGGGCGATGGAGGTGAGGACAATACGCCTTCAGAAGAAAGCGATACAGGTGGAGATGATAAGCCGTCAGAGGAAGAAAAGGGCGGAACGGAGAATGAATAATTTATAAACCCAAGGACAATCCCGGTGTAGACCGGGATTGTTTTTTTTACAACGCCACTTCAGCATTCAATGTCGAAGTGGCGTTGTCATTATGCAATAAGGAGTCTCTTTGAATGTCTTTGATCTTAGCCAATCGTAGGTTGCAAAGCTCAACCCCCGTTTGTAAGGCCAATGACACATATGCGGCGTGTGTTTTGAATAAGTTGGAATGCAATAGAAAAAGTCCCGGCTGTTGCTGCCGGGACTTTTTCTTAAAAGTGAGGAGCGGCGCTATTCGGCAGATTCCTCGTCCGTATCTGTGTCTGTATCATCGGAATCATCGTCGGAGTTTGTATCGTCCTCCTCGTCCTCATTAAAATAGGCTTTCGTCATAGGTACGTTGAATTAATCTTTTAGTTCGACCCCCCCATTTGATGAGGTGAGAAAATTGTACCTCTGATAAGTTGGCAGTCAAGGTTTCGCTGTGGGGAAAAGTAACCTCTCTGCGGCCATAGAAAAAACAAGCCTTTCTCAATTTATGTAAGATAAAGCATCTTGGGCGGTTCCCATGCTCGTGGAGCGAGCACGTTTGTCGAACACCCGCCCCATTTGGACATAAAACTGCGCGATTGATATGCTTGCTTTTTCCTTATGCAGGACGTCTCGCCTGAAGCGCGGACGAGCCTCATCAATTTTACTTTGTAAAATTTGCACTTTAAGGGAATAGGCCAGAAACTCTCTAAAGGCTCTGATGGATCCGTTATTATTTAACATTGTAGCATCTTGGGGATGATTTTACATACCCAAGAGATCTGCCAGACGCAGTTAGAAAGCAGAATATTGATATTTTGAAGGATACTGTCCGTCTGCGATAGAGCCCTGCTTAGAGTGCCCAACTTTTAGCGACCGTACCCATCCGCAAATGTTCACAATAGTCACGAAGTTCACACATTCATTTACGCGCCTTGAAAACATTATTCGTTGGTGTACTATTGAAATACTATGAAAAACTTAGCAATTTTAGGGCTGGCGTTATTACTGGCACTACCAGTCGGTACATCTACATCTTTTGCGGCAGTTAAGCCACAAAATGACAATCTTAATCGTGTACTTATTGCTTTCGATAAGCCAGTTGGAACAGGCGAGCAGGCACTTATCCGTGCCTATGGCGGGAAAATTAAATACAGTTATTCAATCGTGAATGCGATTGCGGCTCAAGTCCCAGCGTCTGCATTGGATGGGTTATCACACAATCCTCATGTAACTTCGGTTGAAGCGGACGACACTGTGTACGCTGTTGATATTGAGCTTGATAACTCTTGGGGGGTGCGACACATTCAAACTGGTGATGTGCATGCGACTCCATATAGCAACAAAGGAGCTGGAGTGAAGATCGGCATTATCGATTCCGGTGTGAATTACTTTCACCCAGATTTGAACGACAACTTCGATCCTCTTAATCTTGGTTACGATTTCTATTACTACGACTACGACCCGATGGATGTGTATGGACACGGTACTCATGTTGCGGGCACTGCATGTGCGGAAGATAATGACATAGGCAGCATAGACCCCAAACTTGGAGTTGTCGGAGTCGCACCGGAATGCAATCTCTATTCACTTCGGGTCTTAAATGAAGATGGCGCTGGTTACTGGAGCGATATCATTGCGGCAGTTGAGTGGTCTACTGGCGCCACAATGCAAATTCAAAATGTTTTTACTAAAGAAATGCTCACAGTACAGGGGCTTAAACTGGATGTAATCAATCTTTCTCTCGGAAAAGATCGGGATCCGGGTAGTACCGTGAAACAAGCGTTTGATAATGCCGAAGCACAAGGTGTTGTCATAGTTGCCGCCGCTGGAAATTCCGGAAATGTTGGAGGTAAGGGCAACAATGTTATTTATCCTGCGAAATATGATTCGGTTATTGCGGTTGCGGCAACAGATTCAAACAACAATCGTGCGAGCTTTTCAAGCACGGGCGATAAGGTAGAGATTGCGGCACCCGGCGTGAATGTATACTCAACATGGAATGATAATGCAGGATATTACGACCCCCAACCTACCTGTACGGGTACTCCTCTTGATATAAACGGTGACGGACAACCGGATGGAGAATGCTACAAATACGGTTCGGGCACTTCAATGGCTTCTCCCCATGTCGCAGGGGTCGCGGCATTGATTATTGCGGCAGGATATTCTGATTATAACGGCGATGGGGCTGTCAATAATCGTGATGTTCGAGCGATTTTGGATGCTTCCGCGACTGACTTAGGATCAAGTGGTCGTGACCCACAATTCGGATACGGTTTAGTGAATGCTCTTTTTGCGGTTCAAACAGCAAGTGCGAACATTATTCCCACAGCAAATGCCGGCGCTGACCAAACAGTAGTCGATTCTGACGGAAATGGCACTGAAGATGTCATGTTAGACGGTTCAAGCTCTTCGGATTCCGATGGCTCAATCGTGTCGTACGAATGGCGTGAAGGAGCGACACTTCTTACTACAGGCGTGTCACCAACACTCTCATTCGCTCTGGGCAATCACACAGTGACTCTTACGGTGACGGATAATGATGGCGCGACAGCAAGCGATTCCGTTCAAATAAACGTAGCGGCAGAATCATCTGGTGTAACTCTTGCAGCTGTTGGTTACAAGATTAAGGGACTTATGAAAGCCGATCTCTCATGGAGCGGTGCAACTTCTGGAAATGTTGATGTGTATAGAAACGGAAGTGTTATCACTACAACACCGAATGATGGGACTTACACTGACAACATCAATCAGAAGGGGGGTGGAACATTCACTTATAAAATCTGCGAAGCGGGAACAAGTGTTTGTTCAAATGAATCGATTGTAGCGTTCTAATCTTAACAATAGACGAGACAGCAATCTGGCGACGAAAGTCGTCAGTTTTGTTTTTGCGTGTGCGATGTTTCTGCGATGGCTTCACTCGTTTTTGAAGTCGGGAGTGACAGGTAAAGAGATTGAGCACATCGTGCATTCTGGGCTTTTTATTAGAACCCCCGCCTAAATCTTAAAAAGCCGTTTTCTTTTCAGAAAAATTTATTTTCCCACACAAAATTCCAGTTCCCTGTATGGGCAACGAGACGATGTTAGAACCTGCAAATTTTCTGAAATAGAAACGGCGATTGATGCGCTGGAAAGCTAAAAGTCCACTATGGTGCGGGCAGGGAGAATCGAACTCCCATCTACTGCTTGGAAGGCAGTCATTCTACCACTTAACTATGCCCGCATACGCCGCCTTCGTCCCCCTCCCCGCTTCTGAAGCCGAGCCCATTTATAAAAGGACTGCCCGAAGTGTTCCAAAGCCGGTGGGGCGACAAACTCGTTTACAGAAGTGGGAAGGGGTTTACAGCGGCACGGATATTGTATCAAAGAATCCGAAATTCTGAAAATGTTCCCGTCGGCTCGCCCCACGTGTAGTCAATACTTTCAACTTTTGCGTGCCTTGGTCCTTCCCGCGCCCACTGAAGCAATTTTTCTAAATTATCTCGCTTGCCTTCCGCGACAATTTCAACAGAACCATTATCCATGTTCTTTGCACACCCCGAAAGTCCGAGCATTTCTGCCTGTGCTTTTGCTGAATGCCTGAACAACACTCCCTGCACCATTCCCGTGATGTTCATTGTTATTCGGCAGCGCTGTTTTTCTTTCGTCATAAAGTGTTAGACATCGGACGACATATGAAACGCTACCAAATATGTTGCATAAACGCCAGCGAAGCTGCGCACTTAGGATGTTTGTTCTGTTTTTGCGCAAAAGCCACCGCAAAAAGCTCTCGCATAAAAGATAGCTCCCGCCTTTTTAAAGGCGATGAGCTATCCACAGGGGAGAATCGTGAAAGTTGTTGTCTTATAAAGATTTTGCTAGTATAAATGCGTCTTTTATTAGTGCTAGCAAAGGTCGATCATTGGACCATTAAATTGATTTAGCATATGAACAAAGCGGATCTTGCCGAAGCAGTCTTTAACAAGTTGGGTGGCACCAAGCGAGCATCAGAAGATGCTGTTGACACTGTATTTAATACCATTACCGGTGCACTCTCAAGAGGCGATGAAGTCTCCGTTTCGGGATTTGGAACGTTTCTTGCCAGAAAGCGGGCGGCCCGAACTGCGCGGAATCCGAGAACAGGAGAGTCTGTTGAAGTTCCGGAGATGAGAGTTCCGAAATTCAGAGCGGGAAAGGGCTTGAAAGATGCGGTGAAATAAGATTTTGTAACGCTAAAAGCCCGGCAGTCTTAGAAAGACTACCGGGCTTTTGGTTGCAGGGATTTTGAAATGGAGACGCAAGATGTTCAAGTCCTGTTATTTCGCATATTCAATTGCCCTGTTTTCCCGTATTACAACAACCTTGATTTCTCCCGGGTATCGAAGTTCCCGTTCAATGTTTTCTGCGATTGATCTGGCAAGTTTCTTCGCTGCCGCGTCTGTAATTTGGTCCGGCGTGACGAAGACACGCAATTCTCTCCCGGCTTGTATAGCGTAAGATTTTTGCACGCCCTCAAACGAATTCGCGATTCCCTCAAGGTCTTCTAAACGTTTTAAATAATTCTCCAGCGTGTCGCGGCGCGCTCCCGGACGGGAAGCGGAAATGGCATCGGCTGTTTGCACAATGACCGACTCAAGCGTTTCATAAGGATACTCCTCGTGGTGTGACTGCATCGCTTTTATAATTGCTTCGTCTTCCCCGAATTTTTGAAGGATCCGTCTCCCAATTTCCACATGCGTTCCTTGGACCTCATGGTCAACCGCCTTTCCGATGTCATGAAGCAATGCTCCTTTTTTTGAAACCGCCACGTTTCCACCAAGCTCCGACGCCAGCATACCGGAAATATGCGCCATTTCCACCGAATGCTGCAAAACGTTTTGGCCATAACTGGTGCGGAAGTGCAGGCGGCCTAACAGTTGCAGCAGTCGCGGCTCAAGATCAAAAACCCCCACTTCATATGAGGCCGCTTCCGCAGCGTCTTTCATTGTTTTTTCTATGGTTCCTTTTGTTTTCTCAACAACTTCTTCAATGCGTGCCGGATGAATGCGGCCGTCTATGATGAGCTCCTCAAGGGCGTTTTTCGCAATTTGCCGCCTGACCGGATCAAAACTCGAAATCATTATAGATCCCGGTGTTTCATCGACGATGATTTCAACCCCTGCTGCGCGCTCAAGGCTTCTGATATTACGGCCCTCCTTGCCGATAATCTTTCCTTTGATGTCGTCCGAGGGTATGGAAACCGTTGTTGTTGTAACCTCTGCAGCTGTTGATGTGGCGAGACGCTGAATGACGGACGCAAGAATATCTTTTGCTTTTCTCTCGAATCGTTCTTCCCCCTGTATTTCCAGTTTGCGGATACGTTCAGCGAGATCCGATTCTATTTCTTTTTCCACTCTTTCCACGAGTTCTTTTTTTGCGTCTTCTGCGCTGAGCCGTGAAACCTTTTCCAATTCCGTGAGCTGTTCTTTTTCCTTTTCTCTTAGTTTGTTTTCAAATTTTTTCAGTTTCTCGACATTTTCGTTGAGGGTTTTCTTCTCGTGCTCAAACTCCTCCGTCTTTTTGTCGAGATGTTCTTCCCTTCTGGAAAGACGTTCACTAGTTCTTTGAAATTCCAGTTCTTTATCCTTTGCCTCGTGTTTTGCTTCTTCAATTATTTCCGAGGCCTTCTCTTTTGATTTTAAGATTACCTCCTGCGCCTGCGCTTTCGCATTAAGATGGAGTTTTTTGATTTCCAGCTCTAGAGAGCCTCTGCGCTGTTGTGTGATAAGTTGGCGGATGATGTATCCCATTCCGATTCCAATGACCAAAAAGCCAACCCCCAACACAAGCGGTTGAGTGAGTATGTTCATATAAGACTATGGGCGCACTATGCATAAGTGAGGAAAATGTAAGTGTGATATGATACGCGCTTTTAGTTTTTTAATAATATTATAAGACCGAATGATGACATCATCATATAACGCCAACCTTTTATTGTCAATTTGCGTATGATTGACAATGCCATTGATGTATTGTGTGATAAACTGTAAAGAAAAAATATCTTCAGTTGCCCCACGGCATTGACAATACCGTTGCAAAAACGGCCAAATCGTGCGTGGCGCAGGTTTATGTAAATCAAAAAGTCCTTCATGTTCTGTGTTATACTGTCAGCATGATAAAGCGGCCCGTTATACTTGTTATACTGGATGGTTTCGGTATTCCGCCCGCCACCACTGCGTCCAGCAGTCCTTTTAAGGCGGCGAGTTGTCCCACGATTCATGAGATGGAAAAACATTATCCGTTCACGACGCTTCAGGCATCAGGCATTGCCGTTGGGCTGCTCATGGGGCAGGCCGGCAACAGCGAGGTTGGCCATCTTACCATGGGAGCCGGTCGGACGCTCTATCATCATCTTCCGCGCATCATAACGGCGATTGAGGACAGATCTTTTTTAAAAAATGAAGCGTTCTTAAGCTCCATATCACACGCCGAAGAAAGAAAAAGCACCCTGCACCTTATGGGTCTTTTCTCAAGCGGCTCGGTCCATGCCTATCGGGATCATTTTTACGCTCTTATTGAGCTTGTTGGGGGGAAAGATATTCCGGTGAAACTGCATCTTTTCTCTGATGGCAAAGACTCCCCAACTCGTGAGTTCGCAGAAAACTTACAGGAGTTGAAGCAATATCTCAACGAAGAAGGATATAGCAACGTGGATATAGCTTCATTGATCGGAAGGTTTTATGCGATGGATCGCGATGCGCAGTGGGAACGGATTCACAAAGCCTATCAGTGTCTTATTGGCGAACAGGCGCTTTCATTTTCGAATCCGATTAAGTATGTTGAGGATTCTTATCAAAAGGGAGTGGAAGATGAATTCATAGAACCGGCGTGGCGGATGAATGAAAAAGGAGAACCGTCCGGAAGGATCTGTGAGCATGACGCTGTGATTATCTGGAATTTTCGTGAGGACAGTATGCGGGAAATTATTCGTGTACTGGCTGACGAAGCGTTTGACGGTTTTGCGCGCAAGATGGTAAACGATCTTTTTATTGTTACGATGACGGAATATGTGAAAGGTCTTCCTGTAAAAGTTGCATTCCCGCCTCTTGATATCATTCGTCCTTTGGCGCAGGTTATTTCGGAGGCGGAGAAGACGCAGGTACACATTGCGGAAACCCAAAAATACGCGCACGTTACGTATTTCTTTAACGGCGGTATTGAAGAAGCATTCAAAGGGGAAGATCGTGTGCTTGTTCCGTCGCTGAAAGTTGAACATTTTGACGAAAGCCCTCAAATGGCAGCCCCAGAGATAACGGAAATTGTGCTTGAAGAATTTTCCAAACACCATTTTACACTGGTGAATTTTGCCAACCCTGATATGGTGGGGCACACGGGCAATTTTGAAGCAACCGTAAAGGCGGTAGAGGTTGTTGACGCGGCGCTTCGGAGGATTATGGACAAAGTATTAGAAGTGGGTGGGATTATGATGGTAACCGGGGATCATGGAAACGCGGAGGAGAAATATTACGGCCTTACCGGCAGAAAACGAACGAAGCATACTACGAACGTTGTGCCGTTTTTTATTGCGGGGGAAATATTTAAAAGAGATGCGGCAAGAAGTCAGGAGGAGATTGAAGAAGAATATAAACATACGAAAGGCACGCTTGCCGACGTTGCTCCGACAGTGCTTGCGGCAATGGAGATCAACCAGCCGGGAGAAATGTCGGGAGTGAATTTGGTGCCGAAGATTTTGCAGTAAAGAGATGAAAAAGCCGGTACGCTGGTAGCGTACCGGCCTTTCATTGCCGCGGAAATTGCACTGCAATCCGAGGACCGTGAGGCCGGTGTCACACCAGACGATCAGAAATGCAATACGTCTTCTTCGCAGTGAAGAATTATTTTTTTACTTTTTTCTCGTTTTCAGTATCTCATCAATGAGGCCGTATTTTTTAGCCTCCTCGGCGGTCATAAAAAAGTCCCTGTCAGTATCTTTTTCCACTTTGCTTTCCGGCTGGCTTGTATGGTATGCGATGATTTTGTTTAGTCTCTGTTTTACTCTGAGTATTTGTCTTGCCGTAATGGCGATGTCGCTGGCTTGTCCTTCGGCCGCTCCCAACACCTGATGAATCATCACTTCTGAATTCGGCAGTATAAAACGCTTGCCCTTTTTGCCTGCGGCCAACAGAACCGCCCCCCCTGACGCCGCATATCCAACGCATATTGTTGCGACATCCGGTTTGACGTATTGCATCGTATCGTATATCGCGAGTGTTGCGCTCACCGATCCGCCCGGCGAATTGATATAAAATGAAATATCTTTCTTGGAATCTTGCAGTTCAAGAAAAAGAAACTGCGCGATGATGGTGTTCGCGGTCGCGTCGTTAATCGGTCCCCCAATGAAAATAACACGATCTTTCAGAAGACGCGAGTAAATATCATAGGCCCGTTCACCATATCCTGATTTTTCAATGACTGTTGGAATTAACATGATATGCTTTGCCGAGATTAAAAAATAAAAGAGAACATTAACTGCTTGTAAACAGTATTCTTAGGGTTTAGTCGCTCTTTTCCAAGATCTGGAATGTTTTTTCATTCATGATAATACCGTAAGCATACTCTCTCACATGGCCTTCGTCAATCTTTTCGCGCTGCGCAGGAGCATACTGTTCAAGTATGGCATTCGCTTGTCGCCGTACTTCTTCTTCGCTTGCCAGGATATGTTCTTCTTTCGCGATTGCCCTTAAGAGCAATCCGTATGTGACGCGGCGCTTTGCGTCTTCTTTATAATTATTTTTTATATCTTGCTCTGATTTCTTTACCTTCTGTAGATAATCATCCCACTGCAGTTTCATCTGTGTTACGGTGTCGTTGAGTTCCTTAAGCATTTTATCCTGTTCCGTTGTAATAAGAACGTCGGGGATTTCCAGATTTGTTTTCTCTGCAATTTTCTCCAGTATCGCAACCCTGATCCGTTCTTTTTCTTTTAGTTTTTTATCAAGCAGGATATTTTCCCGCAGATGTTCCTTCAGCGCATCAATGGTGGAGAAATTTCCCATGCTTTTCGCGAAATCATCGTCCGGTTTCGGCGACGGCTGTTCTTTTTTTGCTTTGGATGTTACGAGCCACTTGAGCAGATCGTTTACTTCTTTTTCTTCCACCGTGATGGTTTTTCCGCTCTCCGCGACAACAACATCCTTTGCTATGCTTTTGTAATCGGGGAGGGAAACCTCCGGTATTATTGCAAATCTCGCCCGCCACACAAGCGGATTTCCGCGGGCAATTTTTATAATCTGAAATTCTGGATGTCCGATCACCTCGAATTTTTTTTCTTTTAGTATATTGGGCCACTCGCTTGAGAGCGTGAGTTCCGCCGCGCGTTCCAGTAAAGCGCTTTCCCCAATCTGTCTTATCACCAAATCTTCCGGCGCGCGGCCTTTTCTGAATCCTTTGATTTCCGTTTCTTTGATAAACTGCGTTGTTGCCTGTTTTATGAAGCGGCTAAACGTTTCTTGAGGGGTTTCGGATTCAATTTCATAGTATGGACCGTCCAGTTTTTTTGTTTTTATATTGGACATTATTTAATAAAAGGAACAATGAGTAGCGCCACGATATTCATCACTTTAATCATCGGGTTAATTGCGGGTCCGGCGGTGTCTTTATACGGGTCGCCAACCGTATCCCCCGTTATGGCCGCTTGATGAGCGGGGGAGTTCTTGCCGCCAAAGTTTCCTGCCTCAATGTATTTTTTTGCGTTGTCCCACGCTCCTCCTCCTGAGGTCATAGATATAGCCACAAAAATGCCGGTTACAATACTGCCTATTAACAAGCCGCCCAGCGCGACTGGTCCGAGAACAAATCCCACAATGATGGGGGCGACAACCGGAATGAGCGCAGGAAAGAACATTTCTTTAAGTGCGCCTTTCGTTACGATGTCAACCGTTTTTCCGTAATCGGGCTTGGTGTGTCCTTCCATAATTCCTTTTATGTCTCTAAATTGTCTTCTTACTTCATTTACCACAAACCCCGCCACTTTCCCCACGGCCTGCATTGCCTTGGCGCCAAAGTAATAAGGCAAAAGTCCGCCGAGGAACAAACCAGCGATGACATTTGGGTCGTTCAGCTCAAACGTAAATGCGCTTCCAATTTCTTCAATATATGCGCTAAAAAGCACCAAAGCCGCAAGGCCGGCGGAGCCAATGGCGTATCCTTTCGTGACAGCTTTTGTTGTATTTCCAACCGCATCTAACGGGTCTGTAACGCTTCGGACTTCTTGAGGGAGTTTCGCCATTTCAGCAATGCCGCCCGCATTGTCGGTAATCGGGCCATAGGCATCTATGGTAATAATAATACCTGCGAGCGAGAGCATCGCCATTGAGGCGACGGCGATGCCATAGAGGCCGGCGAAATGAAAGGCGATGAGGATTCCAAGCGCTATGACAATAACCGGCAGCGCCGTTGCCTTCATGGACACGGCAAGCCCCGCAATGATATTTGTGCCGTGGCCTGACTGTGATGCAGTTGCGATGTCGCGAACGGGTTTGAATTTTTCTGATGTATAATATTCGGTGATGAACACCATCAATCCCGTAACGACCAAGCCGACTATTGAAGCAAGATAAATGCCTGTTGCGTTGGCGGTTTCGCCGAGCAGTGTGCGAGTAATGGGGTAAAAAGCGGCTGCGCTGAGGATGCCGGCAACGAGAAGGCCCTTGTAGAGAGCGTTCATAATTTTTTTGTTTTTTCCAATCTTTATAAACCATGTGCTGACGATGGAGGCGACGAGGGCGGCGGCGCCGAGCACGAGCGGGTAGAGGATGACGTTTTCTGTTTTGCCCAGAGTAATGCTGCCCAACAACATCGTAGCTATCGCTGTTACGGCGTATGTTTCAAACAAGTCGGCAGCCATACCAGCACAATCGCCAACGTTATCCCCCACGTTATCAGCAATAACTGCTGGATTTCTTGGATCGTCTTCCGGAATACCCGCCTCAATTTTTCCCACCAGATCCGCACCGACATCAGCCGCTTTCGTATAAATTCCTCCGCCAATCCGGGCAAATACGGAAATTAAACTGCTGCCGAACCCAAGCGCAATAAGCGCTGAAATATCGCCGGTAAGCGCAAAAAATCCCGTTACCGCAAGCAATGCCAACCCCGCGACAAGCATTCCTGTAATAGCTCCGCCCTCAACAGCGACTGAAAATGCTTCACTGAGGCCTTTATGAGCGGCAAAGGCAGTGCGCACGTTCGCTTTTACGGATATATTCATTCCGATATAGCCGGCAGCGGCTGAGAAGAATGCTCCAATAAGAAAACCAATTGCCGCCGTGGCGCCCAAAAACAGCAGCGTTATCAGAAAAAGCACCGAAGCGACCGCCGTGACTGTTGTTGATTGCCTTTGTAAGTATGCCTGCGCGCCTTCTTGAATGGCTGATGCAATGGACTGCATTTCACTCGTGCCCGCCGGAAGCGTTAAGATATGACGCCGAAGCCAAAAGCCATATATAATCGCGATGGCGGCGGCAAGCAATGGGTACAGAAAATTGATATTCATATGTTGTTGTTTGATTATCTGCCGTTTATTCGGCTTCTGACTGATTACTGTTCTGTTCGTTCGGCATAATCTCCTGATCATCTGTGGTCGTGTTGCCTGCAGTGTCTGTTGTTGTTATCTTCCCCTCCTCTGTTGCCGTTGCAATAGATTCCCCTTCCCGTGACTGTACATCAATTTTCCATCCGGTAAGCTTAGCCGCAAGCCGCACGTTTTGTCCCCCTCTTCCTATGGCAAGCGAAAGTTGTGACTCATCGACAGTGACCACCGCTTCTTTTCTGTTTTCGTCAGCGTCAACGCTGAGCACTTTTGCCGGCGCCAGCGCGTTGGCAATAGATCGGGCCGGATCGGAAGACCATTCTATAATATCGATTTTTTCTCCCCCCAGCTCCGATATGACTGTCCCAACGCGCACGCCCCGCTGTCCAACAAGAGAACCAACGGGATCAACGCCGTCTTCGTGTGAGATCGCAGCAATCTTAGAGCGCGATCCCGGCTCGCGCGCGATACCTTTTATTTCCACTATTCCCTGGCCGATTTCGGGCACTTCAATTTCAAACAACTTTATTACAAAATTGGGATGTGAGCGCGACAAGTAAATCCCCGGGCCGCGCGGGTTGTTTTCTGTAAAGAGGATGAGAGCCTTGATGCGCTCGCCGATGCGGTAACGCTCATGCGGCACTTGTTCTTCATATGGAAGGAGCGCTGTTGCACGCCCCAGGTCCAAAAAAACGTTCTTGCCCTCGATGCGCTGCACTGTGCCCGATATAACTTCTCCTTCTTTTTCTTTAAATTCCGTCCATATAGCTTCGCGCTCTGCTTCCCGAATGCGCTGTATGATAACTTGCTTGGCCGTTTGTGCTGCAATGCGCCCATAATCTTTATGCACCTTGAGCGGGAATTCCAGCTCATCTCCGATCGCCGCATCCTTTTTCAGCTTTTTTGCTTCATCAATCATAATGTGGCGCTCGGGATTAAAGCGCACTTTTTTTATTTCTTCGGTTTCTGCTGTGGGCGGCTCCGGGACGCTTTCCTTGCTTTCAGCGTCTTTGCCTTTCTTTTGCGGTTTTGTTTCCTCTCTTTCTCCAAGAGGTTCTTCTTCGCTTTCCTCTTCTTTCAACATTGATTCATCGACAACGGTTTTTGCCTGTACAAAGGAAATTGCACCGGTTTCAATATTAAAGTTTGCACGGATAATTTGGCCGCGCTGACCGTAGTCTCTCTTATATGCCGCGGCAAGAGCCATTTCAATTGTTTCTATAATTTTTTGCGGAGCTATGCCTTTTTCCTCCGCAAGCTCGTCCAGTGTAAGTTTTATTGTTTTAAGGTCCATATTGAGGAAAAGTTCAGTGGTTTATGTTTATGACCACTTATGTGTTTTGAAGTATTTAATAATAAAGCCCGTATTTTACACGGACTTGCAACGATAACCATGATGATCGTATATATTCATAGTATCTGCTGTGTAATTATTGTCAATAGTATATATAATGGAAGGAGTATAACTGTCTTTGAATCGGAGCTTTTTTATGGCGCATATTCCGGATAGCTTAAATGTAGTCGCTCAATGTCGTCACTATCGGGTGGGCTTGTGGCTTTGTCCGCAGTTTCTTTTCATTATAATGGGTTTTGTCATTGTTGTTGCAATGACGGTGACATTTATGGTGGCGAGTCGTTATTCCGGCGACCCGTTTGTCGCTGTCGGGAGCGTTGCGGCTGTTACGACCATTTTTTTTACAATCGGCCATGTAGTTATTAATTCATTCGAGCGGCTTGCCGGCGCTTCTCGGGCGCAGGCCGAATTCATCAGTGTGATATCTCACCAGCTCCGCACCCCTCTTTCGGCAATGAAGTGGCAAATCAGCACAATGAAGGAGAAAATGGGAAAAGAACATACGAGTATCATTTCCATCCTGAACGAAGTGGAGAATGAAAATGAACGGGTCATTAAACTAGTTAGTTCTCTCCTTGAGGTAAACCGTATTGAGGAGGGGCGTTCCTTCATCCGAAAAGAGAATGTTTCGCTTTGGGGGATGACCGAAAAGATGCTTAGGGAATATAAGATATCTGCCGAATCAATGCATATTGATGTAACAGCGGAGCGGACTCCCGCAGATCCTTTTACGATAAGCGTTGATGAGCTGAAACTGCGCTGGATGTTGGAAAATCTTATTGATAATGCCATTCGCTATAGTCACAAAGGCGGCAAGGTGCATATAAGGCTTTCAAAGAAAGATGGAAAAGTGCGCTGGGAGATTCAAGACGAGGGTGTCGGCATTCCAGAAGTTGACCAGAAAAAAATATTTCAGAAGTTTTTCCGATCTGACAATGCCTTTACGATGAAAACGGAAGGGTCGGGTCTCGGGCTTTTTATCGTGAAATCATTTGCGGAAGTGATGGGCGGCAAAGTGGGTTTTGTTTCAAAAGAAGGAAAAGGAACGACGTTCTATCTTGTCTTCCCAGCGGCAGAATCCCAAAAAAGCAGGTAATGCGCATTATTAATCATTAGTTAATGGTTTATATAGTTTTATGGCGAAGATTCTTATCGTTGAAGATGAATCGGTTCTGCAAAAAGCGCTCAATGACATGCTTGTTGAGAGCGGTTATCAAACGGTTCAGGCGATGGACGGCGATGAAGGGCTTGCGCTTGCTCTAAAAAGCGCCCCCGACTTGATATTGCTTGACCTTGTGCTTCCTAAAAAACACGGTCTTGAGGTGTTAAAGGAATTGAAAGAGAGCGAACAAACCTCCTCGATTCCGGTAATCGTGCTTACCAATTTGGAAGGATCCGAGGATATTATGAAAGCGCTGGATCTGGGAGCAAAAGCGTATCTGGTAAAGGCGAATTACAATGTCAGGGATGTGCTGGAAAAGATTCAAAATATTCTTCAATGAAGACTACTGAACAGCAAATCAAGGATTTTCTGTTGGACACCAACCTTGTTACAGAGGGTGAATTTGAACAGGCCTTAAAAAAAGCCAAGAAGTCCAAGAAAAAAATTGACGACGTGCTGGTTGAACAGGGTATTATTTCTCCGGAGGATATAGGAAAACTCAACGCGTATATTTTAGGCATACCTTTTGTGGGCCTTGAGGACGAGAAAATTCAAGATGATATACTGCGCCTTGTTCCCGAGCCCATAGCCAGAAAACGAAACATCGTCGCTTACAAAAAACAAGACAGAAACCTTGAGGTCGCCATGTTGGATCCGTACGATCTGGAAACCATTGAGTTTATAAAAAAGAAGTCCGGTCTTAACGTTAAATCTCGTCTGACAAACAAAGCGTCAATACAGCATGTGCTCAAACAGTATCAAAAGAGCCTTCAGGCGGAGTTCGGGGAAATTATTAAGAAAGAGTCGCAAACATTTACGGAAGAAGGCCTGTTTGCGGTGAAGAAAGAGAGAGGAATTGAAAAGAAGGAGGAAGACCTTAAAAAAATGGCCGAAGATCTTCCTATCATAAAGATTGTAAACACGCTTCTAAGGCACGCCATTTTACAGAAAGCATCCGACATCCACATCGAACCTCAAGAGAAAGAAGTGGTGGTGCGGTATCGGATTGACGGGATTCTTCATGACGCAATGGTTCTCCCGCTCCAGGTTGCCGCAGGGATTATCGCGCGCATTAAGGTGCTCTCAAATCTCCGGCTTGATGAACATCGTCTGCCGCAAGACGGCAGGTTCAGCATTGAGACGGAGAATTATAAAACTTCTTTTCGTGTGTCAACTTTCCCCGTTTATGAGGGGGAAAAAGCGGCGCTTCGGCTTTTGCCGGAAGAATCTCATGGTTATACGCTGGAAAAACTGGGATTCCATGGTCTATCGTTAGAGCGCGTGCACGAGAGTATTAGAAAAACAATTGGATTGGTTTTGGCTACAGGCCCCACGGGATCCGGGAAAACCACCACGCTTTATACGATATTGGACATTCTCAACACACCGGGAGTGAACATAGCGACCATTGAAGATCCGATAGAGTATCATATGCCGCGCATTAACCAGACACAGATCCGTCCGGATATAGGATTTTCGTTTGCCAACGGCCTTCGATCTCTGGTGCGTCAGGATCCGGACATAATTATGGTGGGGGAGATTCGGGACAATGAAACGGCCTCTCTCGCTATCAACGCGGCGCTTACCGGACATTTGGTGTTTTCCACTCTCCACACGAATTCTGCAGCAGGGGCGCTGCCGCGGCTGATTGACATGCAGGTGGAGCCGTTTCTTCTGGTTTCAACCGTTAATTGTGTGATTGCCCAACGGCTTGTCCGGAAGTTGTGTGATCCGAAAGAAAAATATTTTTTAAAAAAAAGTGAATTGGAACAGCTTTCAAAAGAAGTAGACTTAAACCGGGTGCTCGAAACCCTAAAAGAGGAAAAAGTCGTGCCGACGGGCGCCACCCTATCGTCCATCCCGTTTTATAGACCAAAGCCTTCTGCCAACTGCCCTGACGGCTACAGCGACCGCATCGCCATACACGAAGTATTGATCATGAGCCAGACGCTGAAGGAATTGGTTATGAAAAACGCGTCCATTGATGTAATCAACGCACAAGCAATGAAAGAGAATATGCGAACAATGCTGGAGGACGGCATTTTTCTTGCCGCTCGGGGAATTACTTCTATAGAAGAAGTGCTCAGGGTAACGAGAGAATAAAATATTCGCGGATCTGAAGCATAAAGCGATATAAATCAAATAGTTGGCATTATGAAGCATATTTCCACGATTTGATATTCGGATTTCAAGTTTTAAAAAATGCTTTTTAGCTACAGGGCAAAAAATTTTAAGGGGGAGGAGATTAGCGGCGAACTCGATGCGGACAGCGAGCGCAGTCTCGCCACAAGGCTTGGCAAAGACGGCTATGTGCTTTTGGAGGTTAAGGCGGTGAGCGGCGGGAGGAAGGGCAAAGCGGACATCAAACAGTTTCTCCTCGGAGGGTTATCCTCCGTTTTGCTTTTTCGGAGAGTGAAGCTGGTTGATAAAATGGCTTTCTCGCGCAACCTTGCGGTGATGATTAAAGCGGGGCTTCCCATCGCGAGGGCGCTGGAGGCGCTTAGCCGTGAGGCAGCGAATGCGTATTTTCGAATGGTGATTGAATCTGTTGTTGATCAGGTAAGAAAAGGCAAAACCTTAAAAGAGAGTTTCGGCGCGCACGGCAAGGTTTTTTCTCCTCTCTATGTGGCGATGGTGGAAGCGGGCGAAAAATCCGGAAAGCTTGATGAATCGCTCAACATTCTTGCTTTGCAGATGCGCTCTGATCATGAAATTATAAAACGCGTAAGAGGGGCCATGATCTATCCGGCAATTGTTCTTGCGGTGATGGTGATTATCGGTATTGCCATGCTTGTGTATGTTGTGCCCGTTCTTGTCGGAACATTTGATGAGCTTGGTGTTGAGCTGCCTCGCACGACGAAAACTATTATCACCATAAGCAGTTTTATCCTTGCACATTGGGTCAAACTGCTTTTTGCGCTCCCGGTGTTGCTGTTTTTAGCGGTGACATTGATTAAAACGCGTCGGGGGAAAAAAACAATTGATCTGATCACGGTCAATCTGCCGATTGTCGGTTCTATTAACCACCAGTTTAACACAGCGCGCACCGCAAGGATGCTTGGGTCGCTTCTTGCTTCCGGTGTTGCCGTCTCTGACGCTTTGGAGATCACATCCAGAGTTCTTCAAAATCACTATTATTCGGATATTCTGCTTGAAGCGAGGGAAAGCATCCAGAAAGGGGCCACTATGTCGTCGGTGTTTTCAAAACATCCGCGCCTTTTTTCGTCGCTTTTAAACGAGATGGTTTCTGTCGGCGAGGAAACGGGCGAGATGACGTCTTTGCTTGAGGAAGTGGCGGTGTTTTATGAAGGCGAGGTTGATGCGTCAACCAAAGACCTTTCCAAAGTTATTGAGCCTTTGCTTATGGTGGTTATAGGGGCAACGGTCGGCTTTTTTGCCGTTTCAATGATCCAGCCGCTGTATTCGGTGCTCGGCACCCTTTAAGCCCCCTGGCCTATGTTGTATATGATCATGGAAGGAGAAAAACCGCCCAAAGTTCAAAACCGCAATCCCGTATATTCGGAAGGGTTTACCCTTGTTGAGTTTTTATTGGCCCTCGCAATTACCATTATACTTATTTCGTTGATATTTGTTGCGTTCTCGCGTTTTTTTGGAGAGCGCCAGCTGGACAGAAGCACGCAAGAAGTTATTGAACTGATAAATGAAGCGCGGAGTCTCACGCTCTCTTCGCGGGAGTATAGCGGAGGTCCGGCGCAGTATTATTTGAGGTTGGCTATCGATCCTTTAAACATAATATACATACTTACGTCTCCCGGCGATGCTATAGTGAAAACCTTGCGGTTGGACTCTTCGGTGAAAATTACTAATGTGACAGCTCCTCCGGTTTGGTTTTTTTATGATATTAAGTTTGAACGCATCACAGGCGAAATAGTCGTGAGTTCGCCGCTTCCCCCATATACCATAACGTTGCAGTCAACAAGGTCCGGCGCGCAGCGGGTAATCAGGATTTTAAAGACCGGCGTGGTGGAAGCGCAATAAGGGTTTTTTAACGAATAACGAATGACGGATAACAAACAACGATGACCAACGGCGGCACGAAAAAAAAACAAAGGACACATCATCCGCGAATTCATAAAGGCATCGCCCTTATGGAAATTGTCGTTTTTGCTTCTCTTTTGGCGATTGTATTTATCGCGCTTTTTAATGTCGGGGTGATTGCATTGAGCGCCGTTTCGGAATCGCATAAAAAAACCCAAGCCGCCTTTCTTTTAGAAGAAGGGGTTGAAGCGGTGAAATTTTTACGCGATGGCAGTTGGTCAAATATGCCGACTTTCTTCATCGCCACAGATAAATGCCTTACCTTTAACGGTAGTACTTATGTTTTGAGTGTTCCTGCTCCCAATTGTGCTAAAATAGATGGCACCTTTGAGCGCGTCGTACACTTTTGGTGGGTGTACAGGGATGAAAATAATGATCTTGCTCCGCTTGGTTCCGGGTCGCTTGATTCAGGAACACTATTGGTGATTGTTGAAGTAAAGTGGGAAGGAAGGCAAGGAACAAAAACTGAAAGCGTGCAATTTTACGTTACCAACCTTTTTGGCGTAGGACTGGGAAGCTAAATATGTTTCTTTGGAGGAAAAATTTATATAAAGGCGGACGTTCTTTTTTGGTGCGGACTCGGCACGGTGCGGGCTATACGCTCGTAGAGATAGTTATATACGCCGCGATTCTTGCCGTTATCTCGGCGCTCGTGGTAACGAGCATTCTTCGCATCGGAGGAGCGTTTGCAAAAGCAAAAGCGCTTCGGGAGTTAAACGTCGCCGCGAACGTTGCTATGGAGCGGACGTTAAGAGAAATCCGGCTTGCTTATTTTGCTTCTAACATTCTTTTTCCATATCAATTATTATTGAATACATACGCAGATCCCCAATCTCAAACACTCACCAGTGCGATTATTTTCAAACCGCTTGGAGTTTCATCAGAAGAATTAATGATATTGAAACCAAGTTCCGGAAGTCAGGTTTCTTTATTGCCGGATGATGTGAAATTAAATAACGGCGCAAGCACGCTCAAATTTACTGTGGATATAAAAGCCGATCCAACGAAACCCGCATGTAATAATTTTACTGTTGAAAATTGTACCCCCCAAGGAGTTCGCGTGGAGATGGAGTTGGCTACTACGGTTGGGAGAGAAAAGGTGACGGCAAAGTATTATGGTTTTGCCGTTATGAGAGGAAGTTATCCGCAGGATTAATATGTTTGGTTTGATGTTGAAAGCTCGGTTTCGTATGTTTGCCCATCGACAACGCTCGGGACAAGCCCTTCGATATAATTCAGGGCAGGCGGCGCTGACGCTGGTCATTTTCTTTCTTGTCGTAATGCTTGCGGTTATTTTTGGATTTTCGCGCGTTGCGCTTACTGAAGCGGCAATGGTGAGAGAACTTGTCAATTCAAAGAAAAGCTATGCGGCTGCGGAATCGGGCGTTGAAGATATGCTATACCGTATGAAAAATCCGAGCATGGTTGTTGATGATGTTGAAGCGCTTAGCGTCGGCGGCGTTGGAGTAACAACGACAAGAACCGACACGGGAGGCGGGAGTTTTGAACTCAATTCCGTCGCCAATGCTGATCGCGCAATTAGAAAAGCAAAAGTAACAGTTAGCGAGATCATCGGCGCTTCTTTTTACTACGGCATGCAGGTTGGATATTTGGGTTTGGAGATGTCCAATTCGGCCGCGGTGAAAGGAAACGTATTTTCCAACGGTTCTATCAATAGAACAGGCGTAAGTGGACAGCCGAGAATCACCGGAGGCGTTTTCGTGGCGGACGGAATTGCCGGCACTGCTGATGCGAAGGCGAAGTTTCCGCTTCCCCAGTGTTTAAACCTTATAAACGACGACGGCGTTGGAGGGACCGATGCTTCAGACGCCGATTGCTACAATCCGTCCTATAATCCCTTTGGGAAAGACGAAGGCAGTGCGGCCGCCGGTTTGGTGCCTCACGAAGTTCATAAACAGAGGGATATACTTTGGAGAAAATTTCTCGCGCAGTCGTTTGTGTCGTCTGTTACGGCGGAGCCGTTTGAGATAAAGCTTTTAGGAAGGAAATGCGGAAACCCCACCAGCGGCGGAAACATCAAAATCTTTTCGTATGGCGACGGCGAGTTTCTTAATACCGGTATTGTTATTGCGAATGCCTCCTTTGATGAGAACGACTTCAATCTTGCGAACTGCGCGGATGCTAATGACGGCTGGAGGGTTATATCTAAAAATTTTACCACCACCGGGCCCATCAACGCTGATACGCCTTATTGGCTGGTGATCAGCTCTTCTTATTATGACTCGGGAAAATATTATGAATGGGCGGGCGGTGATGGTGGAGACGCCGGAGCAGGCGATAATTACATACAATATGTGGGAGCTACGCCGTACGGCAAGATCAGATACACGCAGGATGTTGACTGGAGATTGTTTGATAATGAGGGATATTTCCAACCGCAAGACCCCGGGGACGACATCTTCTTTGAGCTTTTTATGGGAGAGGAAAGCGCTTCCACGAAAATACAGGATATTATCATCGGAGAAGATTGCGCTGACGGCCTTGACAATGACGGAGACGGGCTTATTGATTTGGCCGACACAGCAGGGTGCGCGAGCGCGACTGATTTAGATGAAACGGACGGCAGTGCCCCGAATGCATGCCCGGATGAAGCGCATGCCCATAAAATTATTAATGTAAACTTATATGCCAACGCGTATGTGGATCCGGGCGGCAGAACCGGAGGATCGCTTGATCCAAAATGCACGGAAAATCCCTATACAACCGTCCTTCCCGCCGACCCGCCCATCACTGACGCGCAGGAGCAAGCATGGGTGGACGAGGCGACAGCCGGCGGCAATTGCCAGAATTTAAGTTGGTGCAGTCCCTATCTTGACGTGAATGGAAATTTTATTCTTTCGGGGACCGTTCCAACGGACCCGGTGGTATTTCAGGGCCCTGTGAAAATAAGCGGCGACTTTACGGTGCAGAACCAGCGAAAGCTCACGATAGGAGGGGCTGTTTATGTGACAGGGGCCATTCTTATACAGGATTATGCGGAAATTCGGGTGGACGAATCGTTCGGAGAAAAAAGCGGGGTTATCATATCGGATGGAACAGTGGAAGTTCTCAACCGGAGCGGTCTTTTTGGAACGTCCGATCCAAAAAGTTATTTGGTGGTCTTATCGCGCCATCCGTCTCTTGGAGAGGGCGAACCGGCTGCGGTTGAGATCCATGACAGAGCCGAAGGAGCGGTTTTTTATGCCGCGCACGGAGCGGTAGAAATTACAAACACAGTAAAACTGCATGCGGTGTACGGCCACAAAGTCATCATAAAAGACAATTCTTTGATTGAATACGAAGAAGGCCTGAAGAATTTGCTGTTTAGCGAAGGCCCGACCGGAAGTTACGGCATTGATGACTGGCGGGAAGCTCCCTAACGCCTTACAATAAACGTATGAGAATTGTGCCGCGTCTTCCTAAAAGTTTGCGTCTTCCCGTTGTGGGTTTGGACATTTCCGATCGGACGTTTAAGTTTGTGAAGTTTAGAAAGGAAAAGAAAAGATTCAGCATTGATTTTTACGGCCAAGGATCAATTCCCGACGGCGTTGTGGTTTCGGGCGAGATTAAGGATGTGGAAAAACTCTCGTATGTGCTGGCCCAGACGCTGCAGTCGCATCTTAAAAAAGGCCCCCTGCCTGTTGCCTATTCGCTTCCCGAAGAGAGGGGGTTTGTGCGGCTCGTTGAGCTTCCGAGCGTAGAGGAGGAAGAAATAAAAAGCGTTGTAAGACTCCAGCTTGAGGAAAACTTCCCTCTCTCGCCCGAGAATACCGTGTTTGATTATGAGATTTTGAGAATGGCAGGAGGGCAAAAGCATATGGATCTCGTCATTTCTGCCTTTCCGCGGGAGATTGTTGAATCGTATATGGTATCTCTCCAGGGCGCCGGTCTTAAACCCGTTATTGCCGAGACGGAGTCCCAAGCCCTTGCGCGCGCCGTGGTGCCCTCTTATGAACGAGGGTCTGTGATGATTGTGGATATCGGGTATACACGCACCAGTTTTTTCATTGCGCATCGGGGTATTGTGCGTTTTACCTCAACGGTAAATTTTTCCGGTCAGGAACTTATCCGTTCAATCATGATGGCATTGGGCGTTGATGAGAAAAAGGCGGTGAGGTTGAAAAATGAGTTTTCGTTCTTTCGGGAGGATCAGCGAAAAATCTATGAAGCGATTACGCCGTCTATCGATGGGCTAAAAGATGAGTTGAAAAAAAGACTTTTATTTTGGGAAACGCATGAAACGGAGGCCCCTGGTCACCGGAACATAACGGTTGTAGAAAGGATATATTTGACCGGAGGCGAGTCGCACATGGTCGGTCTTCCGGAATATTTGGCATCGGTTCTGAATGTTTCTGTTGAGCGCGCCCAGCCGTGGGAAGGCATTTTCGATCTCGAAACATACATCCCTCCCATCTCTGCGCACGACGCGCTTTTGTATGCAACCGCTTTTGGGCTCGCGTTAAGGCACGAATTATAGGTATGGCGATGAACCTTTTACCGGATTCCTACAAAAAGACGCTCTTTTTTGAGCGCGCCAGGAGATTTACGCGGTTTGCCGGTTCGTTGCTTACGCTGGTTGTTATTACAGGCGTTGTGCTTTTGCTTCCGTCTTATTTCTTTCTTTATTTTCAGGAAGCAGAACTTGCGCGCGCTGTTGCCGCTGTTGAAAGGGGCGAGCGGTTAGTTGAAATAAAGGAGTTGAAAAACCGTCTGGCCCGGTCTAATGAATTAATGGAGCGTTTGGATCGGTTTCAAAAAAAACAGATCCCGATTGTTGCAATTTTTGAAGATATTATTAATCGGACTCCTCCCGGAATTGTTTACACCAGCATCAATTACAGTAAAAGCCAAAATTTGATTGCCATTAACGGGAAAGCGCCAAGGCCCGTTGATATTATAGCGTTAGATGCGGCTTTGGAAAAAAGCGAGTTTGTACAAAGCTCGGTGTATCCTTTAACCAGCTTGCTTGGGGACAGAGATATTGCCTTTACGCTTAATATTACCGTGCAGTATTAAATTATGAACCCCGCAAAAAGAACGTTCCTTTTTACGCTTGGCGGTGTCGTTGCATTTAATGTCGGACTCATCGGTATGGGGATTTGGTTATTTGTCGGTGAGATTAACTCGCGCTATAGTTCCATAAGGACATTACAGATGAAGTTTGACGCTTTTGAACAACAACAGCAGTCGGCTGGTTCTATAGAAAAGGCGCTTGAGCAAGTTGAGCCGGAAGCCGAAAAAATTGAAAAAGCGTTTTTTGCGTATTCTGAGGATTCTTTTTTCGCTCTCACCGAACTCTTAAGGGAAATGGCCAGCCAAAGCAATCTGGTGATCAATTTGCGTTCGGTTGATATTCCCCTACAGCCTGCAGCAGGCGTTCCATTGACGTTTACGGTTTCTCTTACGGGAAAGTTTGAGAATGTTATGCGATTTATCATGCTTGTAAAAAACGCCCCGATATTCATGGAGCACGGAGATATCGGCTTCAGCGCATCAGGCAGCGAAGGCGTTGTTTCAGCGACGTTGACCTTAGTTGTGGGAAGTTTATGAAATTGAATTGGGGTTTAAGGGGCTTGATCAGGAAAATTCGCGTTTCGCTGTCGCGTTTTTCGTTCCAAGTCGTGTGGAGTGTATTTTTCTTTGTGTTGATTTTTTTGGCAGCGCTTGTCTTGCTCTTTGATGTGTATGTGTTTATGGTCTACGGAAGCGGCTGGCAAAAAGAACTTCCGCAAGCAAGAGGGCATGCAACGGAGCCAAGCGAGAAGCTGTTGGAGTCGGTGAGATTGTATCTAAGAGAGCGCGAAGTATTGTACGAGGAGCTTCGGGAAAACACGCCCGCCATAAAAAATCCGTTTTTCTCCCAATAGAGAAACCACATCCGTTGAATTGGTTCCTGTTGCTGGTATTTCACTTGCATGGGAAGTTTTTTTGCTCTATGGTAGCATATCCAAGTGTTATCTTTTTGTTTCTTTTACATCCCCTCGTAGTTCAATGGATAGAACGGGAGCCTTCTAAGCTCTAAATGGGGGTTCGATTCCCTCCGAGGGGATAGTGGTGTAGCCACACATCTCCCCAACCGATATGCCCCGAAGGGCGTTACTGTAAAGTAAGGTAAAGAATGAGCATTGTTGCTTTATAATATAAAATATGACATTAGCGACACATATCGTTGTAGCCGGAGCGGTGGCTTCCCCGTTCCTGCCCAACCCGCTTGTTGGTTTTCTTGCCGGGTTTTTGAGCCATTACGTGGTTGATGCAATCCCCCACTGGGATTGGCCTTTAAAATCGATACGGATAAATCTGCAAGGAAGAAAATACAAGACAAACTTTTCTTCAGGGACGATTATTTTTGATACAATGATGATGTTATCTGACATGGCGCTTGGTTTTTTGGCTTTGTTTCTTGTTCTGCAGGTGAATTTCAGTATTAATGCCGCCGTTGCGTTGTTTGCGGCTGCTGTTGGAGGCGTGCTCCCGGACGGCATGGAATTTTTTTATCATGCATTCCGAAAAGAGCCGTTTGTGACCCACCATCGGTTCCATAGCTGGGCTCACACAAGAAGGATTATACCTCACCGAGAAACACTGAAAGGAATTTTTATGCAATTGCCTGTTGTGGCGATTCCTCTTGGTTTTTTGATGTTCATCTTCTTTCGGTAATGTTCTCGTATTACATGAGCGATGATGGGCAGAGCTTTTTGAGCGGGCATTTGACGCACTTCCTGTTTTTTGCGGTACAGACGTTTCGTCCGTGATCAATGAGGCGGTAGCTAAGCATTCCCCATTCTTTTTTTGGAAACAACTTCATCAGATCATGCTCAATTTTTTTCGGATTGTCGGTATTTGAAAAACCGAGTCGTTGTGCGATTCTCCCGACATGCGTGTCCACGGGGATTCCTTCCACAATCCCGTATGCGTTGATAAGAACGACGTTTGCTGTTTTTCTTGCCACACCAGGAAGTTTCAGCATTTCTTCCATTGTTTTTGGCAGTTTCCCTCCAAAGCGTTTTTCCAATATCCGGGTCGTGCGGACAATGTTTTTCGCCTTTGAGTGATAAAAACCCGTCGGCCGTATGAAGCCCTCAAGGGTTTTCATTTTTATTCGTGCGTAATCTTTGGCGGTTTTATACTTGTTGAAAAAAGCGGCTGTTACCTCGTTTACTTTCTTGTCAGTGCATTGCGCGGACAGCATCACTGATACAAGTAACTGCACAGGCGTTGCATACCGAAGGGTGATTTTGCTTGTTGGGTAGTATTTTTTTAAAATACTATGCGCTGTCCCTGCTCTCTTTTTCTTGTTCTGTTCGGATTCTGTGTTTATCCAATGTTTTGTGTATTGTCTGTATGTAGCGGGCATGATACCATTAGTCTATATGAAACAGGTGACCATTTATACAACCCCAACGTGCGTTTACTGTAAAATGACCAAAGACTTTTTTCAAAAAAACAACGTGCAATATACAGAGCACAATGTTGCAGCAGACGCCGCAAAACGGGATGAGATGATTGATAAATCCAGCCAGATGGGAGTCCCTGTGATAGATATAGATGGAGAAATCATCATCGGCTTTGACCAAAAAAAACTATCACAACTTCTGGACATTAAAAGCTAGCCGCCCGTTTTAGCCCTGCTTAGAAGGATATTCCGCGACTTATAGTTTCTAAGTCATACATTGACTGTCGCCGGTGTGTGAACCAATGTGTATAAGAGGAGGCGTTTTATCCCCACTCTTCAATAGTGAGTGATTTCTTTTCTCTTTTTTCGCCGCGCAGCAATATAAGCGTTACTTTCTCGCCGGGGGAAACGCTTTCTAAAATATCTTCCAAGGTTCGTCTCTCGGTGATATGCTCGCCGTTACAGATGAGAATAATATCGCTCTCCTTGATGCCGGCTTTTTCTGCCGCGCTTCCCGGTACGACCGCGTGGTCGCCGGGAATATTTTCTCTTACGATCATTGCTCCATAGTTTTCGGAAAAATTGAATTTTTTCTGAAGTTGCTGATTAAGAATAATATACCGTACTCCAAGGAACGGGCGGCGGATGCGGCCATACGTTTGGATGTCTTTTACGTCCCGTATTGCTTTTGCGATAGGAATTGCAAAGCCGATATTCTGCGCGCCATACACCACTGCGGCGTTTATCCCAACAACATTACTGTCCAGATTCAATAAAGGCCCTCCGGAATTTCCGACGTTTATTGCGGCATCTGTTTGAATCAATCCCCTCAGCCGTTCCTGGTGTCCGGAAAGATCTGTGATTGCTGTTACAAATCTGGAAAGACCAGAGACAACGCCAGTGGACACAGTGCTCTCATACTCTCCAAGCGCGTTTCCTATGGCTATGACGGTTTGTCCGAGGCGAAGCGGTTTTGGGGGCTTCAGTTTTATAAAGGGAAGTTTTTTGTCCGTTTCAATTTTAAGGATGGCAATATCAAAAATAGGATCTCTCCCGAGCACCGTTGCTTTACGTCTTTGACCTTTTTGATCAAAAACGGTGTAGTCTGCTTTTTCATCCATAACAACGTGTTTGTTGGTGAGGACAAGACCGTTATCAGAAACAAAAAATCCGGACCCGCCTCCTATTTTTACCTTTCCATCTTCATCTCTCGGAAGCGCAAGCTCCGGCACGCAGATGTGTTTTGACGTTAACACGTGTTCGGCAAAATCCGCTTCTTTAGTGATGATCACCGACACAATGGCAGGAAGCACCTTGTGAACGGCGTCTATGACTTTTCTCTCATGAGTATCCATATATTGGACAGTGTATCATAATCTGTTTTGGTGAGATATGTGAGTGGTGGTTTGGCATCCACGGCAGTTGGGCGTTTCGTTTAAGGCCGTGATATGATAATGGTGTTACTGTTTTAAATAAATATATGGTCTTTCCCGAAATGTTTCCAATTGAGGAACACCCCAAAAGGAAACGCATCGTTTCTCCATCCGGCGTTGTTATAAGGCGAAAAAAAGCCGCGCCACAGGAAAAGAAAAAGGAGCCGCTTTTAAAGGAGCTTGAACGCGCGGAACAGATGTTCATCGCGTTATATGGTGATCTAAGAAGAGCAATAAGAAAAGAACGTTACAGCGGGGAAATGTTTGAACGGAATGTGCTTGGCGCTCCGGATGCAGACCCTGTAATAAAGGAGGGTATAACCCGTGGGGCGCTCAAGGAGAAAAAGACTCCGGAAGGGAAATCGCTTTATATCATCAAGTACGGAAACGAAGAAGCAGTTTTTGACATGGTCAAGAAACATCAAGGAACAAACAACCCGCAAGCCCCCAAGAAGCTCTTTCCCCGGGCGCTCAAACGCATGCTCTCGGATAAGCTGGGATATGCTGGCGCAGAAGAAAGCAGGAAGGTTCAATATTATTCAAGCATCGGGACGCCGCTTGATCACTCGTTAGGGATAGATTGTTTTTTTGAAATTATTGACAAAGACCAAAACAGGGTTACCGTAACGCTGGACACTTCTTTAAGAGAAGAAAAAGGAGAAGGGGTCAAATCTGATGTCTATCTTTCAGAAGATGATATCTGGTCTTTACATGAAGAATTGCTGGTAAGGGCGATTGAAAAAAAAGAAAAAAATGATAATTTAAACGAGAGGGAATCACTTGCTGTAAATATCTTCGAGCTTCAGGTTGAAGCTGTTTCGGAAAAAATGCTCCAAAGCATGGAGCACAAAAAGAGAAGCCAGTTTTTTTAAAGATTGGAAAATATAAAACGGTGTGATACAGTAATAAAAAATTTCACTGCAAACTTCCTATTTTAACTTGTCCATGCCACACTCCTATAGTTCAATGGACAGCAACCCCGCACTAAAACAAAGTTTAGTGCGGGGCAAGCAATGGACTTTTACCCCGCACCTTGCCCCCATAGTTCAATGGATAGAACAAGGGACTCCTAAGCCCTAGATTCAGGTTCGATTCCTGGTGGGGGCACCACGTAGGAAAAGTCAAAGAGTTTTGGTTCGCCTCGCGGAGTTTATCCTGAGCAAAATCGAAGGACTCGGCGACTAATTCGTATTCAATTTTGGGGGTAAAAACGAATTCACGATTTCGCATTTTGGGGGAAGAAAAATTTTTATGAAAATTGATACAATCTACGACAAGGGTGTCAGTCAAGTTAACGAGGACGCCTTGTTGATAACAGAGCAAGTATTTGGGGTATTTGACGGAGCTTCTGGTTTGGAGCCATATAAAAATGAACAGGGACAAACCGGCGCCGCTATTGCTTCTTCTATCGCACGCGAGGTATTTTTTTCTGGTACAAAATCTCTCGTGGAACTCGCACATGATGCAAACGATGCAATCGGAAACGCGATGAGCGAGAAAAAAATTGATACCTCTAGAAAAACTGCTTTGTGGGCTACTACTGGCGCCGTTATCAAACTCAACGATGGAAATTTCGATTGGTTGCAAATTGGCGACAGCCTCATATTGACAATATTCCATGATCGCTCTTTTCGATTGCTTATAGACGACTATGACCATGATTTGGGAAGCATGATCATGTGGCAAGAATTGGCAAATCGAAAGACGGAAAATATCAGAAGCATGCTTAACGAGCAGCTTCTTAAAGTACGAAATGGAATGAATGTAAACTACGGCACTCTGGACGGAGAAAAAGAAATGGAGAAGTTTCTGAAACACGGAAACGTCGCGTTGAATGGAATAGCGCATGTTGTTCTTTTTACTGATGGTTTGTTCATACCAAAAGAAAATCCGCGACAGCCAGACGACTTTAAGACTTTCGTTGATCTCTTTTTGGAAGGAGGGCTTAAACGGGTACAAAACTATGTACGGGAACAAGAATCCTCCGATCCTAAATGTTGGAAGTATCCTCGTTTCAAACAACATGATGATATTGCAGCAGTTGCATTGTCTTTTAATTAAATGCCGCCACTTCGATAAACTCAGTGCAAGCAAAGAAAAACTTGTGGTTCGGCAGACTTGCCATCCTGAGTTTATCGGAGGAAAATTGTCAGCGGTGCGGTTCCGCCGCCTTTCCGAATTTTCGCGGGGGGATTTTTTCGGAAAAATGCGTTCGGACTAATTCAAGAATACTGCACAAAACACAAAACTCGCAATAATTGCGAGTTTTGTGTTTTGTGTATCTTTACAATAAGGCGCGAACCTATTTTCTGAAAAATTCCTGACCGCTCGGGTGCGGCGGAAGGAGGAGGTTGGGGGGAGGATCCTTCGGCAAGCTCAGGACAAGTTTTCGCTGCGCCCTCACTTTGATGTTCGTAGTTTCTCGTGGTGTTACTTATATTCTACTTTACTTATAGTATACAAACCGATATTATAATATCAACAGTTATGAATGGTTTATATAAACAACTTGGCAAAAAAGTTAAAGAAGCAAGGACTAAAATAGGATTTACTCAAGAAGAACTGGCCAAAAAAGCAGGCCTACATCGAACATATATCGCAGGCATTGAAACTGGTCGCAGAAACATTTCTGTAAAAAATCTTGAGAAAATAGCCAAGGCATTGGATGTCAAAACAAATTATTTATTGTAAATATGGATAAAGAAAAACAAGACCAAAAATTATCACTTTCCGTATTTCGAGAAATGTTGGGAAACAGCGTACGACTGAGTGCAATGATATGGAAAGAAAACAAAGGTAGCGTAATCGCGCTCGGCCTTGTTTTTCTAATTGTTTCTGCGGCCCCATTTTTGCAATCGGGGTCGCGAGGATTACTCATAAATGAATTAGTAAAAATTGCAGGAAGTGGTGGAGTTAGTAATTCTCTTTTTATCCTTGTCGGAGTATTAATCCTCGCGACCCTCATTCCATCAATTCTCTTTACAATTCAAAATTATCTTTCAAAACTATTTTACTTCTTTTTGGAAGAGAAATTTGACACTCTCGTTATCCAAAAGAAGGGAGAAATTGATGTTGCTATCCACGAAGACCCCAAACATAAAGATTTATTTAATAGAGTAACTGAAGAAGGAACATGGCGCGTCCGTAATTTTGTTGACAGAGAGTTTTTTATTTTTCAAAACGTGATCGAGGTTACTATCGCTTCAATAATTTTGATTTTCTCCCAGTGGTGGGTATTTCTTGTAATTCTCATCGGGACACTGCCCGAATTAATTGTAGAAGCTCGATATGGTCGCATGGTTTGGGGTATTCATTCAGGACGCGCCGAAACCAAAAGAAAATACTGGGAACTTCATGGTCATTTCAATGCCTTATCTTCTCTTGTTGAACTGAAACTGTTCCAAAACACGCAATACTTTTTATCTGCCATTAGAGAACTGTTTCGTAGTTTTCAGTTAGAGGAAAAGAAGAACGAAAGGAAAAAACTAACCCACCAGTTAATCGTGCTCTGTTTCTCACAGATAGTTATAGCTTTTGCGATAATTTATTTTACCTTGCAGGTGGTGAAAGGAAACTTACTTATCGGTACTTTGACTTTTATTTTGGCCTCCATTGGAGATTTGAGGCAATCTCTGTCCGGCTTATTTTCTAACCTTGGCAGACAATATCAGGATAGTCTTTTTGTTACCGATATTTTCAAAATGCTGGATATGAAGTTGGTAGTGAAGAAGCTCGAAAAAGGCATTATCCTTGAACAAAATAAAACGCCAGAGATTATCTTTGAAAATGTTACCTTTTCATATCCGGGCACAAAAAAGAAAGTCCTCAAAAATTTTTCCTTGAAAATTGCCCCCGGAGAAAAAATTGCTCTTGTTGGTATAAACGGCGCAGGAAAAACAACTTTTGTGAAGCTGCTCTGTCGTTTTTATGATCCTGACGGAGGAAGAATCTTAATCGGCGGCCATGATCTGAAAGATATTGATTTGGAGGGTTGGTATAATCAGTTGGGGGCAATTTTTCAAGATTATGCTCGTTATCATTTCGTTGTGAAAGAGGCTATTGCAGTAGGTAGAAGCGGTAACGCTTCATCGCTCGAAAAAGTGAAAGAAGCTGCCAAAGCGAGTGAAGCTGATACGTTCATTGAGGAGTGGGAAAAGAAATATGAATCAATGCTCGGAAAAGAATTTACCGAAGGAATAGAGCCGTCAATTGGACAATGGCAAAAGCTCGCTTTGGCTCGTACATTTTATCGCGATCCGAAAGTGCTGATTTTGGATGAACCAACATCTTCAATTGACGCAGAGGCAGAAGCAAAAATTTTTGAGAAGCTTGAGTTGTTGCCGAAAGACCGGACGGTTATTCTTATCTCGCATCGTTTTTCAACAGTGAGGCAAGCAGACAACATTGGGGTTATTGAAGATGGAGAGTTGAAAGAATCCGGGACACATGAAGATTTGCTAAGGTTAAACGGAACATACGCAAATCTTTTCAATCTTCAAGCAAAAGGGTATAAATAGGGAAACTACGCATATCAAAGCGGTAGCATAAAGTCCACAAAGAATGTACTGCCAATTGTACCAGTGTTTTTTCAAAAATTTGAATCATTGACCGAAGCAAGAAAAATGGAGTATAAGATAAAAAGAATGAACAGCCGAAAAATAGTCGCAAGAATAATTTCGGATGGTTATATTAGATTGCGGGCCCGTAGCTCAATTGGCTAGAGCGCCACAATGGCATTGTGGAGGTTGTCGGTTCAATCCCGATCGGGTCCACCAAACAGAATTTGAAGAAAATTTTTTGATATAAGTTTTTCACTTGTTCGGTTAGCGCTTCCTCGTTATTCTTATAAGAAAGAGGTGCAAGGTCGACCTTCTTTGAAGAAAATTAATAATATAACCAAAACTTATAATCTTATGACTGTAAATTGGAAAATATGGGCGCCGCTCGGCATTATAGCAGTAGCGATTCTTGTCATGGTCGGTTTTTATCAGTCCGGAATAAAACCCTTTCAAGCGCCAACTGCTGAAGAAGAAATGCAACCGCTGGTTGCCGTAGAAAAGCAACAAGAACAACCGATTGTGGTAAAACCTGCCACTGGCAATGTTGATGACGCGGTGAACGCAATCCTTGTCGGCATTTCTGACGACGAAGCGTTCTTTGCCGATGCGGTAAAAGACGCCGAATTGATTGCCGCCGACAGTCAGGCGATTAGTGATTTTGGTCAATCATACAATGAAAATGAATTCTAAGAAATTATTTACCGGTATTCTCGGAATGGCGATGACAACAAATCTTCTCTTGCCTATTGCCTCGTTTGCCCAAGAAACTCCGGCTGCAAATAGATTCTGCTCAAGGATCGATCAAATTTTTTCTCCGATTGACCAACGAATTGCTGATCGGGAAGCAATATTGCAGGCAAAGCGCCAAGAGCGATCGGATAATCTTACAGAGCGAAGGAGCGAACGGGAGGAACGTCGATCGGAAAATCGAACTCTGCGGGACACAAATCGCGAGGAGCACTACGCTAAATTAGAAGCGCGGGCAACCACTGACGCGCAAAAGCAGGCAGTCGCTGCTTTTAAAGCGGCAGTTGAATCGGCGGTAAGCGCGCGAAAAAGCGCTGTTGACGCGGCCATAAGTGCGTTTAAGCAGAGCGTGGATCAAGCGATTGCATCGCGAAAGTCAGCAGTTGACGCGGCAATAAGCGCGTTCAAAAACTCAAGGGCTGCCGCAGTTGAAAAAGCCAAGGCCGACTGTGCGGCAGGCGTTGATTCAAAAACGGTTCGCGAGACATTCCGAGCGAATATGAAAGCGGCACAAGATAAATTCAAAAGCGACCGGCAGGCGATTGAAAAGTTAAAAGATTCGCTTGAACCGATTCGTGCCGCAAAAAAAGCAGAGGTGGAAAAAGCAATTGCTGATTTCAAAGCCGCAATGGAAAAAGCGCGCGCTGATCTGAAAGCCGCGTTCCAGCAATAATGAAAAGAAGGATATCACGAAAGAAATTAACTAAAATCCGGCTTACGCCGGATTTTAGTTTATTGTCGTTGTTCTGAAAATTTGGTAAGATAATATTTAATTAAGGTAGCACACCCCGCCTTGCGAAGCGGGAAAAGTTGCGGCAGCGAAGAAAGAAACGGCGAAAGCGATGACGGTCAAAAATTCCTTCCCCCAGCCCCATTCTTTTTGTCAGCCCGAGCGCTCAGTTTTTGTTTTACCAAGCTTCGTTCGGCAATCAGTCGGGATTTTGTTTAAAATGAGTTATGACTTTTTCCAACAAACACCATTTACTAAATTAGATTCTTTGTTCACACGTCAACTAAGTTTAGAGAAAGTATTTTGCGTTGGTTTGACGTCGGCGTGCGCTTTCTGGCGGCAACATGTGCCGCTCTTTTATCGATTCAGATGAATCAAGTATAATAGGAATATGCTTTTTGGGCGTTCGGGGTTTCCATGGAACAGATCAGTTGGTTTATATATCACTGATGAAGTCGTTGAAGTTGCTGAAGTGGTCAGCGTTTTTGGCAGAAAACGGGTTACAAGCCTTGGTGAGAAGCAGTTGCAGGAGGGCATTGTTCAAAATGGCAGAATCAAAAACGAAGCGGCGCTCACGGAAGCGTTAAGAGAAGCTTTTTCGAACGCCCGTCCGCATCCGATACATGTAAAGAGCATTATTTTTGGTTTGCCGGAAAGTCAGGTGTATATTCATACGTTCAGCGCCTATCCGCATGCTTTAAATGAAAGGAGAGAATTGGTTTTAGAACAGATACGCAAGCAAATCTCGGCACCGGAAGATTCATTACTTTTTACATATAGGACTATTCCCCGATATAGAGGCGGCTCAAAGCGGGCAAACAAAAAGGATGTTGAGATTATCGTTGCCGCTACCACAAGAGATGTTATTTCAGAGTGGAAGGGGTTTTTTAACAAACTGCATATTAATGTGGAGATATTTGATATTGAGCCGCTTGCTACTTTCAGAGGGCTTTTTATCAAACCCCCCGCCTCCCCGGTGTGTATTATTGATGTTCGAGATGATAAAACGATCATTTCCGTTTTTGATCGTTCAGGAATCCGTTATATCTCTGCCGTTGCCGCAACGAGCGATGCGCTTTCTAAAATGGTAGAACACGTTCTGCCGGAAACGGCGAAAGAGGATGGATCATTGGAAGCATTGAGTTCTTTAAAAAGTGAGCACATAAAAGTAGCTTCACTGCCGCATAAAACCGTTGAGCTTTTACTTAAGGAAGTTGAGGCGGCGCGTTCGTACATAAACGACACGACAGGTAACGATATATCCGAAGTAATTTTTGTTGGTGATGCGGAGAAGTTTAAAGTCTTGTTAAAACGCTTTCGCGTTCGTTTGGAGCTCTGGGTTCGTGTTGGAAAGCCGGCGCTGCCTATGAAGATCGCTGAAGATGGTGAAGGTTCTGTGACTCCGGAAGAAGATGAGGAGATACCGCCGAACCGGCGTCCTTCCGGAGCTGTGCAATACATAGAGACGATCGGCCTTGCGTTTAGAAAATGGGAAGGCGGAGATCTGGGGTTTTATTTGCCGTCTGAAAAGCAGAAGCCTTCTTATAACCTAAGCGCTCTTAAAGAACAGCGTCGAGTGCATCGCCCGACTTTTAAGGAATGGGTGGAAGGAAAAAAAGAAAGTAAAAAAGCCGCTGATGCGCTTGTTATTCACCATATAGAAATTACAAAGCCGCTTTCTTTTAGAAAAAAAATATGGATCGGCGGAATTGCCTCGACGCTTGTTGTGATTGTGGCGATAACGCTTTGGAGTTTCGGAGGCGGTTTTGTTTTTAAACGGGATGTTCAGCGGGAAACAACCCCCAACAGCAAGCTTTCTGATATTGTTGTTCCAAGCGATGGAGCAACCGATGTCCCGCTGAAAAATGTTCCTTCCGGACCTGCAATATTGGTTAAAGAAACAGAGACCGGCTGGCTGAATGTGAGGGAGGAGCCAAGCATCTCAAGCAGGATACTCAAGAAGATTTTGCCGGGGGAAACCTATCCGCTCATAGAAAAAGGAGAGAAATGGCATAAAATTAAACTCCCCGATGGCAGGGAAGGGTGGGTATATAATTATTACGTGCAGGAGATTGAGTAATCCGCGTTTTTTATGAAACCCTTCTGAACATAAAAGCAGTATTGCGTTTCGTGACATTTTTGTTGAATGACACGCTGCGCAATATTATTTCATTGCCCTTAGAAGGAACATGGACGGGATATTAAACGGTATAAATCGCACGGAAACACGCGGAAAACATTTTTCAAGATAGCGTTTCATAAGGGGAGAGTATTGATACACCAGAAAAGAACCGCCTGCTCGCAGTACCGAGTGCGTTGCAGTTACTATTTCGGCGCGCGTTTGTTTATCAAGCATTGTAAAGGGTATTCCGGAGATGACGTAATCAATTTGCTGTAAGTCATATTTTTGCGCGATGTGCTGAATGTTGCGCGCATCGTTTTGTTCGATGATAAGTCTCGCATCTTTTATTGTGTTAAGGTGCTTTATAAATGTTTCGTTTGTTTCTATTGCGATAAACTTGCTATGTTCGGTCATTTTTTTTAATATCGGCCGTGTAAAAACGCCGCTTCCCGGCCCATACTCAACTATCGTGCAATCGTTGGAAAAATCAATTTGTTCCAGCGCTTTTTTTACTACATAAAGAGACGTTGGCGCAACCGCACCAACATATTTGTCTTTTACAAATGTTTTTATAAAGACAATTTTCTTCACCTGCTTCCCACTTTAAATTCTTTACCGATTTATATATTATAAGGGCACTTGCCGCTTGATGGAAGCGTGGCAGAGTGGACGAATGCGCCGCACTCGAAATGCGGTAGGTCCGAAAGGGCCTCGGGGGTTCGAATCCTCCCGCTTCCGCCAGTTAGGAAATGAAGTCATTGGCTCGCCCGTCTTCGACCCTGAGGGTCTCAGACCCGAATGGGCTACGCGGGCTCGCCAGCCGTTTTTCGGGGAAATTTCAAGCCGTTTTGCCTGCCCGCCGAAGCCTCGGCGCAGGCGGGAATTCAGTAATGCCAAAAGCGGGCTTTTCTTGAATGCATTGAGAAAATCAAAATTATTTGATATCATAACATTGAAAGTATATCACACTTGATGATATCAAAGTTTTGAAACTATGGCAACCATTGGCGAGAATATCAAAAAATACCGCAACAAACTTGGGATAACCCAAGATGATTTAGTGCGTAAATCGGGAGTTAAACACACTACCCTTACTAAAATCGAAGGCGATTTTGTGCAAAAGCCAAGTGTTCAGATGATTGCTAAAATCGCAAAAGCATTAGACGTACAAATAGAAGATTTGTTAAAATAATTTTCAAATATGTCTGATAAATTTCCTGGAGAATTTTCTCCCGAACAACAAGAAAGAAAAGAAATTGTGGAGCTAAAAAATTTAGCTGAACGATATAAGTCGGAGCGTTTTATTATTGACGGCATAAACCCAGAAGCGAGAGAAAATAATCGTTTAGTTGTTGAAGCGATACAAGCGGCTGGCGAAAAACTTGGCCCACGATTCAACGAAGTTTTTGGTATTAACATGGGTGGTAGCAGGATTAAGGGATACAACACAAGAGAAAGTGATATTGACCTTGTTGTGGTAACTCCGGACACAACCGAAGATAGTGGATTTGTATATGATGCAATTCAAGAAGAACTAAGAAGTCGAGGAATTACAAATAACATAGATACGATGATGGGAATGTGGTCTCAATATGACATTGAGACTGACCCGGAACAATTTGTTTATCGGGTTGATCATCATGGCAACGAACTAATCACTCTGTTCGGGTATACGCCATATCGCAATCCAAACATGGACTTAACACGCTTGGCCGCTCTTGAAATTATTCAACAATATACTCAAGTAGATTATGATTGGGAAGGTGTTGCTGAAAATTTTGCCTACACTTACTTGGGAGAACATGGTCATCTTGTCGAAAAATTTGCGGAGCGATATGGCGTACCAGTTAGCGAAGTGGCAAAAATTTTTCCGCCGGGGTTATTTCAACAAAGGCATAAAAAGTTTGGGCTTGAAACTCCGAAACCAATGTATGCGGAATTGAAAAAATGGTATTCTGAAAATAAGAAGGATTTGAGAAAACATAAAATGTACGATGTTTATAATGGAGTGGTTAAACATCTGAAAGAAGGATTTTAAGAATTTGCCGCCAAAGAAAAACTTGAAATCGTCAAAGCGTTAGGCGTTCCAATGGAAAATTTGGTAAAATAAACAAAGGTTGATAATTAAATTATAAATTAGAAGGAAATAAGTTATGGAAATATTTATCACGGTTAATTGGATCGCTATAGTAATTGCAGCGGTGGCCAGATTTGTCGTCGGCGCGATGTGGTACTCGCCGATGGTGTTTGGCAAACAGTGGAAGGAAACAGTGGGCTCTAGCCCCAGTGAGGTGCCGGAGGCGATTGCGGTGCAGGCCGTCGGTAGCCTGGTTATGGCCTATGTTCTGGCACAGATCATCGGCCACATCGGGGCGACCGATCTATGGACAGGTGCTGTCGTCGGCTTGATGATGTGGTTGGGCTTTGTCGCTTCGATCATGCTGCCTGGCGTTATGTTTGAAAAACGGCCGATGAACTTCTTCTTCATCTACTCCGGGTATCAGCTTGTTACCATGCTGGTGATGGGCGCCATCATCGCGGTGTGGTAGTGGTAGGAGATCGCCGAAGGACGGTTATATTACGCTGACATTTTCAGAGTCTACAACGGAACACAAGAATTTGATAAACGTAAAAAATTGTTTGATAGCATGCTATATATCCTAAAAGGTCGCAGAATATTATTTATTAGATGAAGGAGGTGAAAAAATTATGATCGTTGTCCGTTTCAAAGTGAAGTGTAAACCCGAGAAAACCGAGCAAGCGATGGCTCTATTCAAGGAAATCGTCGCGGCCAGCCAGCCGTTGGATGGCGTGGCCAGTTTCGACATGGGTCGAGATATCACCGACCCCGACTCGTTCATCGCCCTGGAGGTGTTTGAGGATCGAGCCGCTCTCGATCGTCAGGAGTCATTAGCAGTGGTCAAGAAGACGATGAGCCTTTTCGAGGAGCTCCTGGCCGCGGAGCCTAAGGCAACCATCTTCCACGTTTCCTCAACCGAATAGTCGGAGGGAAACCGTCAGGGGCCAGCTTGCGACAACTTCAGGAGCTGGCTATTTTTTCTTAAATAATTTTGAAAATAAATTTTCATAAAGAATTTGCCGCCAAAGAAAAACTTGGAATCATCCTTTCCGCTCCGGTTCCCGCCTTCAATCAAGAGTCTCGGTCGGGCAGGCAAGGCGAGCTGGGGGGGGGAATTCCGCCCGCCCTACAAATTTTGGGCGAAATCTGTTCGAATTTTTTCGAACGCACACCGCTGAAAGAATAGTTTGCCTTTATGGCAAGCTATTGTTTCAATGAAAGGTGGGATGAGAAGTCGGGCGCGAGCGGTAGCGAGTGACAATCCCGAGTATTTCGAGGAAAATCCCACCCTCTCCGCAATAATGTCCATAACAATCATCGTAAAGAAAATTAATGATTGCTAAATAGCCGTTTGATGATTGAAAATGCACGATCGACCAACTGGTGTTTTAAAATGATTGTAAATTCCGAGTACGTTGAGACGACCTCAACAATATCGATCCCCTCCCAAGAAAGCGCCTTCAATACTTGATAGTATACGCCGGGTATCTCAATGATATCTTCAGGAAATCTGATGGTAATGGAAGAAAGATTTTCAATGT
>C687J35174_10000904_pt1 | contig 43612 bp, 51 predicted proteins | sample RifCSPhighO2_01_FD_35174 | JGI IMG/M metagenome (IMG submission 35174) | reverse complement strand
TAAAATGTGGTGTTGTTCCGGCGTTAATTTTAGTGTTTTCATTTCTTATCCCTCATCGCTTTGACAATCTCTTTAATCCCGGCTTTGGTCTTAACACCAGTGGCTGAAAACTGCGTCCTCACGCCCTTTACTTTCTTCAAGACCGGTTCAAGCTTAGTTGTTTCCAAGCCAAACTTCCTAGCGATAACATGTAAATCGTAAAATCCCATGCTATCTTTTTTAGATTCTTCATACAGCAAATCCAAAAAATTCTGTTCTTCTGGGAATGGATTCTCTTTAGTCATTTTCAGGATTAACTTTTTATCAAATAATCTTCCAGTCCACAATGGACCAAAATAATCAAATCCTTTCTCTGCATTAAAATTGCTAATCTTAAACACGGAAGTCTTCGGATTGAACAATAAGTACTGGTGTTCTTTTAACACTTCATCACATCTCTCTTTACTCTTTAACGATCGGAAATAAATCCTAAAGTAATGATCCTTATGATACGCAAGTATAGGAATCATGGCTTTATCAAACTGCAGGCCCTGCAGCTGTACTTTCCTGATGAGAATTCGCAGTCCAATCTCGTGCATCATGTAATTCCGCACATTTCTGGCCCAGTATTTCCGTTTGGTTACTTTTGGATATGTTCCCGTCAATGCTGCAGTATCAGTGGCCGTTACCGCGATGATCCCGTTTCTGGTGATTCTCGCCACTGCGGCTGCCAGGAATGGATTAGGGCTGCCAAAGGGATCAATCTCAATATAATCAAAATAACCGCAGAATTCGTCTCTGACGCAATGCTTGACTTGATTCAGCAAAAACAGGTTGGCGTCATCATTATGGACCACCAGTTTGCTTTTTAGATATTTTGTGATCTTACTCAGTTTCAGATTATCTGCAATTACTTTAGGAAAATTTTCCTTAATGTCGTTGACAAACAGATTCCGTATTTTTCCTGGCTTTAATTCTTTCAAAAAACGAAGTTCCCTAATCCCCGAACCTGTCAGTGGGGATGCAATATTCATGTTTTCATTTTCGACAGAGTTCAGCAACAGAATAGAAATATTCCGGTTGGATTTCATGACCGGATTATAGAAAACCTCCATTTGGGAATGGACATTCTTGGGAAGGTCGGCAGTTATGGTGCTGGAATGTTCCGTTACGATAGGCATGGCTGTTGTAATGAGGAAAACTTGTTAAAGGTTGTGCTTATGATTAATGGTAGGCGCTCCGTACTTTTTCTTCAACTTCCCTGATAATCTCCCAGGCTAATTGCTGGTCAAGGGATCGGTCTACAACAACGTCGTGATTCCCGTGACTGAAGGGCGCAATGACTTTTGGGCGGTAGGACACATCAATATCAGAGCGGTGAATAACTGTTATAACTAATGGACTTTCTGCTAAAGATGAATGAAATTGTCCTTTAGGAATATAATATCTGCTTCCAACTGAGATTATTGTGGAGGCATTCTGGACGCATGAAACTGGTGTCCCAGTCGGCTGAAGCTGGCCATTCCCGTCAGAATGTAAAACCACATATCCTCCGTCAGGGGTTTCCTCAATATGATATGTTGTGTTACGCAAGACACCATCTAAGACATAGCTCTCTATGCCATGAGCGTGATCATGAACGACAAGCCGTTGATCTCCTCGCACCTGCACTCTTTCAGTCCAAACATGAAGGCGTAGCGGCGATTCGCGCCAGGTTGTATTTGGAGATAAAGGAAGCTGTAAAAATCCATTCGGATGAAGTTTTATGACCTGACCTTGATCACGCTTCTTAGCAATGAACTCTAGAATATCATCAGCACACGCGCCTCCTACTAAGGGGATGGAACGATTTGGCATTGTCGGGCTTGAAAATAGTTTTTATATAAATCTTCTGTGTCCTAACATCACGGAAAAGGAATCTCTGTTTGTGAATCCGTTCTCAGGTCTTTTTCATAGACTAGATGCACAGGCTGCTCAAAGAGAATTGCACAATCACTGGTAAATTCCTTTCCTGAACATTCACTGGTAAACTCCTTCCCTACACTCTCGCGCCGCACGTAGCGGGCTGTAAATGTTCCCAGATCGATGGGATCATAACCAGTTAAATCATCAAGGTAAACACCAAAGGAAAGAACATGGACTGGCTTTTTCGTATCTACTTTAATCTCATCCGTGTAGAGCCGGCCGGCGAGATTTCCATCTATAACGGTAAAAGTGTCACGCAGATACTGAGCTAATGTTGGCGCAAAGTGTGTAAGGTGGAAAGGATATCCCATAATGGTCACGGAAAAGTGGAGATATATAAATCTTGCCCAATATATAATACTGCATAAGCTCTTACGCCAAAGAAAAGCCTTTCGCTAAATTAAACTCCGCTTCCAGCGGAACTCTCTCTTCGCTTTTGTGCTTAAAGCGTTTTTCAAAGTTGAGCATCATAAAACCGACTATTTTTCCTTTCGAGTTAGTCCGTATGAAGATGTCCTCTTTAAGCTCTTGAGAAAGCGCTTTCTGAGGTTTGCCCAAAGAGATATCGAGCACGTCTCCTTCCTTATCGTATGAAAAAATCATTTTTTCCTTCATAATCTTTCCCCCTGTTTTGGTGAGTTGGTTGTATATGCGGTGAGGATGAACCCTTTTTCTTCTTCAACAACTATGACTAAATAGAGCTTCTCCTCTTTATAATATTTATGGTAAAAGATTATTGCCCTGTCAAAAGCATTTTGAACAAGAAGACTGGGATTTTGAAGAACCTCTTTTAGGTCTTCAAAATATTCTTCCATCTCCGGATGACGCATCACGATATGATTCCAGCGTTCTGAAGTTAAGAGAATCTTTATGCCTCTTTTACTTACTGTTTCAAAAATGAGCATAAAAGCAGATGGAAACAACTTCTTTATATTTTCTACCCGCACTTGTCCAACTGTCCAGTGGGTCATCATCTTTACAGATTCTTTCCCAAAAATTCTCAACATATAACACCTACTCTACTGAATAACAATCGACTACAACTGGCATAAATTTAAAAAGAATCATTCAGCTTTACCTCTCATGACAATACGCAGACCTATTGTAACCGTACTTGGTCATGTAGACCATGGAAAGTCCAGCATCTTGGACAAGATTAGAGGCACGGCTGTGGTTGCCAGGGAAGCTGGAGGGATTACCCAAGCCATTGGCTGCAGCATCGTTCCCCTGGAGACAATCAGAAAAATCTGCGGCTCTATTCTCGATGCCATCAAGATGAAGCTCACCATCCCTGGCTTATTGTTCATTGATTCACCGGGGCATGCAGCCTTTACCTCGCTGAGAAAACGGGGCGGCTCGCTGGCTGATATTGCCATTCTTGTTGTTGATGTCAATGAAGGATTCAAGCCGCAGACCATTGAATCTATCGAAATTCTCAAAGCCAACAAAGTGCCGTTCATCATTGCAGCTAATAAAATAGACCTTCTCAGCAATTGGAAATCTGATGGTAAAAAAATGCTCCTGGACAATATCAATGCCTTAGATTATTCCATCCAAGGCATTTTTGAGAAAAAAATGTATGATGTTGTCGCTCAAGTAGCTGAACACGGCTTCCAATCAGAACGGTTTGACCGGGTTCAGGATTATACAAAACAAATAGCTATCATTCCTGTTTCTGCCCACACAGGGCAGGGGATTCCGGAATTATTGATGGTCCTCACCGGATTGGCGCAGCGGTATCTGGAGAAAAAGCTGGAAATCGCGGAACAGGGATATTGCAAAGGAACAATACTAGAAGTCAAAGAAGAGAAAGGGCTTGGAACAACGATTGACACGATCATCTACAACGGGAAATTGCGGGTAAACGACACTCTGGTCATCGGCAGTATCGATGAACCTTTGGTAGTGAAAGTACGGGCGCTTCTTGAACCGGCTGAACTTGCGGAGATGAGGGAGAAAAAAAGTCAGTTCCGAAACGTTAAGGAAGTGACGGCCGCAACCGGAGTCAAGATCTCGGCGCCCGGTTTGGAAAAAGCCGTTGCTGGAATGCCAGTCCAAGGCAGTTCCAACAAACCTGACGAGCTTCAAAAGATAAAAGAAAGCTTACAACAGGAAATTGGCGAACTGGTTATGGAATCGGAAGGAGAAAATGGAGTAATGATTAAATCTGATACTATCGGCGGCCTGGAAGCATTACGAACTCTGCTGCAGGAGAAAGGCATCCCTATTTCCTCTTCCTCTCTGGGTGATGTATCCAAGAAAGACCTTTCTAAACTAGAGTCCTTAAAAGAAAAAGATGAATTTACTGGTGTACTGCTGGCCTTTAACATCCAGGTTCCAGGAGAAATACTAGAATTGATCGACAGCAAAAAACTGATTGTTATCAATCACGACGTAATCTATAAAACAATCGAAGAATATGAAAGATATGTTGAAAACCTCAAGAAAGAAATAGATCTGAAGGAATTAAGCATTCTTGTACGGCCCTGCAAATTCGCAATCCTTAAAGGCTACACTTTCCGACAGAATAACCCTGCCATTGTGGGGGTTGATATTGAAGTAGGCAGAATACGAGCAGGAGACCCAGTCATGAATAAAGAAGGGGTACGAATAAGCTCCGTAAAAAGCATGCAGGAAGGAAAGGAATCTGCCAGCATCGCGGAACAGGGAAAACAGTTAGCCATGTCCCTGGATGGTGTGACTGTCGGCAGGCAGATTGAAGAAGGCGACTTTCTATACACAGATATCCCTGAAAATGATTTCAAGAAGCTGAAAGAACTGAAGAAGCATCTCTCCAAGATGGAACTGGGAGTTCTGAAAGAGATTGCCGAAATAAAGAGGAGAAACAATCCTGTATGGGGAGTTGGTTAAATTAAAAAAGCACCTAGATCTATTTCAAATCCATTACGAATTCCTGCATCAACAGGCTTTTTCCTGACCAATCTTGGACGCGGTATTTTGCCGAAGTTTATCAAGTCTTTTAACTCCCGTAATCTTCCTGCTTCAATGCTACGTTTTAGGAACTTCCTTGCTTCATAACCAGCCATAAAACCGATGCCAAAGTTAAATCTCAAAGCAGGGAATTTTAACTGTGGATAGTAATATAATCCAATTGCTCTTGCACTTGCCACTTTATCGATAGAGCTAGCTAGTAGGCTACCATATTCTTCATTCTGCTGCTGGCGCAAATCCTCTTTTGATTTATCACGAAAATCGCACGAAGCATCAAAATCAACTAAACCTATTCCTAAATTATTTTTGTCTACAGGATAAATCACCACATTTCCAATATGGGCGTTAGTACGTTTCGGATTGTCGCTCCAGGATTGTCTACTTTTATCCATCAATTTTTTGATCTGCCCCACCACGAAACCTATATCCCAGTAAAATTGAGACAATTGCAGGGAAAAGTGTGCTTTCACTTCTCTGGTATATGTCGTCTGAAAATAGGCTTCCAACTCCAGCGCATACATCAGTTCATCTAACCTTGTATCTCCTTTGACGCGGATAACACTAGTAGCGATTTTATGTCTTCTTACTCTAAAAGGCGATTTGTAGTAGCCAACGTATTCCATGGTAGGTTCAATGCCATTGTCAGCTAAAACTCTATTAAAACGGTCAGAAAAGATTCTCTCGTTATGAGCGTTACGTAAAAATTGTCCTCCTTCTAGGTATAAGGGTTCATCTTCTTCATAATCTTGCTTACCAGGTATTACTGCGACGGCTACTCCTTTAAGCTTATACAAGTTTCCCGTTACAGAATCAAGCGTAAGGCAGGAACGGTTACCGCTCCAGACTCCCGGAATTGTTCCATTGGGACATTCTAAGGTCACTATCTGTTCATCTGTTATTTTTAGAAGATCATCCCGGCTGGATCGGAACCCTAACAACTCGGGGCAAATGGTGAGCGGTCCTTCCGCCAAGAAGGCAGGCATATCTCTAATACTTTCAACCGTTCCATCAAGACAGCCTACTAGATATAACGGATCTCGCCGCACTAATAATCTAGCATTGATATCTAAGAATATTTTAGCGTGTGGATTGGATGATTCTGCTCCTTCTAGCTTGTATTTTACGTCTGTTTCCATCTTGATAGGACATCTAGACACCTCATTTTCTTGAAATCCCACATTCTTTAAATATATTTTCAATCAGAAAAGCTTTTATATAAGTATACTAAAAGTATACCGATGCAAACGACTACTATAAAATTATACCCTAAAACAAAGCACGCTTTAGATGAATTCAGGCAAGAGCAAGAAACGTACGATCAGGTTATTTCCAGACTGGTTTCTCAGACCAAGAAAAAAAACTTAGTGAAGGAGTTGATAGAAGCATACCGTTCTAAAGCAGAAGAGGATATCAAGACCGCTCAAGAATGGGATGCGGTATCGGACGTGGAATGATGCCAGAGATCAGGCGAGGAGAAATCTGGCTAGTCAATTTTGATCCAACTATTGGGCATGAAATCAAAAAACAAAGGCCAGCAGTGATTATTCAAAATGATCTTGGAAACAAATACAGCCCAATTACCATCGTAGCTCCAATTACCTCTCAGGGGACTGATAAAATTTACCCTATAGAAATGTTGCTTACAGACGAAAACTCTGGACTTAAAAAAGAATCTAAAGCCCTCTTTAATCAAATACGAGCAGTTGATAAAAGAAGATTAATAAAAAGAATTGGAAAAATTACTGAAGAAACCGCTGATAACATGAATGAAGCTATAAAAATAAGTCTGGGTTTGTGGTGAATCATGCAAACTCTCGCCATCCTCAACACCCGGGACATCAAGAAGATCCGCCAGCTCTTCGAAGAGATGTATGGCGCATTCTTTACGAGTGAATATGCATATCTGCAAAGTAAAGACGGCCGTCTTTCCCTCATCAGTAAGGACATTGCTGCAATAGACCTGCAAAAATTGCGGGTAGATAAACTAGGGTTGTATATTGCAGAAGTCAAAGGTAATTCTGTCCGCTTAAGCAAGGAAGGAGTGCAATTACTGGCTCAAGAATCTGATGGGAAGCTGAAAAATACTGTTGACCTGGACAGTGAGGAGATGAAGAAGTATTTTAACGGCGAAGACCTAGAGAAAGATCTGGGCACGGAAAACAGGTTTGTACTGCTTCGATACAAGGGAGATATTTTCAGCTGCGCAAAATATAAAGATAAAGTTATTTTGAATTATCTGCCGAAGATACACAGGGGAGAAGTAATACTTTAGCGCAACACATCTTCAATCTCTTTCTTTCCTTTCAACTGTTTAGGCTGATTTCGTGCTTCTGCTGCTAGATCCACGCCCAATTCTTTCAATTCCTTGATGTGCATCTGCATTAATTGCTCAACTATCTGTAGAATTCTCACCAGTTCTTCCCGTTCCTTGCTTAACGTAGCCAAGGAGCCTTTATGGAAGCCTATCTTTTCTGTATCTGAAGAATCATTTTTTGCCATGGAGTCTTAATTTTAATCTATATTTATTAAATTTGTGGTAAGTAGTCTGCAAGTAGTGTATTGCCCACTAGAGAAAAACATATAAACTGCACCCTTCCCAAAACCTCTAAAAAGAGGGAGGTAGAGAGTTCTATGGCAAAAAGGGTGGAATCACCATCTTCTATCAACACCTTCAAGCAGTGCCCACGGAAATATTACTACCAATATATTGAGAAACTCCCGACGTTTCCCAGCGTCCATACTGTACGCGGAAATATCGCCCATTCCTGCCTGGAATATTTTTATGATATAGATACAGGTTCTTTAACTCAGGATAATTATAAGCAAAAATGCCAGGAAGCTATACAAAAATTACTGGTCCAGCAGTGGGGGGCTTACAAAAAAGAAATGGAGGCATTAAAACTAAGTCATGATCAGCTGCGCTTCTATTTTGAGGAAACCATGCTCATGCTCATGAATTGGACTACTCAATTTCTCGATAAATTGCAAGAGACCATGCAGAAAAAGCGGATTTCATTACAAGAAGCGTTTATGTATCTTACACCCGTACGCGAGATGCAATATGTTTCCAATAATTATTCCGTGCAGGGCTTTATTGATGCTATTCAGCATGTGGAAGATGAAGTGCACATCATTGACTACAAGACCAATGCCAATCTGGAAGTGAAAGACAGCATCAGGCTGCAACTGGCTATCTACAGCCTGCTGTATTTTGAGAAGCATGGGAAATTGCCGTCCAAAGCGGGGATTTTCTTTCTGCGGCATAAATTAAAGTTTGTTCCAGTAGATGAAGAATTATTAGAGTTGGCGAAAAGGGAGATTGAATTGGTCCATGCGCATACCTCAGCTACTGAAGCCAAGGAAGATTACCGCAAGAATATAACCCCGTTATGCAAATGGAGTTCCGGGCAATGTGACTTTTATGAAGTGTGTAAGCCGCATGGGTAACTAGATAACTAAAAACGGGAAAAACTAGTTGCAATCACCTTCCCAAGGCCTTGAAACTCATCTGTATAATCTCCTGATAAATGCTGACATTCTGCAGGACAAATGTTTCCACCAAGGCTCCGAGAACTAAAAAGCCTAGAGCAAATAAAAAGAGATAGAGGTTAAAGCCAAACACTTCTAAAAAGCGTTCTGACGCAAATTTCTCCAGAAGAACGTCTTTGGAGATGACGCTTCCCGATATCGCGCTAAGGAAATAACAGGTTGCTTCAATGATCATGTGCGGGAGGACAATCAGCATGATTAAAGCAAACAGCAAAAGAGGATGCCGGCCTGAAAAGATGGCGGCATTTTTAGCGGTGATACCGAAAATTGCGCCCCAAACTGAGGCATTCCAGGTGATTAAGAAAATTGCCCCATCCCCGGTTAACAAAGCCATGATGAATATTGCAAGCATGACCAGAAAATTATTGCTCAAGAGATCATAAAACAAGCCGCTGGAAAAGAGCTCTCCGGAAACGGCCTGGCCGCTGAAGCCCTGTCCGAAGCGGATCTCTAATTGCTCTCGAAACAGGCTGTTGGTCTGGAAGTCTGGGAGGATTATTGTCCCGATAGAATATACTAGTATGATTCCTAAAAATAGGAAAACGTAAACCCGCACCAGGTTGATATCATCCCTCCACAAAGAACGGAAGGAAACTTTTCTCTCCAGGCTCAGCTGGCGCTCTTCAATCGAGAAAATCTTGTACAGTTCAGGGAGAAGAAGCATGGAGGTAAAAGCTACAGCAACAAGAGCAGGATCTCCTGGAAAGAGAATCGAAGCCAGCAACACGCCGACAACTGAATAACCCAGGCCTAGCAAGAATGCATACCGCCCTTTGCTCTCCAGCCAGTCTTCCGGAAAAATATGTTCTAATACCATCCATCTACGCCTCTTTTACCCTTTAGGGAATGATTTTCTGTTTAAATAAGTTGCTATTTGAATATGGAGAGCTTGATCTTCAAGTATCAGGACCTATATCAAAAGTTATTTATAAATCAAAGTTAACGAAGTGGACATGGCCAGAACCAGAACGTATAGGATAAGAAATGAATTGCCAAGAAGCTTAGAAGAAACTTTGTCTTCGGTAAAAGGCTTCCGAGGAGAGTATGAATCTGAACCAGATTATTCAAAAGTTCTTGAGAGGATAAAGGATACTAATCCATTTTCAGTACTTGTCTTCTATGAAACACCTGAGAAAAGGATCAGTCTAGCTCAACGAAAAAAACTAAACCCTTCTGTGCCTGGGAGAATACTGTCAGGTATTGCAGGATACGTACAGTTTTATTTTACTCCTGAATTAGAAGAAATGCGTATAGGGGCCTGGATAGGATCAGGGTACCGTTCTACGCAAAGCACGTATGCTTTAGCCCTAGCTAGGCTTTCTAGCAGAATTGATGTTCCCACGCACATTCTTATTTATGACCGGCAGAACATCATCAAACACGTAGTAAGCAGCCCTAGATTAATAGTACAGCCACATGAAGTTACGCCGCGGGATGTTGCAGATAGAATCTTAAGAAATACGGCAAAGGCTTATCGTTTAGGTCATGGTGGAGTAATAGATGGTGTTCTGGTGGTCAAACCCTAGACAGAACTCTATCAAATGTACAGCATTGAATATTCTAAAACACAAACTATTTAAAATAAGGTCGCAATTAAATAACTATGGACATTAAAAATCAACTCAAGACTGTATTGTTGTTAGGCGGATTAACTGGCTTATTTCTTTTAATAGGAGCGCTAGCCGGAGGAAGAGCCGGTTTAACAATTGCCCTGATTTTTGCCGGCGGGATGAATTTTGTGTCCTACTGGTGGTCGGACAAGATCGTCTTATGGATGTACAAGGCTAAGGAAGCGGACAAAAGTACGCATTACAAATTATATGATGCTATACGCTCCATTACCCAGAAAGCACAGCTGCCTATGCCAAAAGTGTATATCGTTGACACGCCGCAGGCAAATGCCTTTGCGACGGGAAGAAATCATAAACATGCTGCTGTTGCTGTAACTACAGGAATACTGCAGCTTCTGACCGAGAAAGAGCTGCGCGGGGTTCTGGCTCATGAAATCGGGCATATCAAAAACAGGGACATCCTGATCTCTTCCATCGCCGCGACGATAGCAGGAGTTATTTCTTACATTGCCATGATGGCCCGCTGGGCTGCCATCTTCGGAGGAATGGGAGGGCGGGATAACCGGGATAATGGCGGAATTTTGGAACTGCTAGTGTTAGCTGTCATTGCCCCGATAATGGCTATGATCATCCAATTTGCTATTTCACGAAGCCGAGAATATTTGGCTGATGAGACCAGCGCACAATTGCTGAAGGATAAGGAAGGGCTAGCATCAGCATTGGAAAAAATCGAAGCTAGCGTCAAACATCATCCCTTCATGCGCATGGGAAAAACAGAAGCGACTGCGCATTTGTTTATTTCTAATCCATTGAAAGCAAGTTCTTTCTTGGAACTCTTCAGTACCCATCCGACAACGGAAAAGCGGGTTCAGAAATTGCGGGCAATGAAAGTATAGACGAGATGTACATGAAACCTTCTCAGAAGAAGCATTCTCAAAAAAAGACGCTAAAACAGACCAAACCTGCAAAAACTCCCCTGATTCTCCTTTCCGGATATCTGGGCAGCGGGAAGACGACGCTGCTAAAACATATCCTTGACAACACGGACAGAAAAATAGCAGTGCTAATGAATGAATTCGGCGAGATCGGCATTGACACTGCCACCATCAAAAAAAAGCACATTAATGTCAAGGAAATTCTGGAAGGCTGCGTCTGCTGTTCGCTGGAAGGGGAATTTGAAGCTGCAGTCAGGGAGATAATCAAGGACTACGCTCCCGAAACCGTTATCCTAGAAACAACCGGGATTGCCGAACCGGATAACATCATGACCTCTATCAGCGATGATCTCGATTTCCTCCGTTTAGATACTGTTATTACAGTAGTTGATGCTGATGTCATGAATCGGTTTCCGGAAATAAGCAGGACCGCGCGAATACAAATAGAAGCTGCTGATCTAATCATCGTCAATAAAATTGACCTGGTCACTAAAAGCGTGTTGCTGCGAGTAAAGAAAAAAGTCAGAGAGATAAACTCCAGAGCAAGGATGATTGATACTTCTTTTTGCAGAGTTGATGCAGATCTTCTTTTCAGTATTGAAGTAGAACACCATGTTGCGCATAAACATCATCCGCATCAGCATGCTATGGAGCATTTCTCTGTTATTCCTCGCAGCTTCAAGAAGATGGAGATAGACAGGATATTTGAAAATATGCCTAGAGAAATCTTTAGAGCCAAAGGATTTGTATTGGTTGATGGAAAGAAACACCTGCTCAATTACGTTGCTGGGCGATGGAATGTAGAGGAAGCTGTCGAGGACGGGAAAGGGCAGCAGATAGTGTTTATTGGGGAAAATATTAAAAAGTATAAAGATAAAGTTATTCGTTTGTGGGGTGGAAAAAATGAATAAAATATATTCTAGGCTAGCTGCCGTCAGTTTAGGAGCTTTTGGTTTAGTTGCCTGCGCTGCAAACAGGGAAGTTGTTGACTACCAAATCAATCTGAGGGGACAGCCTGCTGTCGTCAGCGTTGACGGAGATGCCTGTTACCTCAAGAAAAGACTTTCTGAGGAAGAGCAGGAATTCCATACCGATGGAACTGAACGGGAGTTTAGAGTTGAGGGGATGAACCTGGTCATATCTTACAATTGTACAAATCCGCAGACAATAGAAGCGGCAGCAACATCGTTTGGAGATAAAACCCTGGGGCAACGATATACGCACTCTGATTCAGAAACGTTCTTTGGAATTGAGTATCTTACTGCCCTAGTGACCGAAGCTGAAGAGAAGCGTCAACCGGTGTTACAATTCTCAGAAAGGGATTTCCAGAAAAATTTAAGTAGTATACTACATCACTAAAGTTGTGGTAAGGCAGCTGCAGTATTTTCTCTCACGTAGTCTTGCAGCGATTGTAGCGCAAGGATGCATATCTAATCATCATCCTTCCAACTATCCCTTGCCTTCATTTCCTATTGATACCTACGTGGTCCATACGGGTAGGGGACCTGGAGATAATGACCGCCTTACTATTGGAGATACAGTCTACTGCTATTATTCTAAAAAACTAAATAATGGAGATTACCTCATCATTGAAGATGGGGACTGCGATCAAGAGAAAAAAAGAGTTGTCATACTTTCCAAGACCGGTATTGTTGTGAGTAGTGATTTGGATAATCTGGATGAAATTTCACAAGATAACCTTGAAGCGATGGTAGAAGAAGCTTCTAAGAAGTAAATCATTCTTGATCATTATCTTTTAGTATACTGGTCTAGAACTCCTTCAAGGCTTTCAGTCCTTTGGAAAAATATTCTTTCTTTTCCGGTATTGCCAGCGGCGAACCACCGCCATGCCAGGTAAATCTCGGACGCATCTGCACCGGAAAAATTCTCTCGTTGGCATCATCAAACAACACTGCCGCTCCTTTCACACGCGGAAGCATGTCCAGCTCCCGTTCCAGGCCCTGCCTCATGTAACTTTGTGTTAATTGCCCCAGCGCTTCCACGTCTATTCTGGCAGTGAGCCGGTGTGCAAGAACGACATCAGACTGCGTCATCACGTCAGTATGAATCTTTCCCGGCTGCTGGGAAGCAAGGATTAACGAAATGCCGGGCTGGCGCCCTTCCCGCAGGATAGTGATCAAGGCATCTGTTGCTGCGGTCTTGCCATCCTTCGGCAGCAATTCATGAGCTTCATCAATAGCTATCCAGACTAGCGGCTCCTCCATTTTTTGTTCGACCCTTCTGGAAAAATAATGCATGGCTGCATCCACTGATTTAAATTCCTCAGTTTTTCTGGCCAGCATTCGTTGATTGAATAACGTCCTGCAGATAAGTCCGACCACTAAGGCCTTGGTTTCCCAGCCAGAAGCCATGGTTGCATAGGGACTGACATCTAATACTGTTACTTGTCCAGGAGCTACAATATCTTTCAGCGGCGTGCCCTGCTCGGAAAAGATTTCCCAGCCCTTGGCTTTCTTATACTCGTTAATGATGACATTCTTTACCACTTTCTCACTTTCTGTATCGTGTACAACAGCATCTATGATTCTGTCTATTGGGTAACTTTCTCCTTTCTTGCCGAGATCCTGCACTATTTTTGTGATCAGAACACCTTCTGCGGAGTTTGGATTTATCGAAAAAGCCTGGCACCAGTCATGCGGCTGGACGTCTATCGGCCGCAATGAAAATGGAAAGTCAGTCGGTATGCCCTCATCCTTGTACTGATAATAAAAACCAGTCGGAGTATAGATCTTAACATCCAATCCTCTCGGTTCAAAACCCCATTGCCTAACTAATTCTGCGTCCTGGTAATTAGGATATTTCATGGTCCAATAAATGCCCATGGTGTCCAGCAAAACAATAGAAAGATTCTGTTTTATGTCCAGTGGAAGATCTGCAAGCCCTTCGGCGATGGAACCCATGGTGTAGGATTTGCCGGAATTGTGTACGATTACTCCAGAATCTAAAGCAAAGTTGTGTGTATTCTGCACCTCAATATCGTAAACGTCATCTTTCTCCTTTTTTATTTCTTTTTTTATTACAAATATTTTCTCTCCATTAATGGATTTCAAATCATCCTCTTTATTCAAATCCTTTGCTTCTTTATATGATAAATCTTTTAACATGAATTTATGATCTAAAGTACAAACAACTTCATAATTGTTAGAAAAAGTTAATTTTAATACTTCAGCATTTTTCTCTGTAATTCTGGGATTAATTATATTTTCTTTACCAACAGAACCATCATGCTTCAAAGTATAACAATAATATTCTTTTCCTTGTTTATAATCCTCTACCAAATCTTTAAAAGAGATATTTTTGCCGTTAGTTAATTTAATCTTAGTATCCCCAACAAAACAGCCCCTCTTCCCTACTATAAACACAACATGCGCGCCGGCTACATCCAAATAGACCGGATTAGAAAGTGAAGTAGTCTGCCCCATCTTGACGTACTGCTTGCCGATAAGAACTGTTCCATCCTTCCCATACTTCTGGACATCGCTCTTAGAACGCCCTATAATCACATCAAAGACCATGAAGAAGAATAAAAGAAAGAAGGATAAAAAGGTATCGGAAAAGAAAATGCTTTTCCGGACCTTTTACAAAAAAATAAAAGGTATCGGAAGTTTACCTCAGGGATTTACCTAGAATAAAAAGAATATTAGAAAATAAGTTTACAGCCGATCTTCCGTCAATACCGTAACCTTCTGGGTATCCTTGACCTTAGAAGCTGTTCCTATAAGATTGGAAATTCCTAATTTCTCTGCCAGCCGCACCAAGTCAAGGTCGATGGTTCCGTCCAGGGCGATGGCATACATGCCGCCGTTAAGGCTTTTAACAGTTGAAGCCAGTTCGCTTAAGGGAACTTTCCCTAATACAGTCAGCTTCTGGTCAAAGATGCATGCACCTTTGGTGCCAAAGAGCTCTTCCAGCGTTTCCTTGAAAATCTTACGCTCCGCAGGGCTTAATTTCCTCTCTTTTTGAAGGAAGGGCCGTGGTGAAGATGAAGGCGCGGACTCCTGCGGTTTACGGAACATTGGACGGTTTTCGCCCTCCGGTTCTTTTCTGTAGTCAGATTCTTTCCTGTAATTATTGGGCCTGCCATTGCGCGTTGGGAATGTTGGCTTGCGCAGCGAATCAATATTAAGAGAGCCATCGCTGTCGATACCTAAATCCAGCTTGGCCTGTTCTGCCGTAATTTTACCGCGCAACGCTTTGTGGATCTCCTTCTTGGTCAGTTCCTCAACTTCCTTGCCGTCTGGAGCTTTGCAGACGAAATCAATGTCAGCAACAGTTAACAATTCCCGGACGATGAGATCTCCACCGCGGTCGCCGTCAACAAATACGGTCAGAGCTTTCTTTCGGCTGAGATCCTTGATGGTCTGCGGGCATGAAGTACCATTCATAGAAATGGCGTTCTTGAAGCCGTGTTTCAGCAAGGTCAGCACATCAGCCCGACCTTCAACGATGATAACTTCATCGCTTCCGTCAATGTCCGGCCCGGCTGCAAGCTGCTCCCGGCCGTACTCGACTACTTCCATCATGCGCACTGACTGCGCCACTTCGTAGGATAATTCCTGTGAATCAGGCAGCGTATTTTCGGTAAGCTCTTTCAGCAAGGCTTTAGCCCGTTCAATGACAAAACTGCGTTTGCTGATCCTGATGTCCTCGATTTTCTGGACAGCGATTGTTGCATTACAAGGTCCGATCCGCTGGATGATTTCCAAGGCCGCTGCAACAATAGCTGTTTCAGTCTTGTCAAGAGAACTAGGAATGATTATTTCCCCTTTAGTCTTCCCTGAACTTGTAGTTGTATTTACTTCGATCCGGCCTATTTTACCGCTTCGCTGCAGTTCACGAAGCTCTAGATCATTTCCAAGCAGACCTTCAGTCTGCCCAAAAATTGCGCCGATGACATCTGGGCGATCAACAATGCCCTCGATGTTAATCATTGAATGAATGATATACTTTGCCGCTACTGGGCTTATTTTTGCCATTTTGTATCCTCCGGTTTAAGAAAGAGCTGATTATAGTTTACGTGTGCAGAGCGCCTCGTGAGGTACTGTACATGCAAAGTGTGATGATGATAGTCAACTCCCCCTGGTTTATGATTAGTTTTTAGAAAATAGAACACTACTAACTCATCCTAAATAATCATAATATGGTGATGATTGATGATAGTGAACCTATTTCCTGTGAATATGAAGCCCGAGCCACTAACCCCTGAGTTCAAAGCTTGGCAGCCTAAATCAGTGATGATCCAGGTCCCAAGAAAGTAGCGAAACTTCCTTGCAGATAGCCGTACGCTCCCACAGGTACTCTCTGTGACGGGCTGCATTCAATTTATAGGGTCTAGTATATAAATTCTTTGGTGGAAAGTTCGGAAAAGTAGTTAAGAGCATCTCAGCGTCCTAGCGAGAAATCTGCCGGGTGATTCTGGATATAATATGCCGGATTTCGGAAACAGTTCTCTTCCGCTTCCTTTCTAACCCAGGATCCAAGGTCAGTAGCTTCCCATTCCGGATGCAATTGTAAACGAGCCTCTTCCTTTTCCATAACGTAGGTGATGCAATCTTGGACTACTTGGGTACGCCAGGCATTGGCTTCTGCCAGCTGCTGCTGTAATCGTTGCGTTTCCTGGCTTTGAGAAACAACTTTCGAGATTCCCAAGGTAGCTGCCGCAACCGAGGCAAGGGCTAAAGAGCTATAGAGGATGATATCGGTGAGTTTCATATTTTAACCTATTAAGTATCTTATTTAAAAAATTTTAGTAGGTAGATGAGAGAAACCTAGAAGGTTATGGACGCTTTCCTGAACACACGCGCTCTGCTTGTTCCCTCATTTTTTGTCCAAGTGTTGCAGCCCCATATAGTACTTTTCTAGTAGTATAATTAGGGTTTTCGGGAACCTCCCCCGTCCTATAAGATTTAAGAATCTCATCTATAGAACTAAAATGAGCATCGCAGAAACGCCAGTATGCTAAGTCTGGCACTTTACATAGTGGCTGCGAGGGAAGTTGTAGAGACCCTATACCTATTTCCAGCACTCCTTCAACACAGTCGTTGATTTCTTGGCTGCGTCGGCTGCTGGCTTCTTCGCGCTGCAGCTGTAGAGTTTTGACTTCTTGCTCTAGAACAGACTTTTGGTCTTCTACATACACCGCCGTGGTTACCATAGCTGCGACTGGAACTGCAGCAAGAGTAAAAGCTAAAACACCGTTCGATAAATACTTCCTTGTTTCCATTTTCTGATTCATCGTTCACCTTCTTAAAAAATGTTATTATGAAAAAACCCCAGGCCAACTGCCGAAGCAATCAGCCGGGGGAAAGAGGTGGTTTTAGATGTGTTAACCACTCAATAGGGGTGGTTATATATAAAGGTTTCTGTCGAATTGTTACTTTGAGGTGATTAAACAAGAGATTATAAAAAGTAATGATGGTTTTAGAAGCATATGGTTGATAAATTAGCAAATCGCGTAAGGTCGGAATGTTTGGGAATTTTCTATGACGACTATTCCCAAAATCGTACTTTTGGAGAAAATGAAGTGAACAAAGATTATGCCGGTTTGTGTCTCCCTCAATTTAACTACCCTAAGTGGGATCTTTCTTATTGGCTTGCTCCAAAAAGATTTAGAGAAATGTTAAGTTGCTCCATAACTCTAAGCGAAGAAGAATTGACAGTATTTCATTATCCAGTAAACTTGCGAAAATTGAAAAAAGAAGCGAAAAAACGTGAGGAAATGCGGAGTACGATTGGAAAACCTAAGGTTACCGCAAATGATTTCTTGAATTGGTTTAATAATGAATACAAGCAGCCTACTTGCGTATATACAAATGTACGTGGAGAAATTTTAGTAATAGGTAGCAAAGATATTACTCAAGAAGTTATGGATCTTTTAAAAAAAGGAACCGAAGGCCTCGAATTCCTCAGAGAATTGACGCGCTCTAAAGAACGAACTCTAAAAAAATTCTTATATTTATGCGACCTGGTTAATGATCCTAAAGAAACCTATCAAAAGTTATGAAGTTCTGCACACAAACCCTTATAAAACAAAATTATATCCCATGATCACATGACTACCTTAACCTATCAAGAACGGTTCAAGACTGCCAAAGGCGTGTTTGACGAATTCGCCAATAGAAACCTCTTCGAGCTGCAAAGCAGAGGCATTTTTGATGACCTTGTTAGTCCTCTCGCTGTGGGAAAGGAAAGCAATGTCTTCATCGCTAAAAAAGGAACACAAAGAGTTATCGTCAAGATCTACAACCTGCAAAATGCTCATTTTAACAAGATGTATGATTATATCCGGAAAGATCCACGCTACACCTTCTTGCAGCAGCACCGACGGCAGATTATTTTTGCCTGGACACAGAGAGAATACAAAAACTTGATGAGAGCGCAGCAGGCTGGAATAGATGCGCCAGTGCCATTGGCTTTCAAAGATAACATCCTTGTGGAAGAATTTATCGGGGATGAGGAACCGGCCTTGCCGCTCAAGGACCAGCATCCGTTAGATTCGGAAAAGTTTTTCAAGCTAGTCATAAAAAATATTACTAAACTCTACAAAAAGGGCTTGATTCACGGTGACCTATCCTCATTTAATATCCTTAATTACCGGGAAAAGCCTTATTTCATTGATTTCTCGCAAGGAACGTTGGTAAAAACGCCCAACTCTGAGGAGTTACTAGAAAGGGATGTGAAGAATATTGTTGGCTTTTTTATAAAACTAGGCGTGAAGGCTGACAAGGAAGAAATAATGCGGAAGATAACCTCTTCTGGAGCGCTATCTCGGAAACGTTTAAAAAAAGAGGCGGAAAATGAATAGAAGTATGGATGACCCGCAACACGAAGAGTTTGAGTATGAACTGAAAATCCCAGAAGAGCGAGTGGCAGTGCTGATCGGCAAGGACGGAGAGACCAAGAAGCAGATTGAGGAAGAAACTAAAAGTAAATTACAAATTTCTGCTGAAGGAGATGTTACTATCACTGCAGAGGATGGTGTAGCGCTCTTTACCGCGAGAGAGATTGTGCGCGCTGTTGCAAGGGGATTCAACCCAAAAACGGCCTTGCTGCTCGGCAAACAGGATTACACGTTGGAAATTATCGACATGAAAGATGTCGCTGGGAAAAGCAAGAATACATTAGAAAGGCTGAAAGGAAGAGTTATCGGCAAGGCTGGCAAGTCCCGGGAAGAGATCGAGAGATTGACCGAGACGCGCATTTCCGTCTACGGAAAAACGATTGGCATCATCGGCGAAACGATGCAGGTTTCCATAGCCCATCAAGCAATAGGCATGCTGCTGGGCGGAAGCATGCACAAGACCGTGTATCAGTTCTTGGAAAAGAAAAGGAAGGAGATGGTGTTTGGGTAGGATGATTAAAGCGGTTATTTTTGATCTTAATGGTGTTTTTATTGAAAGTGAAATGTTTAGTGATCGTTTTGAAAGAGATCATGGCGTCCCTTCCAAAGAAGTTGTAAATGCTCTCAAAGAAATAATGCCAAAGGTTCGTCAACCAAAAGCTCCTTCTTGCTATTCTTTATGGGAACCGCACCTCAATAGATGGAAGACAGAGCTTAATGAAGAAAAATTCTTCGACTATTGGTTTTCGGGAGAAAATCTTGTTTCCGAAATGTTAAAGTATGCTCAAGCACTGATAAAAAATGGTTTAAAAGTATTTCTCTTGTCGAACAATTTCAAAGAAAGAACAACGTATTACAGAGAGCATTTTCCTAAATTATTCAGAACTGTGGATAAGGCTTATTTCTCCTGGGAAACTGGTTTTGTAAAGCCCGATAGAAAAGCCTATCTTTCTATCTGCAAGGAGAATAAATTACAGCCAGAAGAGTGTGTTTATTTTGATGATTCTGAACAGAATGTTGGTGTTGCTAGAAGTTTAGGCATGCATGCTGAACAATGGCAAGGATTGATTAGAGCAAGGAAAACCGTTGATGTTTTACTTAAAGAATAATGTTGGTAATCTCCTGAAAAATTTAAATATAAGCGGTCCGTATATAACGTATCGTGGTGTAAACTACCTATGAAAAAATTGAGAACAGAATTAGGAAAGAAAAAGCAGAAATTCACCTCTTTGAAACCAGTCTCTTGGGGAAAAGGAACTGAACACGTCAGCGAGCAAGTTGATCAAATTCTGTACGGTGAATAAGCGTGATTTTTATTGATGCAAACATCTTTTTAGCATTTGATAACATTGCTGATGTAAATCATAAAAGAGCCTTGAAAATCTTGGAAGAAGTGGAGTCTGGGAAATATGGAGATCATTTTACTTCGGACTATGTATTTAATGAAATAGTTGGTGTAACCTTTAGGAAGAAGGGAAAAGAAAGAGCAATTTTACTTGGGGAACACGTTCTCAAGAGCGTTCTTATGATAAATGTCGATGATCATCTTGTAAAAGAAGCATGGAAAATCTTTTCTACGACTAAATTAAATCTAAACTTAGTAGATTGCACGCATTTAGCAGCGATGAAAATTGCTGGTGCTGAGTTTATCGCTACACTGGATAAAGAGTTTGCTCAAGTAAAGAGTGTTCAAGTTGTTTCTTAGGGGAAAAGAAAGAGATATGTTTGGGTGTATATGTTTAGTAAAAACCGCTCTGTAATGAGGTTATTTTGCAATCGTTTGTCAAACACCATAAATTATATAAAGATTAATTGATGCTTTGAATTTTATGACAGAATACCACTTGCCCGTTTTGGAAGTAATTTGTAGAGGTAAAGGTCCTAATGGCAAGCCTCTCTCAAAAGGAGATGCAGTAACCGCTCTTGTAGCATTCAGAAGTGCAGAGATTACTAGAGTCTATTGTCCATATTTGGGAGAACTGGTTCGAAGAGATAATAATCATGGTCCCGATCGTTATTGTACAGCAAGTGGAAATTCAAACTCTTCTCTTCCTTGCCCTTATACTAAAGGATATTTCTAATAGAAAATAATATAAAGCATATAACTTCTGTAGGAGGATCATGAATAGAATCATCATAACTAGGACCACCAGTGGAGATCCCCGTGGTGTTTACACGATTGTTCGCGAAGGGGAACTTCGGCCAGGCATCCATTCTAGAGAAGTAGTAGGATGGACAAGGATTTTAGGCCCATCAAGATTGGCCCCGGCTGAAAGCCACTATGCTATCTGTTTAGAGGGTGATTACGAAGATGGTCCTATTTCTGAGAGAGCTATTAATTTACTAGGAATAGCAAATTCTAGAGAAGAATTGCCCGATAGGCTTCATCAACTTGCAAAGGAGTACGCAAATGACTATGCAAAAGGAATGCAAGAAGTTGGATATGCTACGGAAGTTGTTGATAGAACTAAAGATGCTGGCGACAAGAATATGACCCGTTTGGGAGCGCCTTGCGGAGATCTGGCTAGTAAACTTTGAAGTTCCTAGAACCATCTACTTTTCAGAAACTTTTAAAAATAATTTACCCTATTTCAACCTTATGACCCAAAAGAGCGCAGAAGAACTGGCCAAGAAACAGCGAGAGATTTCTATCGCTGAATTTTTCGAGAAAAACAGGCATCTGCTTGGTTTTGACAACCCTAGGAGAGCTTTGCTGACAGCAGTAAAAGAAGCGGTAGACAACGCTCTTGACGCAACAGAAGAGGCACGAATCCTGCCGGAAATCACGGTAGAACTGCTTCAGCTCAGTGAAACCAGATTCCGCATGATCGTTGAAGACAACGGCCCTGGAATTATCAAGAAGCAGATGCCTAATATTTTTGCCCGGCTTCTGTATGGCTCGAAGTTCCACAAATTAGCTGCTACACGTGGACAGCAGGGGATAGGTATTTCTGCCACAGTCTTGTACGGCCAGCTGACGACGGGAAAACCGGCAACTATTATCTCAAAAACGGCAGCAAATAAAAAAGCAACCCTGATGAAACTGAAGATTGACACGCAGACAAACTTGCCGCAGATTTTGGAAGAGCAGGAAACTGAATGGGAAGGAAAAGAACATGGTACAAAGATTGAAGTCGATTTAGACGGCAGTTACATCAAGGGACGGCAGTCTGTGGACGAATACTTGAAAGAAACGGCGATTGTCAACCCGCATTGCACTATCATTTACGTTACACCAGAAGCGCAGCAAATAATCTTTGCTAGATCAACAGATGAGCTTCCTCCAGAGCCAAAGGAAATCAAGCCCCACCCTTACGGCGTAGAGCTGGGAAGGCTGATCAAAATGCTGGAGATCACGCAGACAAAGACCTTACAGCAATTCCTGACTGAAGAATTCGTGCGGGTTGGTCCAAATACCGCAAAAGAAATTTGTGAAAATTCTGCGTTGCTGCCAAGAACCAAACCAGAGCAAGTAAGCAGGGAGATGGCGGAAAAGCTCTATCAAGGAATCCAGAAAACAAAGATTATTGCTCCCCCTACTGATTGCATCTCGCCCATCGGTGCAGAAGAATTGGAAAAAGGACTGCGAAAAGAGATCAATGCGGAGTTTTATTGTTCTACTACCAGGCCTGCAGCAGTATATCGGGGAAATCCGTTTGTGATTGAGGCTGCCTTAGCATACGGCGGTGAGCAGGATGCAGAATCATCAGTAAGGATCATGAGATTTGCCAACCGGGTTCCATTGTTATACCAGCAAGGAGCTTGTGCAATAGCGAATGCCATCCAGAATACCAGCTGGAAAAACTACGGGCTGCAGCAAAGTAGAAACTCGCTTCCCACAGGAGCATGCTCGATCGTAGTGCACATGACTTCAGTATGGGTTCCATTTACTTCTGAATCGAAAGAAGCGCTGGCTCATTACGAAGAGATCATCAAGGAAATAAAATTAGCCCTGCAGGAGTGCGGCCGGAAACTGGCTTCGTTTGTCAACAAGAAAAGAAGAATCGGCGACGAAGCGAAGAAAAGAGGATACATTCAAAAGTATATCCCCCATGTAGCCGATGCATTGAAAGAGATCGTCGGCTTTGACGAGCAGAAAAAGAAGGAGATTGAAGATAATCTGTACACCATGTTAGAGCAGGTTCGTGGTGAACTGGAAGAGATAGGTGTTGACAATCCCGATTACGATCCGGAACTGGCTAAAATTGGCCAGGATGAAGAGGTGCCGGAAGAAGCAGAAGAGGAGCCGAAGAAAATGAAAAAAGGAAAAATGAAAGAAGCAGTTGGCGGTGATGATGATGAAGACGACGATTTTGATGGTGAGGAGGAGCAAACGACGTTGTTTTGATTCCCATGGCAGCTAAAAAGAAACCGGGAATGGAAGGGAAAGAAGTCGTGCAGAAAATAGTTGATGTCGCTGATGATATGCAGCAGGAGATCAGAAAATTAAAACAGCCGCAGATAAAAATCCCGCTGCGGGCGCTAAGTAATGTTGAGTACGATGACAAAGAAGGGTATTTCAAACTGCTGCCGGGAGTGAAGGAACGAACCCTAACGGCTTCTACGATCAAGACTTTCGCTCAGACGCTGAGAATGATGGCCTTGTCCAAGCAATTGCTAGAAAGCGATGATATTGCAACTAAGAGGGAAGCTTATTATGTCAGCAAAAACTGGGGCGAGGCTCGCTTCCTGGAACAGCCTGAGTCGGATAATGTCATGGATGACATTGAAGCCATGATGACGGTCAATAGGGAGCAGATCGGCTTCATCCCGGAAGAAAAAGGAGGGGATGTTGCCGGGGAGCTGGTAGTTATTGATGTTGATCAGGATACTGGAAAGGAGTTAGAAATCGACTGCACCAAGTTTGGCTCTGGCGCATATTCTGTTCCCAGTTCCGGTGAACATTTACGATTTAAGACCAAAGCAAAATTTATCTTAGCCATTGAAACCAGCGGTATGTTTGAACGTTTGAACAAACACAAGTATTGGAGAAAGGCTAATTGTATTCTCGTATCTATGGGTGGAGTTCCGACCAGAGCCTGCAGACGGTTTATCAGGAAATTAGCAGATGATCAGAAGATTCCGGTGTATGTTTTCACCGATGGTGATCCGTACGGATTTGGGAATATTTACAGAACGCTTAAGGTGGGATCAGGAAACGCCGCGCACATCAACGAATACTTCTGTGTACCACAGGCACAATTCTTTGGCATTACTCCTCAGGATATCATCGACTACAAATTACCCACTCATCCTTTAAAAGAAGTAGATGTCAAGAAGATCAGGGATCTGATCAAGAATGATCCGTTTGTGATCCATCACAAGCCCTGGCAGAAAGCCTTGGAGCAGATGGCGAAGATGAAAGTGAGGGCTGAACAGCAGGCGCTGGCTGCGCACGGATTGAATTTTGTCATCGACAAATATCTTCCTGATAAGTTGAAGAATAATAAGACCTGGCTGCCGTGAGACAGAAGGACTGAATAAATAAGTTAAATTTATTAAAAAAAGTATTTTCCTTGTAGTATGCTTTTTAAAAACCGCTTTGATGCTGCTGAACAATTAGCAGAAAGGCTGCAGAAATATAAGGGCAAAAAAGATGTTGTTATTTTAGCTATTCCACGCGGCGCTTTAGAGATCGGAAATGTTCTGGCTAAAAAGCTGCAGCTGCCCCTGGATATTGTCCTAACCAAGAAAATAGGACATCCTGACAATCCGGAGATGGCTATTGGTGCAGTAAGTTTGGTAAGTCAAACCATTGATCCCCACTTTAGTGAGGTGTCCAAGGCATACCTACAACAGGAAATACCAGAATTGAGAAAGAAACTCAAGGAGCGTTCTCAAAAATATAGGGGCAAGAAAACGTTTCAAAACTTAAAGGATAAGATTGTTCTTCTGGTTGATGATGGCATCGCCATGGGACATACCATGAGCGCAGCCATTGATTTAGTCAGGAAGGAAAAACCGAAAAAGATTGTTGTGGCTGTTCCCGTCGGCTCTCAAGAAGCAGTGTCCATGTTACAACAAAAAGCTGATGAAGTGATCTGTTTATCTATCCCAGAATCATTTATGGCTATCGGACAATTTTACCAGCAGTTTGAACAGGTCGAGGATGAAGAAGCGATGCGGTTGCTGAAAGATGCCAATAAAAAATGAAACTGTTTTACACCAAGAGCGCAGAACATCTGGCAAAGAAAATTAAGTTAAAGAAAGGGAAATATATCATTTCGAGCTTCCCCGACGGGGAACTATATGTTAAGATTAACGAGAATGTTAAAAACAAGAGAGTCTTAGTTCTTGCTGCAACCAATCCGCCGGCAGAAAACCTGCTGGAGTTATTGTTCCTTTTAGACGCATTACAAGGAGCTGGAGCAAGGATATATCTCTTCTTCACCTATTTTGGCTATGCGCGGCAGGATAGAGCAAAAGCAGGAGAAGCCCTTGCTTCACAGAGAATTTGTTCCTGGCTCAAGGGCTTTAAATGGCAAAACATTGCAGTCCTCCATCCGCATAGTGAACGATTAAAGCAATTTCTCAAGTACAAAGAGATTCTTCCATATCACTTTTTTACATCGGTGATCAACAGAGAAGACGTTGTGGTTGCGCCAGATAAAGGAGCAAGCAGCTTAGCAAAAGAGATCAGCAAAAGATGCAGATGCGCAAGAGCTGAAATAGAAAAAGTAAGATTAAAAGGGAAGGTAAAGATGCTTTCGTTCCATGGAGAGGTAAACGGAAAAAGAGCAGTTATCGTTGACGACATGATTTCAACCGGAAACACGGTCATTAAGGCTGCAGAGCTGTTGAAGAGGAAGGGGGCAAAAGAAGTTGTTGTGGCAGCAACACACGGCATTTTCGCCGATAAAGCTTTACAAAAACTGGAAAAGAGTCCTATTACAAGCATCTATGTGACCAACTCGCTGCCGCAAAAGACTAGGTCTAGAAAGGTGGAAATCATGGATCTGGCGCCTTTCTTAGAGAAGCACATCAAAGAATGGAGCTAGGCCAGGCAGCCATTACGGTAGAAATCTTTAAAAGTTGCTTAAGGTTCTGAAGTTCAATGGATCCGTAGCCTAGCCTGGATAGGGCACCAAATAACTGTGCAAGCCTTCTAAGCTGGGGGTCGGGGGTTCAAAACAAGTGTCACGCCACTTGAGAGGCGGGGCGACTGCGCTCATTGCATTCGCTTAGTCACCTAAAATAATCGTGACATTTGGTGAAAGTCCCCTCGGATCCATTTTCTTGCAGAAATTATATAAATACGGCTTTTCTCAGAGAATTTTATGCGTCCGTGGCTAAGCGGCTAAAGCGGTCCCCTGCAGAGGGACAGATCGAGGGTTCGAGAGTTATTACAACCGAAAGTCCCTCCGGGCGCTTTTTTTCTAAAACTATTTAAAAGTGAACAATAATCTACTGCAAGACTCCTTGCCATGGCTAAAAAATCCCTCGCTTCACTGGAACTTGCAGCTATCATCAATGAGCTGCAATTCTTGAAAAATGCCAAGATTTCGCAAATCTACCATCCTGATAAAAAGGAACTGATGCTGCAACTGCACGCTCGCGGGCAGGGAAAACAGCTCCTGAAAATAATCCCGGGAAAACTTCTCTGCCTGACAAAAGAGAAAGAAACAACACTGCGGCCAAGCGGATTCTGCATGCAGTTACGGAAATATCTTAACAATGCTGTAGTTAAAGACATTTACCAGCAGGGTTCAGAAAGGATTGTCATTTTTGAAATTGAAAAAGAGGAGAACTATATCCTGATCATTGAGCTGTTCTCAAAAGGTAATGTTGTTCTGACTGATGAAAAATACCAGATCATAGGAGCATTGGAAGAGCAGATTTGGAAAGACCGGTCAGTAAAAGCAAAAGAAAAATACGTCTTCCCGGCTGCCGCTATAGATTGGAAAAAAGTAAGCGATAAAGAGTTGGCAGGGATACTTAAAAAGAGCGAAAAGCGAAACCTGGCTACGTCGTTAGCGACTGAACTAGGTTTAGGCGGCTTGTATGCAGAAGAGATCTGTAAAATTAATGACCTTGATTTTACAAAACTGCCTGCTGATGCGACAGAAAAAGAAGTCAAGCTCCTTACAAAAACGATTAAAGACCTGCTTAAGAAAATTGAAACCCCTGCTGGGTATGTTTATGAACAAGAAGTAACGCCGTTTCCGCTGACAGGCATGGAACCAAGAGCAAAAACAAAAACATATAATGAAGCGGCCGATACTATCCAGCCCTTGGAGAAGTCTTCTCCCTACGAAAAGAAAATAGCTGCCTTGAACAGAACTCTCACCGATCAGCAGGAATCCATCACCAGCCTTGAACAGAAGATAGAGGTCAATAAAAGAAAAGGAGAATTGATCTACGAACAATATGCCCCTCTACAGAAATTACGAGAGATTGTCCAGGAGCTGCGCAAAAGCAAGGAGTGGAGCGAGGTCGCTAAAGAGTTGGCAAAGGAAAAGAAGATCAGGGATGTTGATTTAAAAAGGAAAATCGTGACGATTGATCTTTAATTAGGACTCATCTCGAAGATTCCGTGAAATACTCATTGGAATATGTAGATTTTAGTCATCATGTGGTTATAACGATAATATTATTAACCTTATTTGATTCTAGCTTTTTAGGGGGCAAAAATGGACCGTATTCCACGAACTGATGATCCTACCATAAATTCTCTCATTGCGCGAATCGAGCGGCATCATGGGACTAAGGTTGTGCAAAGCTCATTGAACCATTATGCCATTACGCCTTACATCTGGCATATCGCTGTAAACCACATAGAGTATGCTTCCAGCCTCGTTGAAGTGAGAAGCGGGTCTATCATTGATGATACTTTAATAAATCCTCGCTCCCGTGACCGAGTGTTGTATTGCGAATTACGAGTAGGAAACGATGCAGCGCAGGGAAGGGGATTTGCCTTTGATAAGGCTCCGCTTAAAGATAAAACTCGAAGACAGGCAGCCTCGCTTGAAATGCAGGTTGACCATGCTCTTTCTACTGCATTTTGCTCTGCAAGGGAAAATTACAACGAGCGCATTTTTAGGCACAGTGAAGATGCAGCAACGATTGTGCCTAATTTAATAGAAGTTCCTTTAGTAGGAGACGGGTTAGAAAAGCTGAGAAAAGTGCAGATCCCTGTAGATAGGTTGAGGAAATTGGCCGAGACCTGTTCAGCAATACTCAGCAGCGATGGAGATCCCGATCAAGTTGGAATATATGTTCATGATGAAACGCGGCGATTTGTCAATTCAGAAGGATCGGTTATACGCGATAATTTTTTTGGATACCATCTTGCTTTTAATGTAACTGCTATGGTGGACGGAAAAAACAGCCCGTGGGAATTTGGACAAGGACTGTTCTTTACCGACAAAGTTGATGAGGAACAGGTCTTACGGTTTGTAAGGCGCATGCATAGCGAAATTAAGAAACGAAAAAAAGAATGCAAGAGACTGACAGAAGGTGAATACCCGGTTCTGAATTCATCTGCTGCTATGACTACAGACCTCCATGAGTTCTGGGTCCATCATCTCGCCTCTGATGAGATTCTTTATGGCAAGTCTACTACCCTGGGATGGGAAAATTTTGGCAAACCCCTTGCACCTCCAGGTCTTAACGCGTATGTAGACCCAGGCATGCCTGACAAATGGGGAAGTATGCGTTTTGATCATGAAGGCGTGCCGGCGCAGCGCAGACAACTGGTTAAAGATGGCAGAGTTGTCGGATATTTGGCTGACCGGGATGGAGCATACCACCTTAGCAGATTGACCGGATCAAAAATTCTGCCCGGAGACGCGCGAATAGGCTATCCAGGAGTTTGTCAAGGCCCTAAGTCGCTGCCGAGAATTTCTAACCTTACTTTTGAATATACTGAAAGCGCAGGAAAAAACAAGGCGCGAACCAAAACAGAGATGTTGAGACGATTTGTGCAATACTTACAAGAAACTGGAAGGGAAGAGGGTGTCTACATTGCCGATATGAGCGAAGGAGAATCCTTTACAGAGAGAGGAGGGGTAGCGATCCAGCCTGATTTTGCCTACATCGTAGACAGAAGCGGAAAGATGTACCCTACCAATTTTGTCAGCACTACCGGAGAAGTGCATGCCTCTTTGAGAAATATTGTCACAATGGGCGGACCTGTTGAGTATGTTCCGCATATGTGCGGAATAGATGATGAGATGGTCAGGGGCGGCATTTCCTGTCCGATGGGAATCATCTCCAATGTGAAAATACAAGTTGGAAGACCGAAACAATTACGGCAGCCGCGCTTGAAATAAATTTATAGTAGTTGCTATAATAATAACTATTCTTCAGACTCCAATATGATACGAAGCTCCTTTATTCTTCTGGAGAACATCGGCAAAAAGAAAGAAGTAAATCTGTGGAATTCCGGTATCAAAGACTGGCATGATTTCTTGAAAGAGGAGAAACTTAAAGGAATTTCTAAAGGGAAAAAGGGATACTATAGCCGAAGAATCAAGGAAGCACAGAAAGCGTTAGCGGCTGACGATCCTCATTACTTTATCGGCAAACTTCCGGCAAAGGAAATGTGGCGCTTGTATCCTGATTTTAAGGAAGACTGTTGTTTTCTGGATATTGAAACTGATTCGTATGGAGATGTTGTGGTAGTCGGGATTTCTAATTATTACACGACTAATACTTTTGTGAAAGGATTTAATCTGGAAAAGGGATTATTGGAAAAAGAGTTAGCTAAGTATAAATTGCTAGTTACCTTTAATGGAGGGGCATTTGATCTGCCGAAGCTGAAGAAACAGTTACTAGTAGAGATTAAGGTACCCCATCTTGATCTGAAACCGTTATGTGTAAATTTGGGATTGAAAGGCGGATTGAAGGAAGTTGAGAGAGTATTGAATCTAAAACGGCCAGCGCATCTGTATGGGAATCCCGTAGAATTATGGAGAGCCTTTCATGCTTCCGGCGATCGGGAATATCTGGAATTGCTGGTGGATTATAATAGAGAAGATGTGGAGAATCTGAAAGGAGTTATGGATGTGGTGTATAAGAAGATGACGGAAAGAGTTAAAAATTTCTAAATTTAGTTGAATAGTGGAGCACAAAAAGATAGACGGGTTTTTGATCAACCTTTTTCTAAACGCAAAAAGTGAAAACTATCACTTTTGCGCCCAAATAAAGTAGTTTCTTTATTTCGTGAAAGGTTGGAAAAAGTATATAAACTTCCCACACAACCTGAGAACCATGGCTAAAGTCAATCCTTACCACGTGGAAGGAATGGTAGATTACGATCGCTTAGTCCAGGAATTCGGAATCACTAAGCTAATCCCTGCCGATTTAAACAGAATTAAAAAGCTGGCGGGTGAACTTCACCCTTACCTGAAACGGGAAATTTTCTTCGCCCATCGTGATTTGAAATGGTGCCTAGATGAGTACGAAAAAGGAAATAAGTTCTTCCTTTATACTGGTTGCGGACCGTCCGGACCGATCCATCTGGGGCATCTGGGGATCTGGCGATTTACAAAATGGCTGCAGGACTCTTTCGGCGCAGAGGTATGGTTCCAGTTTACCGATGACGAGAAATTTTTGTTTAAGGACTTGAGCTATGACGAAGTGCAAAAATGGACCTATGAAAACATGTTGGATGTGATTGCGCTAGGCTTTAACCCAAAGAAGACTCATTTCCTGATTGATACAAAACATGCTGGAATCATGTACCCGGAAGCGATTAAAGTAGCAAAAAAAATTACCTTTTCTACTATTAAAGCGGCCTTCGGCTTTACTGATTCCAATAATATTGGCAGTATTTTCTATACTTCAATGCAGACTGTACCTGTGTTCTTGCCGAATGTGCTGCACAAGGAGAAAAGACCTTGCTTAATTCCCTTGGCAGTTGATCAAGACCCTCATTTCAGGATCAGCCGGGACGTGGTGGAAAAACTGGGCCATCACAAGCCAGCGGTGTTGCATTCGGTGTTCATGCCCCCTTTAGTTGGAATGGAAGGAAAGATGAGCAGCAGTGACCCAGAGAAAGCGATCCTGACTACTGATGATCCGGCTGCGGTAAAGAAAAAAATCAACAAGTATGCCTTCTCAGGAGGACAGGCGACTGTTGAAGAACACCGCAAGAAAGGGGGCAATCCGGAGATTGATGTTGCCTACCAATGGCTGCGTTATTTTGAATTTGATGACAAAAAACTGAAGAAGATCCACGATGATTATAAGTCTGGCAGGCTATTATCTGGAGAATTAAAAGCGATCCTTATTGAAAAGATCAATGTATTCTTGGCAGAACATCAGAAACGGCGGGAAAAGGCTAAGAAAGAAGTGGAAAAGTATATTTTTAAGAGCAAATAGCCTTCCCAAACCTTTAAATATCACAAAATACTTCTAAAGGTAAAAGAGGTTGATAAAAGTGGCTAAGAAGGTATCTCGCGCTTCTGCAAAAGGTCAAGCACGGCCGAAATGGCATGCTGTTCCCCTTAAAGGGAGCTTTATGGTTATGTCTATATTGGGGATCCTGATTACTCTATACCTCGTTGAGGATATGAATTATAAGGTTGCGTTCATACTTATCTTTGCAGCCATGTTCATTGCTTCCTTCGTAAGCATGTCCAAAGCGCCCCTGCTCCAATAAAAATGAAAACAACAACACTTTCCTGGAAATTCCCGCAAAAAGAGTTTCTGATCCTCAAGATCGAAGTGCTCTTCATTGCCGTGCTGGCGATCTTAATCTTTATCGTCTCCTTCGTGCAATACGACCGCCGCTGGCTTCCGCCAGTCCTGTTCACGATCTTATTTCTGGCAATTTACGTTCTTATTTCCTCGCTGGCACAAAAGTGGCGGGCTGTGGAAGAACAATACCATCTCACAGGAAACCACCTTGAAGTTGTGAGGAAGAAACGCACCGCAACAAAGAAAGAAAAGGCCCTGCTCAAAGATATTGCACACCATAAATTAGACAAGTTCTTCCTGGGCGGATATCTGCTTACTAAAAAAGGAAGAAAGCATCTGTTGTTCTTTAATACAAAACAAGAAGTGGAAAAGTTTGAGAGTTTCTTGAAGAAGCATTTGAAGAGATAAGTTTAAGAATAAATAGCATAAATTGATTCTATGAGAAAATATGTAGCAACATTAGCTGTACTTTTGTCGATGAGTTGTGGAAATGCAGCACCAAAAGGTAATACTCTGGGCGTGGTGGAAATAAATTCTGGTCCTTCTGTTTTAGTTGAAGAAGTGCAAGGGAATCCCGTATCGGCACCGAAAGGACCAACTTTGGATGAAAAGATAGATTATGTAATTTCTGTCATGGAAGAGATTAAAAAAACTGAGGTAAGGCTTGCTGGCGGCCCCGGGCAAGTAAAGAGATACCTGCCAAATTCAAAGGACGATTTTGAAGTAGTGTACTACCCCGATATGACTTGTTGGAGAACACCACTATCTGATCAAGAAACTGAAGAGGAAATCTTAGAATTGAGGTATACTGTTCGTGACGATCAAAAAAAAATCAACATAAGATTACGAGACCTTTACCCTTTCAACTCTGTAGAGAGTATAAAAGTAGAGGTTGACGACTATGGATCAAAATCATCTGATACTTACTGGTTCAACACTACGGGCAATTTTCCACTTTATAAGCAACTGCTACAGATTTTCTATGAAGAATTTCGTGCATACGAAAAATCTGGAAAGACTTGGGATTCTTTTCCTCGTGGAGTCTTTGATGGAACAGAATCAGAAAACCAAAAAGCTCTAGATTTAAGACCATCTTTTGACCGCCTTTATGAACATTTAGAGAAGAATAAGGATACCGGGATTAACCTCAATGATCCAAACATTTTTCATAAACTTAATCCGGTCTGCTTCTCTCCCTAAACAACGCAGCCGCCAAAGCAGCAATAACATCCTCCTGATTAATGCCATTCTTAATAGCTAAATACTTGGCATCTTGGATGCATTCGTCCATGAGCTGGAGGTGCTGTTTGCGGAGTTCTTCGGGAGACATAACCAGCTTATTCGTAAGGAATATTTATAAATTTGCATGCTGGTATTGATACATGCCCTCATATTGGAGACACGTTAATAGAGTACTTGCGGAAGCAGACATCATCATTGAAGTACTTGATGCCAGATTCATCGAAGAGACCAGAAATGAGGAAATTGAAGATAAAATACGGCAACGGAACAAAAAAATACTCTATGTCCTCAATAAATGCGACCTTGTAGACGTGGAAAAATTAAAGCAGACCGCAAAAACTATCAAACCCTCTGTGTTCATTTCCAGCAAGGATCGTCTGGGAACAACCATTCTCAAGAAGAAAATCCTAGAGCTATCTAGGGGAGAGAATGTTACTGTCGGTGTTCTCGGCTATCCTAATGTTGGAAAATCGTCCCTCATTAATGCTCTAGCCGGGCGCAGGGCTGCAAGAACATCTGCGGAAAGCGGCTTTACCAAAGGGCTGCAGAAGATACGCGTTGATAATAAAATTGTGCTGCTGGACACTCCCGGAGTTTTCCCCAGCAGAGAAAAAGACATGGTCAAACACGGGAAAACAGGGGCTGTTGATTATGCGAAGATAAAAGATCCAGAAATGGCAGCATTAGGGCTGATTGAAGCAAAAAAAGAAGCCATCCAGAGGCACTACCACATAGACAAAGATGTGCCTGAAGAAATCCTGCAGGAGATTGCTGTAAAGTTCAACAAGCTCCAGAAAGGCGGGACTGCAGACCTAGATGCCGCCGGAAGATTCCTGTTAAAAGAATGGCAGACCGGGAAAATAAAAAGTTAAAAAAGATAAGTTACAATGATAAAGACACTTACTGCAAAAAAGGCCAAAAGCATTATTGAAGAGAATAAACAGAATCCACAATTCCGGATCATTGATGTTCGTACTCGAGAAGAATTCTCAGAAAGTCATATCAAAGGCGCGCTGAACCTTGATCTTCACGACCAACGCTTCGAACAAACCGTTGCTAAACTGGATAAGGAGAAAACCTATCTTTTATACTGTAAAACCGGAGGCCGGTGCGGCGCAGCAGCTGAACTTATGGAAAAGCAAGGATTTAAGAAAGTGTATTCTGTGATCGGCTGGCTGTTTGAGTAGGAATCTTGTTCATAAACTATTCTTTTTTCCTATAGGTGATTTTGAAAGAATATTCAAAATCATCTTAGAAGGCAGACCGTCGTTCAAAGCCTTCTATACTCCTCTTCAAACATCTTCACCAATTGTGTAGCCGTCTTATCGCCAATGCCCTTCAATTCAGTTAATTGCTCTTCACCTGCATTGACTAGGCTCTTGATGCTGCCAAAATGCTCTAACAACAGGCGGGCAGTCTGCAAACCAATATTGGGAAAGGCAGAAACAATAAACTCCTGCTGCTCCTGAAACGATTTTGGTTTTAATGAATGTACAGAAAAATCAACCTCCTTGCCCTGCTCGCGTTTGGCCATCACTGCTAACAGCCCAGCTGTGTCCTGCGGATTTTTTGTGTACAAGACCGGCACGTGAAAATCAAGAACAATGGAAGCCAGCATCCCGCGGATAGCATTGGCATGAACTTTTCGAACCGAATAGATGTCTTCTTCCCCTTCAATTATAAGCACTGCTTTCTGGAATGAATCCTTCAAGTCGCGGACTTGATCAAGGATCCTGCCGTCTATGATGGAAGCGACGAAATCAGGAACTTTTTTCAGCTCCACGCCGACTTTGCCGGAAACGACATAATCGGCGGTAGTGAGCTGTGCAGTTTTAACCGAGATCCCGGCATCAATAAGTTCCTTAACCACGCGATTGTTTTTTTCCCGATGATCGGCAAGAACAGCCACTGCCTGATCTTGGGCGATAAACTGAGTAAGAGTATTGTTACCTGTGATTGGAATCGGTTCATTTTTGTGCAAGGAAAATTCCTTCCTGAGCTGTTCGAGATTCCGATACATGCGCTTCTCCTTATGGTGGGCGCTCCATTTATAGATCTCATCGCGCGTCCCTTTAGTAAAAAGAATGGTAACTTCACCTTCTTCCAATCGTCCGGTTCTTCCCCGGCGCTGAATGGAACGGATCGCGCTCGGAATAGGCTCGAAGAAGATGACTTTGTCTACTTTAGGAATATCTAAACCTTCCTCAGCCACAGAAGTGGCGACTAGGATGTTAAAGTCTCCAATGCTGAAGCGGTCAAGGATCTCTTTCTGCTGTTTCTGGGAAAAGCCTAGGCCGTTCTTCTTAGCCTGACCGACAAAGATATGATTTTTAATTTGCAGTTCCGTGATAGTTTTTACGATTTCTTCAGCAGAAGCACGAAATTGAGTAAAGACAATGATTTTTGCATTTTGGTCGCTTTTGATGGCCTCCTGTAAAACCTCTTTCAGTTTGAGCAGCTTAGGATGTACGATGTTTTTGTTGACTAGTTCTTCAGTAAAATAGATTGAAGATTTGAAAAGCTCATCCTGCACCAAGTTCTGTACTGCTTTTACCTTAGAAGTGAGTGCCTCCTGCTGTATTTTCTTGAAGTAGGAATACAATGGCCTGATGCCTTGAGTTTCCAACAATTCGAGAGCATGATCAATTTTCATGGCCTCGGCCAGCAGCGAAATGGAGCGCAACAATTCAAAATCCCTAAATCCCGTAGAGATTTTCTTTTGCAATTCTAATTGTAAGGCAAGCAAAGAACCTTTAGGCATCTCTACGTCATGGCAATATCCTAAATGCTGCGCTTCAATAAGCTTGGATTTACGACAGTCTTTGAGCAGCAGTTGAATTTGTTTTAATTCTGAAGGGAATTCTACCTCTACCCAGTTCTTGTAGGTCTTCTGCACATAAGGCTTGACATCTGGATCTTTTTCTGTCCTGACCTCAACTTTTTCTATCCTGAGATTGGCAGTAACCTCTTTGACCGTTTCCATATCGCTGCCGGGAGAAGCGGTCAAGGCAAGAATTCGAGCGGTTGAGGAGATTTTGTCGTATTGGTCAGCAATCCAGACATAGGCATATTCCCCGGTAGCATGATGAGCCTCGTCAAAAATAAGCAGTGAAACTTCCTTGAGATTGATGCGCTGGTTGATGATGTCGTTTTCCAACCCTTGTGGAGTGGAGATGACGATTTGCGCGTCTTTCCATAGTTGGGCGCGTTTTTCGGGAGCCACACTGCCGGTGAAAAGGACTACCTTCTCCGGCACGACTTCAAGATGCTGGCGGAAGCTTTCTACATGCTGCTCGCATAAGGGCTTTGTGGGCGCCAGCATGAGGATCTTGGAGTTAGGATAGTTGTTCAGACGCTGGGCGGTGAGAAGGAAAGCTATAGCGGTTTTTCCTAAACCGGTGGGAAGGACTACGAGAGTATTATATCTAGCTGCTGTGCCTAGAATAGTCTGTTGGTAAAGGCGAGGGGTGAAGTTTTTGATCACCAATGTTCCGAACACTATTACTTTATATATCTTAGCCGGAGTTGACCTGTGGGGAGTGGGTCTACTTATGTCCACCATCAACAATTAGTGTACTTCCAGTAATATAACTTGCATCATCTGATGCCAGAAAAAGCGCAGCGGCGGCAATCTCTTCAGGCTTTCCAAACCGCTTCATAAATACGTTTCCTAACTCTTCTTCAAGAAGGTCTTTTGGCAAATCTTTATTCATGTCTGTGTCGATCCATCCTGGCGCAATGGAGTTTACCCTTATTTTTGGAGCTAATTCTGAAGCTAAGTTTTTGGTCAAGTTTATTATTCCCGCTTTTGAGGCATCGTAGTCAGCAGATGTGGGAGCAGTGTTGTTGATGCCGTTGGTTGAAGAAATATTTACAATGACCCCAGAGCCACGTTTCAACATGTGTTTAGATACATATTTTGAGCACAAGAAAATTCCGATTAAATTGATCTCAAAAGTTCTTTTCCACTGCGCTACTGTTTTGTCAAAGAGAGGAATATCATACACAATACCGGCATTATTTACAAGAATGTCAATTTTTCCAAATTTCTTTATGGCCTGGTCAATCATATTTTTGACATCATTTTCTTGTGAGACATCACACTTTATTGCGATTGCCTCTGAACCTATCTTTTTAATCTCTTTAACTGAGTGGTTAGCTTTAGCTTCAGAATTGAGATAATTGATTATTACCTTTGCACCTTCCTTGGCAAATCGTATTGCGGTTGCTTTTCCAATGCCTCTACTTGAGCCAGTTATCAAAGCAACTTTATCCTTTAACTTCATAGAACGACTAAGCTTTGTGACCTTTTTATTTCTTTCGATGAAGCGCGCACCAATAATCATTTGAAGAGAGAAAAACCCAATTACGGCTCTATCGGCCTGTTCAAGAACTTCTTCTGGCATGGTTCACAATAGGTAGTCCTGGTTTTAGTTCGAGCTACTAAAAACCTGGCTTTACAGAAAGGACAATATTTTACAATCCTATAACTCATGGTTTCTTTTATCATTTTATCTATCTCTAAAAACTGTCGAAGAAAATTTGTTGTTCTAAATGATCTACTTAATGGACAAAGAGGTTTTTCTTTATAAAAGGTACTACTGGAATAGTTGTTTTTGAGAAAAGATAAGAATGAAGCGTAGTTTAATTACCTTCCAGTTTCTGCCTCAATCTCCTTTAACACCCCTGATCCGCCACAGAAGAAAAACATATTCCCCACATTAGGCAGCAATTTCTTGATCTTTCGCAGCTGTTTCCTAGCTTTGGTAATCCTATAACTGCACTTGACTTCATAGACATCATACATTTCATCTTTTATGGCCAGAACATCGATCTCGGCAATAACCCTTCTTTTCTTTTTCTTTGTGGAAAACAAGACCAGATTGGTGGAAAGAGAATCATAGTTGCCCTTAATCTGATTGCACAGATCTTCAACGTAAATATCGTGCTTAATCTTTTTGCCCACGTAGGAAAAGATAAAGAAAATGCCTATTTATATTTTTACTATATACTGCATAAAGATATCGCAAGAAATAGCTGAAAGAAGCTCTATGGCAGCTGCTGGGTGCCAGTTAAAGTAACGATGCCATCCTTTGAACTGATCCGTACTTCTTCCATATTATTAATAACAATATCATTGCCCATAAGATAGTAAGAGATATTGCGCAACTCCCGGATGCGGACTTTTTCAATATTCTTGATCTCAATGATTTCAAAAGGGACCTTAGCTTTAAGATGGGGGTTGTTTTCATTAAAAAGCCCGATAAAAGCTGACCAAGACTCTTCCTTCCCGTGGGAAGGCTTCCTGCTGATAACTGCGCTTTTAGCCTTATATTTCTTCATGGCTTACTTGATGAAGTTCCTGCTTTTAAATATTACTAAAATTTTCTTCAGATGCAGGTAGTAGGAAAGCGCCAATCCTATCATAAAGAAAAAGACCACCAAGAGCCTATTTACCCAGATGCTGGCTATCAGGTAACCAAATAAGAAAGCCAGGATCATCAGGACAGTAGGCAGGATCGGCTCCTTGGCATGTTTGATGTAATACAGCCGGCCGGCCAAGGCCCCTGAAAGTAGTATTGACAGATAACTAAAGTAAGGGCTGCGCAGTAACACGGAAACAAAAAAGCCTAGCACCAGGAATATTAGTACCGATGCCTCTACCCATTGTTCGTCTAGTTTCATCTTACTGGCCTGACCTCTTCAATAAAAATACGATTCCAATGAGGGATCCGAGAATGATCGTGATAAGCAAGCCAGCAGTTGTCTTTGTCAGCAACAATGTTGCTGCAAGCAGGGTCGCTACAACACCGCTAAAGTACTGCCCCCTGGATCCAAAGTAGATCTGCAGCCCTTCCAGCTGGGGAAGCGGCAAGAGAGCGCATAAAGCCATGATAAGGTTCATAAGCAGGCCCGTCCCGAATAAATAGCTCTGCGGGAAAACGTGAAGCCCGACCGCAAACAAGGTTGCAGCAATCAGGCTGGCGATGACTCCCCATAAGGCAACCAGGGCATTAGAGCTATGCGAAAATCCGTACCTAAACTCTCCCAAACGCTGCTTTACCATAAAGGAGGAAACCATCATCCCGATGAGCACTAGCGGAACCCAGCCGCGGCTGACAAATGCTACTACCAAGGCAATAACCAACCCGGTCCACCAAACCTTAAATTCGGCCGTATAGCCCCAACTTAAAGCCGCAATCTTCTGTAGGGAAAGACGGAAAAAGAACGAAACGACGGCAATTATCAGAGCCAGCGAAAAGTTCTGCAAGCCAACGATAAAATTGAACGTTTGATCGCCCCAGTCCCGGAAGGAAAAAATAAATCCAGTCACAATAACTGCAACCAGCAAACCAGAAATCTCCTGCCTGCTGAAACGGAAAAAATCTGTAATCCTTGACGTCAGCTCTTTTGTTAACACCATCTTTTGTTCCTATGAGGAGGGAGGAATATATAAAAATATTGTTTATGAGTATGTGCATAGCTCGTTCGGGGCGCTCGTCTCGATGTGCGGAGAATTCCACCACTCTAATGAGTGGTGGACAAGGTTGCAGCAATCAGGCTGGCGATGACTCCCCATAAGGCAACCAGGGCATTAGAGCTATGCGAAAATCCGTACCTAAACTCTCCCAAACGCTGCTTAACCATAAAGGAGGAAACCATCATCCCGATGAGCACTAGCGGAACCCAGCCGCGGCTGACAAATGCTACTACTAAGGCAATGACCAACCCGGTCCACCAAACCTTAAATTCTGCCGTATAGCCCCAACTTAAAGCCGCAATCTTCTGTAGGGAAAGGCGGAAAAAGAAGGAAACGACGGCAATTATCATAACCAGCGAAAAGTTCTGCAAGCCAACGATAAAATTGAACGTTTGATCGCCCCAGTCCCGGAAGGAAAAAATAAATCCAGTCACAATAACTGCAACCAGCAANCCAGAAATCTCCTGCCTGCTGAAACGGAAAAAATCTGTAATCCTTGACGTCAGCTCTTTTGTTAACACCATCTTTTGTTCCTATGAGGAGGGAGGAATATATAAAAATATTGTTTATGAGTATGTGCATAGCTCGTTCGGGGCGCTCGTCTCGATGTGCGGAGAATTCCACCACTCTAATGAGTGGTGGTTTGCTAAGCAAACCATATATACATTATGGAATTCTTGCGTGCTCAAAATTAGGCTGGCGGTGAATGGTAGTCCGCCAGTCCTATTTTGACATTTACATAGTCTCTACGAGCGCACACACTTTGACTGCCGATGGTACAAAGCCCTCACTGGTGATATTCACGCTATGCACATACGTTTACGAATGGTTTCAGAAAGCCGCCTTTACTGTTTAACAATATTTATAAATCGCCTTCATTTGACAGAAAAAACTTAGAGAGACAAAAAATGAATCAAAAATTAGGTCTGGTAGCGTTGCTGGCTGGTTCAGCGTTGGCATATTCAGCTTGCAGTCAGGAACCGGACTATGATGATATTTCTCAGCATCAAAGAGAGCAGGGCGCTTCTCCAGAAACCGTTGAGGATTGTCCAGTTTATGTGGTTGGAAGAGTTCTAACGGAGGGCAGAGGCGAAGCTCAAAGGGTTCCACCAGTTCCTGTGAACTTTTATGTGGTGAGAGAAGAGAAATCAGGTCAGCCGTATGTAGGAATGATTGAAGGTATTCAACTTGATCCATTTGATTCTGGAGATTGTGTTGAACTCGCTTTAGGAAGAATAGAATATCGTGGCACGCTTGCGTATGTTGACAATGCTCTGGTCAATACAGGCCGTCAAATTCTTCAATACCAAACCCTTAGTGATAACACTTGTTTAGAAACTTGTTACCAGAAATAAGATAAGCATCTAGTACGCTTTTGATGAAAACTGTTCAACTGTTCTTCTAAGCTCATCAACATCCCGACATTTTGCTATCTCCAAACGCAATTCCTTGGTATTTTTGGCTCCCTTTGTAAAATTCATGGCCTGTATCTTAATATTGGCAAACTTGATGTTGTATGACTTGGTATATTCTAAATACCGAAAAAAGTAGCGCAGCCGTTCTTTCAAGGAAATTTCTTCATATTTCCCGGTCTGCAAGTATTGGTTGATCTGGGTAAATAAGAATGGATTCTTGCAAGCAGCACGGCCGATCATGACGTAATCGCAGCCGGTTTCGTCCAGCATTCGTTTTGCATCCTCAGGAGTCTGGATATCGCCATTACCGACAATAGGGATAGAAAGCTCTTGCTTCAACTGTTTAATCAGCGACCAGTCGGCCTGTCCGGAATATCCCTGCTTCACCGTCCGGGGATGCAACGTAATCATGGCCAAGCCTTCTTCCTGAGCAATTCTGCCGATCTCAAGAAACTTATCTGGTTTGGAAACCCCCGCCCGTATTTTAACGGTAACAGCCTTGTCGGTCGATTCAACCATGGCCCTGAAGATCTGCCTGGTCAGTTTAGGATTCTGCAGTAACGCCGAACAGGCCATCTGGGAGGTCACATGAGGAGCCGGACAGCCCATATTGTAATCAATAATATCAAAATGAGGCGAGACGATCCTGACTGCCTTTTTCAATGTTTCCACATCAGAACCAAACAGCTGGACCGAAAGCGGCCTTTCCTGGTCTGAATATTCAATGAATTCCGAAATATTCCGCAATTGCGCCCCTTTGGCGACCACAGCATGAATGCTGGTAAATTCAGTCACGACCAATCCAGCACCCAATTCTTTGCATACCAAACGCAGAGCCGGATCGCTTACTCCAGCCATGGGCGCAAAAAACACTTTGCTGGAAAATGCCGGAAGCCTGCTCATTTCTTCTCCGGTTTCTTCTCCAGCAGCCAGAACACATAAGCACTGTTCCCGCGCCTAACCGTTCCCTGGGAGAGAAGGATAAATTTATCTGAGATAGACGGGCTCCAGCGCTCCCTGCCGATAAATAAGGCTTTTCCTTTTGCTTTGAGGACATATTTAGCCTGGTGATAGATCTCATTCAGTTTATCTTCATCTTTTTGCGTGATGTGGAAAATAAGGACATCAAACTCATTCTTCTGAAATTTGACATCAACTTCATCTAATGGGATTTTCTGTATCTTTACTAAATCCCGTACTCCTGCCAACTGCGCATTCTTCCTAGCGGCAATGATGTTTTGCAATGATGGGTCAAAGGCCTGCACTTCCTGGCGCGAGAAGAGCGCTGCCTCGATCGGGATTGCTCCATCCTTGCAAAATCCTATTAGAAGCTTGTCATTTTTTTTGAACATACTTCTCCTGACAAAGAAATACGCTAGATCTCCCTTAAAGGAACCGGAATGTGGAAAAACACGATAGGCCCTGGCGGTCAGCTCATTGATATTTGTATCAAGGCCAACAAAATAGTCGCTGCCGTTGTAATATACAACTACCAAGAGCTGTGGTTTTTTAAGTTCCAACATTGCGGAAATTTTTTTGGTTTCGAAAATAGTGAACAGTTGCCCTGCCACTTTCTTGGCCAGAGCGACTCTGTTTTCCTGTCCTTTAACGTTCTCAACTTCAACCTTGAAGCGGATGTCGGATTTGAAATGCTCCTGCCAGGGAAATTGGCTGGGTAGAGCGATAGCATCAGTACTGAATTTTCCAACGGCAACAAGCAAGCGGCGCGCCGAGCGGATTACGGAAGGATCTGCTATCGGATCTGAAGAAAATTCAAGCACTTGTTTGGAAAGCGTAGAACGTACACCAAACTGCTCCTTAACCTCCTGCTGTGCAGTCTCTTCCATGCCTTCATTTACTAAAAGGTAATAATCCATAAGAATGACAAAAATGGGCCTTTTTTATAAAATATGCTTCTTTTAATATGTCGTGGTTTGATAAATCTTGTAAAGAGTTATAAAGAAGAAGCACAGCCTTTACTTATGGATAAAAGAGTGCTTTTTGATACTCACCTAAACAAAAGGAACATAGGATTGAGAGATTTCTTAGTGTCTACAATTACAAAATACAAAGATCCATCTTCATCGGTAGTTCTAGAAGTAGGCATAGGGAATGGAAGGTTTGTAGTTTTGCTTGCTGATAAATTTAAAGAGTATTGGGGAATCGACCTGGATGAGACCTATCTTGATATTGCCCGCGAAAATGCATCGAAATTGATGAATGTCCATTTGCAACTGGGAGCGGCAGAGAACATAGGTATTAAGAAAAAATTTGATGTCATTCTTTTCATTAACTCATGGCATTTTACCGATAACGTGAAGGCATTAAAAGAAGTTAAAGGAGTAATCGAAAAAGATGGAATACTTCTAATTTGTGAACCAACAGAAAAATCTACCTTCGCTGCAACAACCTTACAAAGAGAACATCCTGATTTTGATAAAAATAAATTTAACCTTAAATTAAAAAAGTTGAAGAAAGCGGCTACATTTCTAGAGCAACAAAAGGAATTTAAAATTATTGAAGACAAGATTTATTCCGGGACAAATAACAGATGTTGGGTATTACGACCTGGGTATTCTCAAGTGACTTCAAGAAAAGACATCTAATTGTAAGAACAAATTAATTTTCTATATCTTCGTCAAGGACAACATCGTGCTTGCCATCTTGGTTGTCTTGATCATGACCATCGGACGGCAACTGGTCTTGAGCTTCGTCGTCCTCAACAAGAATTTTTGCAGCAGCAGCAAGGGAATCCTCGTCGCTCAACCTCATCACCCTGACTCCCTGCGTAGCCCTGCCGATAATGGAAATGTCAGAGCACTTCACTCGTATCCCAATGCCTTTGCGTGAAACTAGCATCACTTCTTCTTTGCCGTTAACGAGCATCACCGTTTTCACCGGGCCGTTCTTGTCAGTAATTTTGATGTTTGTTACCCCTTTCCCTCCCCTGTTGCATAAGCGGTATTCAGAAACCGGAGTACGTTTACCGTATCCTTTTTCAGTGAGGGTTAGGATATTCA
>C687J35174_10000889_pt1 | contig 44191 bp, 51 predicted proteins | sample RifCSPhighO2_01_FD_35174 | JGI IMG/M metagenome (IMG submission 35174) | reverse complement strand
ACACTTCAAAGAGAGGTATTACATTGTTCCCCGATTTGCATCGGGGTCCCTCCTATGCTAGACAATTAAAATGCACAGTTCAATGCCAGAATACAGTAAAGCTCCACGGGGTCTTTTTGTCCTGGTGGATATAGGCCGCGTCTTCACAGCCATCGCAATTTCGCCGAGTGAATGTTCAAGACAGTTGCTAGCTCGTTACGCCNTTCGTGCGGGTCTGAACTTACCAGACAAGGAACTTCGCTACCGTAGAACAGTTATAGTTACTGCTGCCGTTTACTGGAGCTTCATTTCAGAGCATCCCGCCAAAGGCGGGGCACCCATCCACTTAACTTACCAGCACTGGGCAGGCGTCAGCCCGTATACTTAAGCTTTCGCTTTTGCACGGACCTGTGTTTTTGGTAAACAGTCGACTGACAATCGTTAGCTGCGATCCCTACACCATAAATGGTGAGGGACAGGACATCTTGCGAACTTACGTCCAGCTAATTTGCCGAGTTCCTTAAACTACCTTCTCTCGCTCGCCTTGGTCTACTCGACCAACCCACCTGTGTCGGTTTGCGGTACGGCTCGCTTTGATACTCACTGCGAATTTTTTCTTGTAAACTGAAACGGTCAGAATTGGCGAACTCTCGCTCACCTCTGCATCGCCGCTTAATTAATCATCTTGATGGGTTTTCCAATCAAGACTATCTCACGGCTTACACTCCAATCAATAAGAAGCTCTGACGCTCCAATTCAGTCAATCCCCAGTTGCATGCAGTCCCTTGCGGGTGCAAACGCATCAAAACAAGTACGGGAATATTAACCCGTTATCCATCGACTACGCCCTTAGGCCTCGCCTTAGGTGCCGACTTACTCCCGGAGGACGAACCTCGCCGGGAAAACCTTGGGTTTTCGGCGTCCCGAATTCTCATCGGGATTTCACGCTACTCATACCGGCATTCTCACTTCCAAGCGCTCCACCATGGTTTCCACCACAGCTTCACTGCACTTGGAACGCTCCCCTACCACCTCGCTCGCAGAGCGAGAAATTCTAAATTTAAAATTTGAAATTTTTAATCAAATAAAAATACTAAAATCTAAACTTCAAAAATTAGAAATTAGATATTAAAAATTGATTTAAAATTAAAAACTAAAAACTAAAAATTCTCGTTCTACGAACGAGATCCGTAGCTTCGGTAGTATACTTTAGCCCCGCGAAATCTTAGGCGCGGAATCCCTTGACCAGTGAGCTGTTACGCTATCTTTAAAGGATGGCTGCTTCTAAGCCAACCTCCTGGCTGTTTTTGGAATTCCACTTCCTTAAACACTGAGTATACATTTTGGGACCTTAACTGACGGTCTGGGTTGTTTCCCTTTCGTCTCTAGAGCTTAGCCCCTAGAGACTGTCTAGTCCGTTAATGTGATTGTAATTCGGAGTTTGATTAAATCGCCTTGGTTTCCCTTGGCGACCCATTCAGTAGCTCTACCTCCAATCCACCTAGCGGACCACGGTGCCCATACACCTTTCGGGGAGAACCAGCTATCTCCAGGCTCGTTTGGCATTTTACCCCTAGCCACAAGTCATCCGAGCATATTGCAACATACAACGGTTCGGCCCTCCTTCCCGCTTTCGCGGGAATTCAGCCTGCTCATGGCTAGATCGCCTGGTTTCGGGTCTATCATGCACTACTAATTGCACTATTAGTACTCGCTTTCGCTGCGCTTTTGAGCCATAAGCCCTTAAGCTTGCAGTACACGATAACTCGCCGGTTCATTCTTCAATAGGCACGAGATCACTCGCGCTCTGCGCGAAAGTTACGAAGTGATTAAGTTAATAAGTTATTAAGTTTTGTTTTACTTAATCTCTTAATCGCTTAATGTCTTCATATCTTTTGTGCAAAGCACAAGCTCTCTCGGTTTGTCTGCAAACAGTTTCATGTTCTATTTCACTGTGCGTTCCGCACTTCTTTTCACCTTTCCCTCTCGGTACTTGTTCACTATCGGTCCTTTGTTATATTTAGCCTTGGAGGATGGTCCCCCCAGATTCCCACAGATTGTGACCGTGGTACTCAGGTGCCCACTAGGCTGATAATTAGTTTTGCTTACGCGAGTTTCACGCTCTTTGCTCATCCATTCCAGAATGTTCTGCTACCAATTATCAATGCCATATCGTGAGTCCTACAACCGATCACCCCATTAGATAAAAATATCTAACGGGGCAAAATTTGGGCTGTTGCCGTTTCGCTCGCCGCTACTTAGGCAATCTCGTTGATTTCTCTTCCTCACCCTACTTAGATGTTTCAGTTCGGATGGTTCCCTCGCCTGCAGCTATATTCCGGTAAACCGGAAATTTTACCACAGTGTGGCCCAGGATGAACTGGGCCAGGTTTCCCCATTCGGACACCGCCGGATCAAAGCTTCGTGGCAGCTCCCCGACGACTTTCGCGGCCATGTACGTCCTTCATAGGTAACAAAGGCCAAGGTATCCACTGTTTGCATTTTTTAGACGCTTGATTCCGTACAATCCCGCTGAGCGGGACGGACACAACTCCCTCGAGTTGTATACGGAATCGCCTTTTCTTCCAGTTGTCAAAGTACAAAATATTAGAGTTAAAGAGTAAAAGAGTAAAAGGTAAAAGTTTGGTCTTTCACTCTCTTGCTCTCTCGCTCTTTCACTCTAAGTGGGTGGACCTGGGCGGACTCGAACCGCCTACCTCCTCATTGCAAATGAGGTGTTCAAACCTGCTAAACTTCAGGCCCAAGTCTTACAGATTTTAAAAATAAATGTGCATGGTTTTTTCTTCGAAACAAAAAACCGAGCTTCTAAGCTCGGCAATCCATGAGTCCTATCCTTTTTCAGGCACGCACTAGGTGCGGCTTTGTTGTAATAGCAGATTAAAAGAAATTCTCATTAAGTTTCCGAACTTAGGTAAAAAGTATTATATAGTACTTACAGAGCCCCGTCAACCAAGCTCCAAATGTCCCTGACTCCATCGCTTTTTGGCTTTCTTGGGGAGCTCATCATCTTTTCAAAGACTCCCGCCTTCAAGCACCATTGTATAAATTCTGCAGATTTTTTGGGGTTTGCCATCAGTGGTATGCCTCGCCATTTTTTCGCTTTAGCTATCACACTCTTGTCTCTCGCCCAGAGCCGTTCTTGCTCTTCTTTTGATGGAATTAAATTGTTCCTAGCCAGAAACCAGAGATTATCATACTCCTGCCTCCCAACGGGTTGAGTAAAAAGAAGGATTACGCCACCTGTTTGCCTTGGAGTATAAAGGGCCTTAAAGGCCTGCTCGCTTGGCTTGGTCACCTCAAGTGCAAGTGTATTTTTTTGCATTACCTTCTCATAGCCCACTACCACCAGTCTGTCGTAGGAATGGCTATAAACTTCGGTGTATGCAAGCTTACCCATCTCAGCCAAAAACTGCTTAGTATAGGCCGAGTCCCTCGAGGTCACATAAAACCTGAAACGGCTCTCAAGCTCATTTAGCCTCATGGCAAGTTCGCGGTAGAAATCAAGCCCAACGGCCGCACCTGAAACCGGCAAGCTCACTTTTATTTTGACCTTACTTTGAGCTTGAGCCTGCTTAAACTTGTACTCAAACTTGGACTCTTTGAGCTCATGCCCGAGTTTCAGGCTCAAGGGATAATGAACTACCTCAGTGTGAGGAGCGCCAAGCCTGAGCCCAGTGAGCCTACTCGGAACTATGGTGAGGTCAGCCCCGGGTACGCTCCAGGCTTGTTGGGGGCTATCATCGGTAACGACCACAACGAGCTTGACCTCAAATCCTTCAGCCTCAAGGTCAGGTTTGATGGCACTAATCTGGTGGGCTAGCCCAAAGTGCGTAGACACAAATACCACTCGTTTGGGGCTGGGCTTAAGGCCTGTGAGCATAGCCTCAACCTGAGGCTGAAGTGCCTTCGCCCTTAGCCTCAAGATGTGTGTATAAATGCTCGTGAAAACACGCTCAGCAACCCCGTACTGCAGGGCTTCGGCAAGCTCACGGAAAACCGGATTATTTGAGCTCAGGCGGTGCATAAAAGTGGTGGTCGAGTCCAACGAGCTAAATAAGCTCACCCTAGCACCCTTGGGCAAGCCCTCCATCAAGGCATAAGCTACTCGAAGGTGCCCAAGGCCAGCCTTGGCAAAAGTAAGCACAATGAGCGTGTCGGGTGAGGTAAGATTTTCGAGAGCCATAATTCAGTTTACATTATTGACAAACATACATACATATGTAATTATGTATGTATGCCAAACCTAGTCAGAACGACCATCTTACTTCCCGAAGATTTAGCTCAAGCAGCCAAGATGAAGGCATTACAAGAGAAAAAATCCCTCAGCGAGCTGATTCGCGAGACACTTGAGCCCAGAGTTTCCGGAGCCAAACCTGCTAAACCAGCTGGCGACCCAATGGCCAGCTTGGGAGTGTTTAAGATTGGAATCGATAAAATATACAACAGACGATCTGAGCTATATGAAGAGCACCTCCAAAACAAACTCAGTGGCTAAACAAGTACTTTTCGACACAAATGTGCTTATATATTCGCTCGACTCAGCATCGCCTCAATTTGAGGCTGTGCGCAAATTGTTTGCCAGAGTAAAAAATGGTGAGATTGAGGCTGTTGCCGCTCATCAAAACATCGTTGAGACAGAAAATGTACTCGTCAATATCTATAAGAAGAGCTTAGATGAGGCAAGAGACGCAATTGACAATGTCTTGTTTAGCTTCAATTTCAGCTTAATCTGTCCGCTTCCGAGCACAATTTCGTTATATCACAGACTAATCCAAAGGTACTCAAGCAAGACTAAAATTGATATCTATGATATTTATTTAGCCTCGACTACGCTCGTTAACGGAGTAGACTCGATAGCAACATACAATACCAAGCATTTCGAAGGCCTTGGGATTACTGTTATTTCTCCTGGAATTGGTACTTGACACCTATCACTCTCTGTTGTATATTGCTAACTATCAATTAGTACTTCTTTAATCTTCTATATAACGATTAGCTTAATCTACTAAATAAATATTAGATTTTAAACATCCATTTGATTTTCCCGGAGCGGGGTTTTTGTTTCAATAGACTTGTTTTAGAGGAGGGGCATCCTGTTCCTTTTGGGAACAGGGCTCCCCTTCTGAGACACAGTCTCAGAACTTTTCCATCGGAAACGAACAATAGAAAGGTAAACAATTGCTGTTTACTCATTACTATTTATTAGTGACCGGTGAAGTACCTTAACATTGCAAGCGATTCTGTGAAGCTCATCAAAGAGCCTAACTCTTTTTGCTAAATGGCAGTAAATCTTTTTTGGTAAGAAGTACGGAGCGAAGGCAAGTTTTCAAAAGTGCATAGCTGGGCTTAGCCTGAAAGCCAATGTAACAAATAGTTTTCCCGGCCGCCTGGCATTCAGAAACTGCTGGAATTAAATCCGAGTCGGAGCTAATTAAATATGCGGTGTCGTATTTATCACGAAAGGCACCAACCAAAAGTCGGGTTGCGATATTTACATCAACGCCCTTTTTGTGGTAAGCCTTAGCAACCTTAAGCATATAACCAAGCTATACCTCAATGCCTTGACCAATAAGATTGCCAACAAGAATATTCTGAGAGCGAAATAGTTCGTAACTTTTAGGATTATTTCTCTCAGTTCTGATAGCGCCGACAAAATAAACCGAACGTATCAGTTTTTCGGTCTTAACCAGAGACTTAAAAAAGCCCATATATGAAAACTTAAGGCTACCTCTGATACCAAGATCTTTAAGGCGGTGGTAAAAATTACTGCCGTCCACAAAGACAACTGCACGAGGTTTGGAGGATTTCTTGCTCATTATTAAATGTAGCACAAAAATACCCCGTGACTAAAAAATCACGGGGGGAGTTAGTAAAAGTATAGTAGCAAAAAGAAGTTGATATTTCAAGTATTAAAAAGGCTTATACAGGCTTTTTGACGAGCTTCACAGTAAGAAAGCCCCACGTCGCTCCATTCGGAGCTATGTTAGGGGTGAAAAAAGAAAGAAGTGCTCGCCATGTGGCGAAGCTTTACGTGGACTTCTTGTGGGTCACACAGAGGTTAGGAATGAAGTAGCAAGTAGAATGTAGAAAGTAGTATGGGAATTTTGTATCTCCCTTGCTACATGCTTCATGCTACATACTACATGTTTCCTAGCTTCTCTGTGACTCAATAAGGAGTTCACTAATCATGTCCAAGGAGGACAAGAAATGCGTACATGGATTATCGGATTAATTGTGGTAGTCGCCACACTTTCTGTCGGCCTACTGCCAGCAATGGCGTGGGATGGGCATGTCGATGTATCTTATTCGTGCGACGGCGGGCTCACGTATTACGAGGCTTCTGCTTCGTCGTCGTGGCCTGGTTTTCAGGTTGATTGGGGGGGAGATTCCCATCGAGGGAGTCTCTCTGAAGGAGAATCTGCATCAGGCACAGCCGTGTTTTTCTGGCCGGAAGTAGGTCATCACTTTACGGCTTCATGGTCGGCAGAATTTCAGGTAGAATGCCAATCTGAAGAACCAAACCATCCGCCACGGCGCACCGTTGTGCACCACAACAACCGACCTCGCCCATTCAACACAATGTGCGTTTTGAACAACCCAGATGGGCTGTTCTCAAGCGGTGGCGTTGAGGGGCTCAACGGCGCGTTCTGGACCTACCAGAATGATGGCGGCTATGAGGGGAACCTTGTGGTTGCAAACATCAACTGGCGAACGTCTGACGGCACAAGTTTCGTGCTAGCGGGAGACCCTTCTGGGAATTCCACACAGGCTAGGGTTGTCGACTTAGACAACGCCAATCCCTGGTCACGCTGTGAGTTGGTTCAGCCCGAGTCGCAAGGCCAAGGTGGTGGTCCAGCAAATCTTCCTGAAATTCAGGATTGGTGGTGGGACGTAGTCTACACCAAGGAAGAGGCTGAACTTATCTACTTGCGAGTGTCGAACATTTTTGAGGATGAACGTGATCCTGCATTCTGCTGGGAACACGCTCCTGAAAAACCACCCGCGTGGGTACGTGTCCGTATCATGAATGGTGAGGAGCTCATCATGAGTTTCGAGCCGACTTTCATTGAGACGGAGCGCCGGCCCAACAATATTAGTTGCTGGGAATGGGAGTACAACCTTCTACCTGATTGGCATGTGCTTTATGACGCCCAGTTCGTAGGGGTTCCGCTTATCACTGAGCGAGTCGACATCTCATATCGTGGGATGGAAAAACCGGCAGCTGGATGGTGGAATGTTCACGAAGAAGGTCTGGCTCTCTACCCCGGTGACGATGAGTCCCTGCTGTCAGCAGAGATGAACTTCGCACTCAATATTGAGAGCGAAGAAGTTGCTAAAGTAGAAGCCGAAGAAACGGTAGAATACACCGTTGTCCCAACAGACACGCTGAGCGGCATTTGTGCGCAATTCGGCGCAAACCAGATTTATGGCCAGTCAGGCTGTATCGAGCAGGTCAAACTGCTTAATGGCCTTGAAGGGTCAATGATCACGGTTGGCCAGGTGCTGATCGTCCCGCAAAGCTAGTCTCACTAAAAAGTGAAACGAACACCTCCCTTTCCATTTGCAATAGAACGCAAATCCGAATACTACGCTTGAAAGACAACGTGGCTAGCCTTTACGGCAAGTAGGATTATGCAGTCTATAGCATACAACGATAGCCGCTAACACAGGGCGAATCAGGGACTTGTTAGTAGTTTTACTTCTCTTTCTTTCCTAGCTTCGGCTAGTTAAATCGCATTGCAACTCGCTCAGCTTAAGCTGACGCACGAAATTTCCGTTCGCGGAAACTGGTGCTCGGTCTAAGATCCGTAGCGAGTTTGACTTTATTTCAGGTGGAGATAGCTCTGCTTGAGGAAGATTGGAAATTTGGGAAATCCGTGCGGATTTCATTTTAGGAATTTATTCCTAATCTCTAAACCATTTTCTCCTTTCATCTTTTCCTCTCGCCTCTCTATCTCCCCCTGTACCATTTACCGGTGTATGCCGGTACTGAAGAGCTCAAAAGAGCGAAATGGTAGTACTTTAAAATCTAAAACGAAGTTGGTATATTGGAGTATGGCAAAGAGGAGAACGCTGACTCAGGCCGATGTTGATGTTTTGAAAAAAGAAGTCTCATCTGCGGTATTGAAAGCAGTAGTACCTCAGATAAAGACAGCCGTGTCTTTGGTAATAACAACGGAGTTATCCGAACAGGAAGAAAAATACGAGAAGAAGCTCGAGGAGTTCAAAAGCGAGTTCTTTGACAGGGTTGATCCTATTCTCAAGGAAGTTCCTGCAAGCCGTGAAGAACGGACAGTTCAGGCACATCAAATCGCCAATCTTTCAGACAGAGTTGAGAAGGTTGAAAAACACCTCGGACTGGCAGCTTAACCCAACTTCATAATAGTGAGTAGTGCAAAATGGTTAGCCATTTCTAGTTGACCATTTTTCATTACTCACTACCCAGTTATAACAAATACTAGATAGTAGAATTACTAGATAACAAAAATCCCCCATCGAAAGGTGGGGGATTTTTTGTGGCTTAAATTTACTTATCAGCCTCGGTATGGTACTATTTTCGTACTTCTGGGGTGCGTGGCTCAGTGGTAGAGCGTCGTCCTGATAAGACGAAGGTCGATGGTTCGATCCCATCCGCACCCACCCAACCTACTTCTGATACAATTAAATCATGGCTGAGCTAACTACTCTTTTTCTCAAAGTCCCCCGCGGCAATGAATATACTCCTGAGGCGGCGCAGACTTTTTTATCCGCCTTAACCCAGCTTAATTTTCTTTCCCGCTGGGAAAGACTCACCGGCAGGCACCCTCAGCCTTTGGCCCTTGAGATTGTCCTTCATAACCAACAAATCCGCTTTATGATTGCCGCAGACGCGGAGCTTGCGCCATTTGTGGAGGCGCAGCTCCAAAGTAACTACCCCCTCGTTATAGTCGAAAAAACTAAAGACCCATTGTCTCAAGCAGGAATTTTAAACACGCAAACATTAAAACTTGCCCACGGCAATTACTATCCACTTATGACTTACCCCAGTTTTACCGATGTGGACCCGTTAAGCTCGGTGCTTACAGTTTTGTCCAAAGCCCCGGCGGAGGAGCTAATAATAATTCAAATTGCGCTCGAGGCAATAAGCGGCTCGTGGCAGCAGGCTACTCAAAAAACTCTTGAGCGTGGCATTCGTGACCGCGAAGGCAACACCACTCCCCTTCCGGACGCCGCGATTATAAATGAGAAAATAAGTTTTCCCGGCTTTGGAGTGACTTTGCGAATTGCAGCCAAGCAAAAACATACACTAAATACTTTAGTCAGTGCCTTTGGGGTATTTACAAAAACGGGCGGCAATTCCATTTCTGTTAAAAAGAAGGGCTTGCTTTCCAAAGACCGGACGCTTGATTACCTTGTTTCAAGGCGCGTTAGCGGAAGCGATGTTTTAAATATTGCCGAGCTCGCGACTCTTTGGCACTTGCCAAGCGAGAAAGTCAAAATCAGCTCGATTGTCTGGGGCAATGCAGTCCTTTCAGAGGCTCCGGACAACTTGCCATCGGCCCTTGGAATGAGCGAGGATGAGCGCAAGGAAGTCAACTTTTTTGCCAAAACTCAGTTTAAAAATACCGAGGCGATATTCGGGCTAAAGGATGTGGACCGCAGGCGCCACGTCTGGGTTGTCGGCAAAACCGGAACCGGTAAGTCAACTCTCATTGCCAACATGGTTATTGATGACCTGAAAAAAGGCCGGGGTGTGGCAGTCATTGACCCACATGGCGACCTTTGCGAGACGGTCCTCAACTACATTCCAAAAAACAGGATTAACGAAACTATATACTTTAACCCGGCGGACAGAGATTATCCAATTGTCATTAATCCCCTGGAAGTAAACACCAAAGAGGAAGCGGAGCTTGTAGTTTCCGGGCTTATGTCAATTTTTACCAAAGTCTGGGCCAACGTCTGGTCTGCCCGCATGGAGTATATACTTAGAAACTCGCTTCTGAGTTTAGCCGAAATCCCGGGTTCAACGTTGATTGATGTCTTGAGGCTTCTGTCCGAAGAAGATTATAGAAACAAAATGGTTCAGAAAATGCATGACGAGACCTTGAAAAGCTTCTGGGTCAATGAATTTAATAAAATGCCAGACAAACTCCGCGCCGAGGCAGTCTCGCCGATTCAAAACAAAGTCGGCCAATTTGTGACTTCCCCCATGGTAAGGAGTATCTTAAGCCAGTCAAAAAGCACAATATCTCTGGGACAGGTTATGGACCGCGGCATGATATTTTTGGCCAACCTTTCCCAGGGGCGCTTGGGCGAGGACAATGCGGCCTTACTCGGGGCAACTCTCATCACTAAGTTTCAACTGGCCGCAATGCACAGGGTTGATGTCCCCGAGAGTGAGCGCCATGATTTCCACTTGTTTGTGGATGAGTTCCAAAATTTTGCAACTGACAGCTTCATCAAAATTCTCTCAGAAGCCCGGAAATACAGGCTTAACTTGATGCTTGCCAACCAATACATGGGGCAAATTCCAGAGGGTGTCCAGAAGGCAATTTTAGGAAATGCCGGTTCACTCGTGAGCTTTTCGGTTGGTGCTGACGACGCGGCCATTATTCACAAAGAATATGCCGAGGTTTTCTCACAAAATGATTTGGTGAATTTGGCGAACTTCCAGATTGCGGTGAAGCTTATGATTGATGGCCACAGCACCCGACCGTTTCTGGCCCACACTCTCCCGCTCCCTGCATCAAGTAACCTGAATAAACAAAAAGTATTGGAGGTTTCAAGACAGAGATGGAGTAAGAAGATTAAAGAGGGTTAGTTATCTGTTGTTCCACCAGTCTCGAAGTTCATCAATCACTTCTCCCGTTTCTTCCCTTAACTCACCAAGTATTTCTTCGGCCTGCTCGGCTGTGTCATTTAAGAATTCCCGTGCCTCATCTGTAAAATCAGGGCACTGTATCGTTTCGCCTGTGTGATTGATAATTTCGTCCAAGGCATAATAGGGTGCCGTAACTTCCCCACCAGGTAATGGTAAGGCCTCATCGTCAAGCACTCGTCCCGAGGTTGCATTAATCCTGAGGCCGTATGGCAATGCTTCACTCTCGGTAACTGGCCAGTAATATACATTAAACTCGTCGTCTGTTCTTGCAAGAGGCTCTCTTTTGCCCAAATGTGGTTCTGCCATTTCTAAAGTGCAATTCACATTATCCATAAAACCGTATACTTGGCCTTGCCCGTCTGCCAAGACTGCTACAACTCTGTTTCTATCGGGACCGAATATATCTTGTCTATACTCCAGATAGCCTATAATTCTGGGCGACTCTAGGGCGACTTGACCTTCTCTTCTATCTATCGCAGTTAATGCTCGAATATTTGCTGCATCTGTTGCCGCATACGGATCAGTCTCTGGAGTTGCTTCTTGTGTTGGATTTTGCTCTAGAGTTTGCAAGAAGACAGGAGCGAAGAAGCTTACTCCTCCTGCGGCCGCTAACTCAATAAACTCTCTTCTTGTTAAACCCTTTCTTTCTTCCACAACTTATTATACTTGAGGTGTCAATTCGTAAATTCAAAACTGGCCAGCATATTGTCAAAGACTTGTTGTTCCCCTTTATCAACATTATCATCCCAGGTCATCTGAATAACCGTATTTTTATACCAGATAACCACATATGCCCGCCACTTGCCGGTCAGCTCTCCTTGAATAACCTGTGCATCCCCACCGCCTAGTTTTTTAAGTTCAATCTTTGGCGGGTTACTCCAGCCGGACAAGGTTCTCGTTGATGAGATAATCTCGCTTGCGGTAAGAGCGGCATTAGTAAGGTTACTTGAAGTCTGAATAACTAAGTTGTTTACTGTCTTATTACTCGCGTCGCGGCTTATTTCTGACTTATTGGCATAGATCCCCTCTTTTTCGTCTTTCTCGGCGGTCAGCGTCCATTCTGACGGATACTTGATGGTGTAATTAAAAGTAGTATTTTCAAAAGTCTGCCAGCCTGAGGTGTCGACCAAAAAAATAATACTATCTATGATTTTTTGGAATTCTTCTTCTTTTTCTGGAGAATCAACAAAAAAATTTATTATTAATTCATTGACAACAATCTGCCACTGATCATCGAATGAAGCTTTTACAGCATCTTTACCTCCTACTCTTATCTCTTCAACTTCCGCTTCTGTAAAATCCGTAAACCCTGGTTTTTCTGGATAAATAGTCAGTAATTCTGTATTGTCTTCCCCAATACTCACAGAATTTTCCTTTTCATCAAGCACTTCATAATCCTCAGGGATAGTCATCTGAACTAATAAATCTATATTTTTATACAGCTTTGTGGGCACAGGTGTGGGCGTGGGAGCCGCAACCACCAGAGCTTCGGTTACTAAAGGGGTGATAGTTGGGGCCGGCGCGCGCATGGTGTAATTATTTCCCGTAACGCGGGCTACAAAATAAATAGTGGCAACCAGAAGTACCGCCGGGATGAGAAACAAAAGCTTTCGCAAGGGATGATGCTTGACCATAACATTGGGGCTTGACGATGATGGTGGCGGTGGCACAATTTCCACAACCGGCGCCTCCGCCACTGGTTGGGGAACTACTTCAACAGTCGGTGTAATCTCTTGGGCTGGCACCTCCTCAACACTTAAATTTGGACGATGACTTGTATCAAAGCCCTCCGGCGAGCCCCGGGCAGAATCACTTGCCCCGAGCGTAGTCTCTGACGAAGTGGGGTCCATGGTTATTCATTGTATACCAATTAATTCCACCTTGTCATTCCCGCGAAAGCGGGAATCCACACTAATAATCTGGTCTGGTTACAATAGATTCCGGATCAAGTCCGGAATGACAATGAAGTTTCTCTTGGCAGCCTGACAGCGATTGAAATATGGAACCCTACGACCCCATCACCATTTCAAGTGACTAAATTAGTTTTCACTTCAAATTAAAGTCTTGCTAATTTAATAACCAGAAATGGTGAGGGGAAGAGTTCGGTTTATTTTCCCCAAAACCGTGACTTTAAAGGGGGGTGTTAATCCCGTGAGATAGTCTTGCGACATCTAACAGGACGTGTGTTTATTCACACTCCTTAGAAAGGAGGTGATCCATCCGCTCCTTCCAGAACGGATACCTTGTTACGACTTAAGCCTTATCGCTAGTTTCACCTTCTTCCGATCACTCGGAATTCGGGTGCCCCTAACTTTACTGCCTTGACGGGCGGTGTGTACAAGACCTGAGAACGTATTCACCGGGATTTAGCTGACTCCCGATTACTACCAATTCCGCGTTCATGAGGGCGAATTGCAGCCCTCAATCCCCACTGAGACATCGTTTATGGGATTAGCTCCGCCTTACGGCTTGGCAACCCATTGTCGATGCCATTGTATTATGTGTGTAGCCCTGGACATAAGGGCCATGCTGACCTGACGTCGTCCCCACTTCCTTCTGATACAAAGATCAAAAAGTCTCCTATGATTATTCAACATAGGACAGGGGTTGCGCTCGTTACCCCACTTAAGGGAACACCCCACGGCACGAGCTGACGACGGCCATGCAACACCTGTGCTATCATCCCAAATAAATTTAGGATCATCCCAATTTTCATCAGAACTAAAACGATAGCATGTCAAGTCCAGGTAAGGTTCTTCGGTTTGTCTCGAATTAAACCACATAATCCACTGGTTGTGCAGGTCCCCGTCAATTCCTTTGAGTTTTAAACTTGCGTTCGTACTCCCCAGGCGGTCCGCTTCACGCGTTAGCTTACGCCCCTCTCCCGCTAAGCGGGAGAAAAAAGCTAGCGGACATAGTTTACGGCTAGGACTACAGGGGTCTCTACTATATTGTTACATTCTCTAATTAATAGAGAAGATCTTGTCATTTCTGCAAGATTCTACATATTACTATGCAGCTCGGACTATATCATAACCCGTCCCGTTAGATAATTTATCTAATGGGATTGGGTCCCGACATGTAGTCTCTACGGGGTCTGTATTCTCGCTGAATAAGGAAGAAATTTATATTTAAATTCCGGTAAAATGAATTTGAAAACTTGTTTTCGAAGTTTACTCAAACTTTGTTTAGGAAAATAAATTATATCTCTACCCTTATTTTTGTGAGTTAAAGTTTCAATCTCAAAATTAGTGAGTATTGCTTCTTGCAACCTTTGTACATCTTTCGCAGTAAATGAATGAGTTTGGATGGACAGTCCAGCGTATTCTGCCGAACCATCATCCATAATCCATACTGCAAAAGAAAGTGGATTGCTTAGCAATACATTTATGTTTGCAGGCACAATCTTTTTAAAAGACGGGTAAAATAAGTCATAATATGCAGTAAATTCTGGATGGGTATGAGTGACGAATTCGGCAAATTTATAATCTTTTTTACCAACTCGCTGCTCAAAAACATTAACATCCATTGAAATAAAATTTGCAAATACAAAATATTTATATAAAACTAATGGAAGTTGATTTCTCGAGTGCTTAATATGCAATCGAGCATTCTTTCCATGAAGTTTTATTGCTCCATCTCCTAAAAGTGTCCCTACCAACACAGCCTTTTGAGTTTCACTTAAACAGACTTCCCTCGGTATTGTCCTCATAATTTCAGTATACTAAAGATATACCGAAATAGTAGGATATTCACCGATACAGTCAGTTTTTCTCACTGCTAATTACTTAGCAGGGGGACTAGAGTTTTACTCCATCCCTTTCGCTCCCCTAGCTGTCGTTCCTCAGCGTCAAGATTTGCTTAGTCACCCGCCTTCGCCTTCGGAGTTCCTGTCGATATCAACGGATTTCACCCCTACACCGACAGTTCCAGTGACCCCAACATTCTTCAAGCACGTAAGTATCGCGTCCCTTTCCCCAGTTAAGCTGGGGTCTTTGAAACGCGACTTTACGTGCCGCCTACGAAACACTTTACGCCCAATAAATCCGGGCAACGCTTACACCCTTCGTATTACCGCTGCTGCTGGCACGAAGTTAGCCGGTGCTTATTCTACCCCGCCTTTCAGAGGGGTCAAAAGAAGTTTACAACCCGAAGGCCTTCATCCTTCACGCGGCGTCACGGCATCAGACTTGCGTCCATTGTGCACGATTCCCTGTTGCTGCCACCCGTAGGTGTATAGGCCGTGTCTCAGTCCTATTCTGGGGGTACGCGCTCTCACGCCCCCTAACCGTCGTAGTCTTGGTAAGCCATTACCTCACCAACAAACTGATGGTGCGCAGGTTCCTCCATCGGCGGGCAGTTAAGCCCTTTGCCCTTGCGGGATTATGCGGTATTACCCCACCTTTCGGTGGACTATTCCACACCAATGGGTAGATCCCTACGTGTTACTCAGCCGTTCGCAACTGTTCCGGCAAGCCGGAACCGTTCTACTTGCATGCATAAAGTACGCCGCCAGCGTTTACCCTGGGCCAGGATCAAACCCTCAATTAAGTGGATTTATATTAAAATCCTGGGACCAATTCCAATCGCTGTCAGACTGTCAAAGAGCTTTAGCTCGAAGACCCCTTCGTAGTTCCGGTAAAACCGGAACGAAGTGGGGTCAAAGTTCTAAAGTAATCTTGAAGTTATTAACCCCGCCTTGTTCGGCTGGCAAGTTAACTTGATTAGTGGGAGTAGTATAACAAGCGAGGTGAAGTTAGTCAATCACTTACGAACGATTCTCCTCTTCATCTTTATACTCGTACATAAAGGTAAGGAGAATCTCAACAAACTTTATAATTTCTTCAGCAGTAATCTTATCGCCTAACTTCAGTTCATGGTTTTTTTGGTTTCCTAAATCTTTAAGTTTTTCCACCCATTTATTTGCATTAGGAGGAATGTAACCTGATTTTTTAAGTTCCACCACATATTCAATAAACTTTTTCTTTTCCTTTGAGCCAGCGACATTTACCGCAAGGTGCATTATCAATTTCCTTCCAAGAAGCTGAGTTGCGGTATAATCTCCGTTTTTGAGAGTACTGCGCAATTCCTTATACACAGTCTCCAAGTCTTCATCCAATCCTTCTATCTCCTTTCCTAATAGTGGACCGGGAATAACCTCACTACCTCTCAAATAAGTAGGCTTACCACAATTAGGACAAATATATATCCATGCAAACTCGCTATGAAAATAGCCTGAGTCACTAGCCACTTGATGTCCACAAAACCCACAAACGTATTCTTGTGGTTTAAGTTTATTCAAATTCGACCATTTACTAGACGATATTTTCGACATTGAGCTATTATATTCCAACTTTCTATTGAGGTCAATTGAGGCCGACTTGTGTCCCACTTGCTCCGCTAGCCTGCGTAGCTGTCCCAACCCCAAGAACAGTGTTGAGTTGAACGTATTCAACCGGAATCTTTACAGGTTCATCGTCATGGCGTTCCCTAGAAATAGCGGGACTGTTCATAGCTGAAGCAACTACTCCTACTCCGAAAACAAATTTTCCTAAATTATTGGGCATATTTCATTATATCACCCCCACCACTTTTTGAAGTTATTTCTTCCTATTATTAACCCACCATCTTTTAAAATACTGAAGCGTCAAGGTTGATAATAAAAAGCCTATTGAGGGAATAACTGCATTAAGCCATGGGCTTGCTACTCCTATCGCCCACATATAAGCTCCAATGCTTATGTAAGTAAACAAAATCAAAAGCCCGCGGCGGGTAAAGCTTGTCTCCCACCCTTTGTCTTCCTCAACTTTTTTATTTCTTTTTTCAATTTCGGCAACTCTTTTTTCTAAGTCTTTCATAGTGGAATTATATCAGGCCAAAGAAAAACCTGTTCGTGTTCACAAGAAAGTCACGGAACTTTCTATATGCTCGTATTATAACAATTGAGGTGAATTAGTCAATCTAATCTGCTCCCCACTTTTTGAAGATTATTCTTGTGGAGCAAGCTGAAGCATTCGTTCCAAGGTTGCTTGAGGCATGTTCATGCAGAATTTATAAAACTCTAAGTTCTCCATTTTCGCCTGGCTAATCACTCCCGACTCGTACAAATCTTCCATCATGGGTATCATGGTTTCCAATGCTAAAGATTTAGTCTCGGGAGAGGTTTCGCTCGCACTTCTTACGGTATCCCACCTATACTGAGGCCAGTCATCGGTCTCTAACTTCAAATCTCTTAAAGGCATTTCCTGAAAAATCCTGATTTCATCTACCAATATTCCGTTTAATGTTTCCCCAGCCATGCCAGAAATATACCATTAACAATACGAAGATTCAATGAGGACTCTATCCAAGATTATTTCGGTCTCCTCAGTGGGCTCCCCAGAGGACCTTCTTCACTCAACAACTTTTTCGCGGCAGCCACACCATCTTCAGGCAAAGTCCAAACATTAATAAGAAGTTTACTGAAGTTCTTTCTGTACTTCACCATCTCTATATCAACTTCGTCAGTCCTTTTGGGCTCAAAGTAATCCTCATAAACCCGGACCAGCTCTTGATGTTTTTCAACCAATTGTCCTCTCTCCTCCAAGTTCAAACGCAAACCAATCAGTACAGAGCGCTTTTCACTTTCATTAAGGCTCGTGATTGCTTCTTGAAGATCGTAAGACAAAGAAGACTCTGGCCCTTTACCATTCAAATATATTTCTGGCATTCTAACCATGCCAGAAATATACCACAAAACAAAAAACTGAGCAAATGGGCAGGTCCCGCTAAGCGGGATATAGCTTACCTCTCCTTCGGAGGTCTAGCTACGTTTACCACAATCTTTCTTCCATCAACTTCTTTCTCGTTCAATGCAAGTGCTTTTTGAGCATCTTCTCCTTTTGCAAATTCCACAAATCCAAAGCCCTTTGAGCGCTTGGTAAACTTGTCAGTTATAACAACCGCATCCACAATATCGCCGTAGCTTGCAAAAAGCTCGAGAAGTCCGTCTTTATCAATGCTGTAAGGAAGATTCCCTACGTAAAGTTTTTTATCGTTCAATTAACTCACCCCCATACTGCTCTTCAGGAGGTGAAATTTGAGTGTCTCATATTCCCTACCCTCGAAACATTAGTATTGTACCACAAACAGCACGCTAACTAAACCAATGAGTACAAATACGGCCGAAAGCAAGGTCGCTAGGCTCAAAAACACCATTAACTTGGGAGCTTTTAACTCTTCCCGCTTCATTACAACAAAAAAAGCCAACGGGGTGGCGGTCAAAAACATTATGGCAAAACCCTCAAAGAAAAACATAACTTATTGTACATTATTCTTGCCGTTATGGTTGCCCCAGCCGCCGTAAATAAGCTCGGCAAAGCGGCCGGTGGTGTTTCGGCCCACAAGCTGCTCCACGCCGCCAATTAAGCTGCCTAAAATAACTCGCGCAATACTTACGTTTTCATACCTTCTCGGGGAAGGCCTAAACCTGCTTTCTAGCATCCTAAATTTATAGCCCTTTGCCACAGCTCTATGGATTAGCTCAACGTCTTCGCTAATTCTCAAGTTCCCGTCAAACCCCCCAAGGCGCTTAAATACGCTTTTTTTGATCCAGAGACACTGGCCTTCGCCATCCGGAAGCATAGTGCTCTGCCTGATGTATTTACCACGATTCCATGTCTCATAAACCATTCTTATTTCAAAAGCAAAGCCATTTGTGTCAAAATAACAGCAGGCCAAGTCAGCCTTCTTGTTTTTAAATTCCAAATAACTTTTTGCCAAGAAGTCCTTCGCAAAGGTAATGTCCGCGTCCAAAAACAAAAGTGTATCTCCTTTGGCATACTTCACACCGTTATTACGGCCCACGGCTTGGCTGCCGCCTTTAACTACCCTTGCCCCGAAAGACTTGGCAACCTTCATTGTCCGGTCACTCGAATTGGCATCGGCAACAATCACGTCAAAGTCCTGAAAGTTTTGCGTCTTCAGGCACGCCAGGAGATTGCCGATATACTCCTCCTCGTTGTAAGCTGGTATTACTACTGAAACCACTATCTGTATTGTATAATGGAAAACGCCAATGGAAGTACTGCACTTTGACCTGACTGAAATAATAAGAACCATTGGTTATGCCGGGCTTTTTGCCATGGTCTTTGCCGAGTCTGGCCTCTTCTTCGGCTTCTTTCTTCCGGGCGACAGCTTACTGTTTACAGCGGGTTTTTTGGCCTCACAGGGCTTTTTTGACGAGCGGGTCCTAATCCCCCTATTTGCAATAGCGGCCATTCTTGGGGATTCCGCGGGCTATTGGATTGGTGCCAAAGCTGGTAAGTGGCTCATGCGCCAGAAAGAGAGCTTCTTTTTCAAGAAAAGCTATATCGAGCGCGCCAGGAAATTCTATGACAAGCACGGCGGCAAAACCCTAATCCTTGCACGTTTCGTGCCTGCCGTGAGAACATTTGTGCCGATTGTCGCCGGAATGACGGGCATGAATTACTCTAAGTTTTTAACTTACAATGTGGTCGGTGGAATTCTCTGGGGCTCGGGAGTCTCAGCCGCAGGGTATTTCTTGGGCAGCCGCATTCCCCATGTTGATAGATATTTACTGCCGATAATTTTGGTGATTATCTTTGTCTCAGTCCTTCCCGGCCTTATTCATATGAGGAAAGACATTTTGAGACTTATTAAGAAAAATCCCCTCTTAAGAAAGCTCCTGAGGCTTGAAGAAGAGTATATTGGCGAGACCCCTGTATAAATTTATTGCATATTCCCGGTATTTTTTAGTATAATTTACTATGTCAGAAAGGCTGTTCCGCCTTCCCGGGGACGAGGGGATTTATGATTTCTCTCGACTTGACTACGGTGAAGGATTTCAAAAAACACTGTTGCCTTGCGAAGTAATCAGGGACGAAGAATTATGCCTTGGGATTATAGGCAATTCTTGCTTGAGGCCGGACAAGCTTCATCTCAATGAAAGAGATAAAAACCCTGTTGTCGTAAGTATCCAAAGCACAGGAGAAATAAAAAGGCTGGACTTACCTGGAAAATCAGCAGAAATCATATTTGATCCTGATAGTTGCGGAAAGCACACCGCTCGCGAAATAGTGAGTACTACTATGGGTGGAAGGCCAGATAGACGTGATAATCTCTACACGGCAACAGTCGGACAAATTAACAGTGCAGGTTGGGTTGCTTTTTGGGCTCCAATCCAACTTGAATACAAAACTCGCCATGCTCGAATTGTCGCCAACACAACAATAAATTACAATATTGACCCAACCGAATCTGACTTAGCAAACTTAGCCAGTGTTCTCACAAAAAGGCAATAGTAAGAAATAATCAATAATCTGGTTTATAATGACTTATGGCGAAGCCAAATGCTATGCCCGAGGTTGACTCCGTCAAAAAAGAAACAGTCCGCTTGGGGAAATACCTCAACGAAGTAACAACCATAACCGACTCCACAGGCAAAGTGCTCCATAAGTTAGTTAAACCAGTGATGACCGAGTTTTACCTCCGTGACGTTATCCAGGTGATAGTCGGGGCCACAATTCTGTCCATCCCGATAGCCTTTACCGAAGAGGTCTGGAAGCTTGGCGAGAAGTTGCCGTGGGCAAACATCGCGACCCTCGTCGGTGTTTCGCTTTTCTTTATTGCAATTTTTGTCTATTACAACTACTACATGGGGAGTCTCTCTAAAAACTGGTTCAACTTCATCAAGCGAGTGGCCTCAACTTATCTTATTTCGCTTTTGGTTGTTTCTTTTTTGATGACTATTATTGACCAAGCAAGTTGGCAGGCTTTGTGGGAGCTATCCCTCAAGCGAGTCTTTATCGTCGCCTTCCCCGCCTCAATGAGCGCTGTGGTGAGTGATTCTATAAAATAGAGTTGTAATTCTTAAGTTCTACTACTTTTACTTCCTTCACTTTTCCTTGATGCTTAATATTATCAGTCACCAGAATTGCACCAAATTGGCTAGCTAAAGAAATAAAACTGGCATCGTAATATGTTAGACCGAACTTGGACGCAAACTCATAGGTGCTCTGGGCTAGTTTCTGAGATTCGTTTACATATAAAATTGGTAAGTTGTAAAACTTCTCTAATACAGTTTTTGCTTTGTTCACAGCTAGCTGTTTACTCTTAAGAAGCGCATCCGCTTTATCTAAGTTATCCTCGCTGTCTGAATTCAGCCATTTGATTATAACCGAAGAGTCTACTGCGATATATTTCGGCATTAGTGGGATTGCCTGTCTTTTTCTAAAAACTCGGCAGCACTCATTGCCCCCCGGCCTTTAACAGCCCGTGATTTCCTGATTCCCTTCCAAATCTTTTCCCAATCATATTTAGGCTTATGAGGCTTTAAGATAACTTCATCCTGTTTCACCATGGAAACTGAGACAACAGAATCGGTCGATAACCATTTAGCAGCCTTCCTAATCTGGTCAGGTATTGTCAGCTGGCCTCGGCTTCGTACCATACTTACTTTTTGCAAATTCATATTTTCAGAATATCAGATTATCTGAATATGTCAATTTGTGGGTTCAAATCTGTAGATCTTATCATCCCCCTCACGCACGTTTCCCCGGCCGTCGCGGTTACTGGTACTAAAATAAATCAAGCCGTCCGGACCTTCGATTACATCGCGAATACGGCCGAAGCTGATGTCCATCTTCTCATAACTCACAATTTCTTCAGGATTACTGTCGTTTACTACCACCCTAAAAAGTCCTGCTCCACGGAGTGCCGTAAAGAAGAAGTTATTTTTAAACTGCGGAAAAACTCTGCCGGAATAAAAGCTTGCTCCAGATGGCGCTTCAGCAGGAGTAAAAACCAGCTTCGGGCTCTCCATCCCCTGAAGCGACCGCTCATGGCTCACGACCGGCCAGCCATAGTTTAAGCCCTTCTTTATCACATTTACTTCATCCCCTCCCCCGGGCCCGTCATTGCCACTGGGCCCATGCTCAGTTTCAAACATTACCCCACTTGTGTGCCAAGCTATGCCTTGGGGGTTCCTGTGGCCATAGCTCCAAATCAATGATGAGAAAGGATTGTCAGTGGGAACCGTGCCGTCGTCGTTCATGCGAAGTATCTTGCCGTTTAATACATTCAAGTTTTGAGCCTGCTCCTTGGTGGTTGCATCCCCGGTAGTCACATACAATTTATCATCTGGACCAAATTGTATTCTGCAGCCAGCATGAAAGCGCGCGGCAGGAAAGCTATCCAAAATCACGCGGTCCCGCACCAAGCTGTCGCCTTTGTCAACAAATCTCTCAACCTTATCTGCCATCCCGGAGCCGTTCTGATACGTCAAGCATGCATAAACATATTTATTGGAATTATAATTTGGGTGAATAGTAATGCCCATCAAGCCGCTCTCGGCCACTTCCACCACTTCAGTCAACTGAATTAAAGGGTTTGAATTCAAAGTCCCATTTACTACTTCACGAATAGTGCCACCTCGCTCACTCACAAGCATCCGCGCGGGAGAGGTAAAAACCATGCTCCAGGGAGTATCTAGCCCGCGGGTGTATTCAACTATTTCGTAATCAACAGGTTCCAGATTTTCTTGTGAATTTTGCGGTGTGGGAATAAGATTTATTACTTTACCAGGCCGAACCCCATTTTGGGGCAAGTTATAAGCATAAGCCAAATAAGCCAAGATAGCTAGAACAATAAGTGCAAAAAAAATTACTAATCTTCTGGACTTAAGAAGTTGCACTGGAGTTATTATACCAAAAACTTGCTTACCACGTTCTACGTGGTGAGCCCGGGAGGGCTCGAACCTCCAACCATCACCTTAAAAGGGTGTTGCTCTACCATTGAGCTACGGGCCCAGGAAACTCCAATATTATACCTTTTGGCTAAGGAAACTTCAAAATAAATATATCCTTGCCTTTTCGGACCAAGAATATATACTAAAAGTAATGATTAATAAAAGTTCAGTAAGAGATCGGAACAAAGAATTTTTCAAAGCTTGTATCGAGCTGAGGAAACAAGGTCTCAGTTACAGCGAGATTCGTGCTCAAGTGCCAGTCGCAAAGTCAACTCTCCAAAATTGGCTGACTTTAGCAGGCCTGACTCTTACAAAAGAACATCTCGAAATACAGTTACGAAAAAGGGTAGAAAGCAGAAGTGCAGCAACTGAAGCCTCGAGGCTTACAAGAGCTCAAAATACAGAAGATGAAATTAACAAAATGATTCAAGAGACTCGGAAATTCTTTGGTGATCCCCTCTTTATCACAGGAACTATCTTATATGAGGCAGAGGGTAGCAAGTCAGGTCAGTGCAAATTTTCCAATTCAGACTCTAGATTAATAAAAACCTTCCTCTTGTTTCTTGAGAAATTTTTCAAGGTAGATAAAACAAAAAACATAGGATTTTCTCTTTTTGTTCATATCACCAGGAAATATGATCTAAATAGGATCAAGTCTTTCTGGGCTCAAGAATTACTTGTCCCAGTGGAAAATGTAAAAGTTTATTGGAAGAAAAATGAAGTTGTTAATAGAAGGAAAAATCTTGATTATGTGGGACAAATGCTTGTTAGTGTAAGGGGAATACGCACTTTTAGTAGAAAACTACTGGCGATTTCGGATATAATACTCAGGCCATATTATAGAAGTTAAATATTTTGCCCGGTGGTGTAGTGGTAGCACGCCAGGTTTTGGCCCTGGAAACTGGGGTTCAAGTCCCTGCCGGGCAGCAAGCAGGCATAAATTCCTGATGTGACCCCATTGGGATTTGAACCCAAGTTACAAGAATGAAAGTCTCGTGTCCTAGACCAGGCTAGACGATGGGGCCCCTAGTTTGAGTATTTTAGCACAAAACTTGCTAAAATATGTATATGGTCAAACATGGGTCAAAGCACTTGAGGCATAACACCCCTACCCAGGAAGAGCTAAAGGAGATCAAAAGAAACCCGATTTATCTGGTTTTAGATAATGTACTTGATACATATAATATCGGTTCGCTTTTCAGGCTCGCGGACGCCATAGCGGCCGAAAAGTTATATATTTGCGGAGACTCCGAATATCCGCCATCGTCAAGAATCCACAAATCTGCCGTCGGCACCGAAGAATGGGTGCCTTGGGCGAAAGCAGACAAAGCAATTGAGGTTATTAAGAGATTAAGAGATAAAGGAGTACGGATAATCTCGGTTGAACAAAATCCCCAAGCTACCAGCTACAAACTACTAACTCCCAATTTTCCTTGTGCCATTGTTGTGGGCCACGAAACCAAAGGTGTTTCAAAAGAGGTTTTAAAGCTCTCCGACATTATTGTTGAGCTCCCAATGTACGGCGTCAATAAATCATTTAATGTATGGGGATCAGCAGCTGTGATTGCCTACAAAATACTCGAAACTTTAGGAAGATAGAGCTTCTTCTATAGTTTGCTTTAAACTCTCATATGGAACCGCTCCTGGCACAAGCCAAACCTCGCCTTTTTTGTTTACTATAAAGTTACCAGGCGTTCCGGTCACTCCTGCTGTTATTCCTCCCTGATAATCATCTTCAACTACGCCTTCGTGCCGAGATTCACTAAAGCACTTGTCAAAAGCTGCTTTATTTATCCCCAGCTTGACTGCCGTAGCCGAGTGGTCCGCCAAAGCCACAGCCTGATTGCCAAAAACTTCGTCGGCATATTTCCAGAAAGCATCCTTCCCACCAAGCTCAGCCACACACTCAGAAGCATTGGCCGCCGGTCTTGCTTTCGGATGAATCGAGTCAAGCGGAAAATGCCTGTAAACCCAAGACATTCTTTCTCCATACTCATCTTTCAGCTGTTGAGCTGTCGGGTGGAAACTCCCACAGAAGGGGCACTCGAAATCCGAATATTCTATTAGGGTTACATCGGCCGATGCCGAACCGCGAATATGATCATCCACGGTTACTTTAGGCAATTCTGCGGCATCCGCGGCTTCAAGTCTCCCGGAAGTAGGCCCAGATGGCGCTACGGGGGCGTTATTATTTACGGTTGGTGTAGTAGGAGTGCCACCTTTGCCCAGATCGCTTACCTTTTGCCAGAGCACCCCCACTGCAAACGCAAGGGCTATAACAACTACCAAAAGAATTGGAGCTACTCTATCGTAAAAACTTGCTGTACGTTTTACCATAATGCGACTGACGTCGTGAAACTCATTCTAATAGTTCGGAGGCTCTTTGTCTAGATGCTTTAAAGCCTCCATTCCCGCCATACATCCAAAACCGGCAGCAGTCACTGCCTGGCGGTAATGAAAATCATGCACATCCCCCGCAACAAATACGCCCTCCTTACTTGTTGCCATCTTATACCCGTCTTTCTCATACCTTTTAACATATCCCTTCTCGTCCAGCTCAACTTGGCCTTTAAAAATTTCAGTCGCGGGAACGTGGCCGATTGCCACAAAAGCGCCCTCAGCCGGAAGCTCGGCGGCTTTCCCATCTTTATCTTTCACAATAACCTTCTCAAGCTTGTCGCCGCCCACAAATTCAGTAACTTCAGAATTCCAAATTACATTAATCTTTTTATTGGCAAGTACCTTCTGCTGCATAGCCTGGGAGGCCCGAAACGCGTCTCTTCTGTGAATGATTGTTACTGAAGTTGCATATTTGGTAAGTACCAGTGCCTCCTCCATTGCCGAGTCTCCGCCGCCAACCACCACCACCCGTTTCTCCTTAAAAAATGGCGCATCACACGGGGCACAAGAACTTACCCCCCGCCCGCGGAGCTTTTCTTCACCGGGAACTCCGAGCCAGTGAGTGCCGGCGCCGGTTCCGATAATCACAGCATTGGCGGAGTACTCCCCGGCATCAGTCTTTAATTTAAAAGGGTTTGAGGAAAAATCCACACTAACCACATCTTCTGCCTTAAATTCAGCATCAAAGCGCTCGGCTTGAGCGCGCATTTTAGCCACCAACTCCGGCCCCTGAATGCCTTCTGGAAAACCCGGGTAATTATCTACGTCGGTCGTAAGCATCAGCTGCCCCCCCCAGTTAGCGCCCCCAAGAATCAAGGTAGAAGCTGCGCCACGCGTTGAGTAAACCGCAGCACTAAAAGCAGAAGGGCCAGACCCTATGATTGCAACATCCCAAGGCTGACCCTCCTGCGGTTTTTCAAAGAATTTAGTATTCTCCATCAGGAATCTTAAACAGTGTCTCCACCCGTTCCGTCAGCTGGTGGCATTCCTCCAACCACTGGGCCTCCCATTACTGACGGCTCAGAAGCTGCTGGCACTGGAGGTACTACTGACTCTGGCTCCACTGGCTCAATAACCGGTGGATTCACAGATGCACTACCCAATCCAGACCCCATTGATCCAACCGGCTCAACAGGCGCTGCCGGTGCTGTTCCTGCCATACCTCCTCCAACAACCGGCACGGCTGGCTTCATTTTATTATCATCCAAAATACATCACCTCCTTCAATTAACTACTTTCTTGATTAAATCTTCAAATCCCTTTTTCCCGGCAAACCCAACTTGTCTTCCCTCTTCCCTGCCACCTTTAAAAAGGATAGTGGTAGGGATAGACATTACGCCATATTTCCCCGGATTATCCTGATTTTCATCAACATTTATTTTGGCGATAACTACTTTATCTTTATATGCTTCGGAGAGCTCCTCCAAAACCGGTTCCGCGAGCCTGCAAGGCCCACACCAAGGCGCCCAGAAGTCTACAAGTACAGGGGTTTTACTTTGAAGAACCCTTGCGTCGAAGTCGCCATCTGTAATGTTCACCGTTGCCATACGTAAATCACTATACTAACCTAAGCTCAGCGAGTCAAGAATTAATTTCACAAACTATACATTTCACTATACTTCTTTTTCAAGTAATCCAAAAAATAATCAGGCGATAAGGGCTTGCCGGTCACCCTTTTAACAAGCTCCTTCGGCCAATATAAACTGCCGTATTGGTGGATATTTTTCCGCTGCCAGGAAAGAATGGTCCCAAAATCACCTTCGCGGATTAGTTTCGCCAAAGCCAACTCCCTCTTCATAAAAAACGTAAATTGCGCAGCATACAAGTTGCCTAAAGTGTACGTTGGAAAATAGCCAAACGAGCCGTGGCTCCAATGTACATCCTGTAAAACCCCTTCCGAGTCGCTCTTGGGTTCCACCCCCAAATACTTTTTCATCTTGGTTCTCCAAACTTCGGGCAAGTCCTCGACTTTAATTTTACCATTAATTATGGCCTCTTCAAGCTCAAACCGAAGAGCAATGTGGAGGTTATAAGTCACTTCGTCAGCTTCTACTCTAATAAGACTCGGGCGGACCATGTTAAATGCTTTACTAAGACTCTCTGCTGTTTCAGCATTTAATTCCTTTTGATAAAAGGCCTTGAGAACCGGCTCCAAAAACTCCACAAACTCACGGCTTCTGCCAACCTGATTTTCCCAAAAGCGCGATTGAGATTCATGAATACCCAAGCTCACCCCGCCGGCAAGTGGAGTGCCATCAAATTCCCGCACGATCCCCTGTTCATAAAGCGCGTGTCCGCCTTCGTGCATGGCAACCATCACGGACTCAATAAAATTGTGAGGAGAATATCTGTTGGTGATTCGCACATCCCCCGCCCCTAGCTCAATAGTAAAAGGGTGGGCTGCCACGTCCATTCTTCCAGCGCTAAAATCATAGCCTATCTTATTTAAGACAAAATCGGCAATTTGTTTTTGATAAGTCGGGGAGTACTCAGTAGTCAACAACTTATTTTCATCAATTAAATACGCTTGGGACTTTTTAATTTTTGTGAGTAGCGCGCCAAGTTCTTTGACCAAACTGCCAAAGATTACTTTTCCTTCTTTGGTCGTAAAGCCGGGCTCATACATATCAAGTAATGCATCATACGGTTTATCGCTATAACCAATGTGCTCAGCGATGATTTTACTTAAGGCAATCACTTTTTTAAGGTGGGGCTCAAATAATTTATATTTATTTTTTTCTCGAGCTTCACGCCAGGCAAAAAATGCTTTTGAAGTGGTTTCGCTTAAGTTCACAATTGTCTCCTGAGGAACTCTGTGATAAAACTTTGCGCCTTGAACAAGATTCCTAACTATTGCCTTCTCATGTGCATTCAGGTTCCTAGCTTCTTGGGCCTTCTCTAATGTCTTTTTAAAATCCGTGTCCAGCCATTTGTCGGAAGTGAGCTTTGTGAGGTAGGCGCTCTGGGCAGACCTTGCTTCCATCGCCCGGCTCGGTAAATTAACCTCCAAATCCCAACTAAGAAGTGCGCTTACGTTATTAAGAAGAGAAATCTCGCGGTACTGGCTGACCAATTTTTTAACATAAATGTTTTCAATTTTCATGCGATGAGTGTATCTTACAGAGTATAATATAGTCAATGAACTTTAAGAACTTGCGCCAAAGGCACCCGAAGTTTGTGTATGAAGAATTTGATTATCGTGTTCACAAAAATTTTCTTCAGATAAAGTTTCATTTTTGGCTGGCACCGGATACTCACTTCTCCCCCACTTTGGAAATTCCGGTGCCCGATGAAACTTCAGATAACTTAGACAATCTTGTCTTTCACTTGGGTTTGATAGAAATGATTAGTTATTGGAAAGCAACGTGCTCACCAAACATCGTTATTAAAGCCGGGAAATTGACTGGGGAACAAATTGCCTGGTGGAGGCACTTATTCATAAACGGTCTTGGTGAATTTTTCTATCAAAATGAGATAGACTTTAATCAAGAAAACTTTCTGACTATTAATTCCGAAGGAAGCGAATTTGATATTTCCGAAACTAAGAAATCCGAAGGCAATTTAATTTTAATAGGCGGCGGCAAAGACTCAGCTGTCACCGCAGAACTTCTTGAAGGTACCGCGCTTCTTCTTAACCCCACGGGTGCAGCTCTCAAAGTTACAGAGATCTCGGAGCTTAATTCAATAATTATTAAACGAACCATCGACCCAACACTTCTTCAATTAAATGTTCAGGGCTATCTAAACGGCCATACTCCATTTTCTGCTTACCTTTCTTTTCTTTCTCTGCTTGTTGCAAGGCTTTATGGTTTTAAAAATATCGTTGTTTCAAATGAGGCAAGTGCGGGAGAGGCAAACTTGGAATACTTGGGTTTAAAAGTAAATCACCAATACTCCAAATCATTTGAATATGAAAAATTGTTTAGAGAATACACAAAAAAATATCTATCAAAAAAGATAAATTATTTCAGTTTCCTGCGTCCCTTAAACGAGCTGCAGATCGCAGCACTCTTTGTGCAAACCGAAAAGTATGACAAAGCATTTAATAGCTGCAACATAGGAAGAAACGAGTATTGGTGTGGGGAATGTCCCAAGTGCGCGTTTAGCTTTCTTATCTTATCTTCTTTAATAGACAAAACACGTCTCGAGAAAATATTTGGCGAAAGCGATTTCTTTAAAAATGAAAAAATAAAAAGGCATATCAAAGACTTAACCGGCGAGGGCAAACATAAACCCTTGGACTGTGTGGGGACTGAAGAAGAAAGTAAAATGGCTCTCAAATTAATTGGCAGTCCCAATGACCAAGGAGTTATTTATAGAATAAAAAATGATTGGTCGGATGAGCATTTTTTACCGGAAGAATATAGTAAACTCCTAAAGGACAAAATGGCATCCCTCAAATTATGAGTGAAATTCAAGGCGACACAATATTAATTGCCGGTTTTGGCCGGGAAGGCCAGAGTACACTTGCCTACTTGCGCGAACATTATCCAAGAGTTCAAGTCGCAGTAGCTGACAGAAACGCCGACGCAATAAAGTATGTGCACCACCGGACTTTTTCCGGCGAGGGTTACCTTGACGAGATCGAAGAATTCGACACAGTCATCAAGTCACCCGGCATTCCCCCGGAGGAAATTTTCAAAAAAGCAAAGCATTTAACAACTCATACTAATATCTTTTTTGAAGCATGCCCGGGTAGAATCATCGGTGTTTCCGGAACCAAGGGTAAAAGCACTACATCAACCCTAATCGCCCACGTTCTGACAGAAGGAATGAAGAAAAAAATAAGATGGAAAACTATCATGCCAGATATAAGGCTGATCGGAAACGTTGGAAAACCTGCTTTGGATTATCTCGAAAGCTCAAATGAAGACACAATTTTTGTAATGGAGCTTTCCAGCTATCAATTGATGGATGTTCGCTATTCCCCATATATTGCAGTTTTACTTCCAATATATGAAGAGCATCTTAATTACCACGGCAGCATGGAAAATTATGTTGCCGCTAAAGCAAACATAACAAAATACCAATCGAGCGATGATTACTTTTTTTATTACGAAGGGAATGATTACTGTAAGTCTATTGCATCAAAAAGTCCGACTACGCAAGTTTCCTTCAGAAAATTTATCGGCGACACCCCACTCCTGGGAGAAGCAAATCAAATTAATGCCGGTGCGGCAGTTGCCGTTGCCACTCATTTCGCGATTCCCGGCAAGAAGATACTGACTGCACTTGGCACTTTTAAATCCCTCCCCCACCGACTAGAAAACATTGGAACTTACAAAGATATAGAATTTATAAACGATTCTTTGGCTACTATCCCCGAAGCCACAATGCACGCCTTAGAAGCTCTTGGAGATAAGGTAGAAACACTTATAGCGGGAGGCTTTGACCGCGGAATAAACTTTTCAAAGCTTGGACCCGAAATTGCCACATCCGGTGTAAAAACATTGATATTATTCCCGGACACCGGTAAAAAAATTGCAGAAGCGCTGCCGAAAAAAAATACCATAAAAATATTTCACACGGACTCAATGAAAGAAGCAGTCAAGCTCGCATACAAGAATACTTCAGAAGGAAAAATTTGTCTTCTTTCACCCGCATCCACAAGTTTTAACCTATTCAAGGATTATGAAGAGCGCGGAAATGCTTTCCGTGCCTCGGTACAAGAACTAGGAAAGTGATTTTGCCCAGTGAAGAGCGCCCCAAAGGCCACCGAAGTCGGCAATTTCAGCCATTCTAACTTGAGGCAACTCGTGGAAAATCGTGAGCATATTTTGCAAGTTCACTATCACACTTTGAAGGGGGATTTTTTTTGAAACCGCGCCACCCAAAACAACCACTTCCGGCGACCAAAATAAAATTAAGTTGTTAAGACCATAGGCCACGAGGCGCGCTTCCTCTTCCCAAACGGCCGCATCATCAATTTCATGAGCAGCTTTGCCATGCCTTCGCATAAATTGTGAGCCAGCAACTAAATCCTCAAATACGCGTGCTTCGCCATCAAAAGTGTTGTCAAAGTCGATAATTTGTTTACCAATTTCAAAGCCCAAAGCATTCGTATCAATTTTCTGGCTTACCACACGCACCCCGTTGACCCCAGTACTCACGGTCATATAGGCCACAATGTTAAAACCCCTTCCAGCCCCCTTTACAGCCTCCCCAAGACCAACCAAAGCCGTGTCGTTTTCTAAAAACACCTTGGCTCCGGTCAACTTTACAAGTTCCTCCCCCAAAGGCTTGTTGTTCCAATTGGGCAAATTGGGCGCCCTCGTAATCATGGTTTTTCCCTGATTTAAGGGCCCCGCAATACCACCTATTAGGGCACTCATCCCACTGACCAAGCTTTTTGCTTTCTGAGTAAGAATGTTAACTCCCTCCCCGAAATCTTGAGGGGTCGGATAAATTTCAGTGTTTGCGATAGTCTCGCCATCAATGCTAACACCAATCCGCGTATGACTCGCCCCGATATCAAACAAAAAATATGGAGGTTTCATTTAAACTCCTTTAGCTTATCCAAATACATCTTAACAGTTGTTACGTACTCCGCATGACTCCAGGTAAGGGGCGTGGCAGACAGCCCCAAGCCGGTATTTGGGTCCACTTGTTCAGGCAAAACCCCGGAAGTCCAAGCACGGGCGACAACCCACTCCAGAATTTCTTTAGCAGGTGCCAGATGCGCTTTTTCTCGGGCAGAGACAATATAATACTGGGCAAGCCAAAGCGACGTCACAATCCACGGGTTACCTGGTGTTGATTTATCTGCTTGGCAATAAGTGTCCCCTTCAAACCTGGCAACTCCGCCGACACCACCTTTGCAAATAAGTTTAGCTCTAAATGTCTCAAGGGAACTTTTCATCATAGGATCATCCAGGGCAAGTACTCCAAACTTAAACATCGCATAAAAACTGCTGGCATCGACCGTTTCGTCATGGAGCTCATGGCCCTCCTCAAAATCAACATATTTATAAAAATAATTACCCTGCTTGTTGTAAAGGTGTTTAATTATTGCGGCTTTGAGCTCCTCAGCGCCGCGCGCGTACCTTTCCTGATCTTTTTCCTTACCCAAGAGACCGGCAAACTTCGCCGCCGAGCTCAAGGCATCATAGACTGCGCCGGCCGTAAAGGTGTGAACTCCCCAAACACGCTCCCAGATATCATAAGTTGCACTTGGGAGCCCATTGGCGTTTCTGAAGCCAACCATAAACTCCGAGGCTTTCTTTATTAGGTTATTGTAAATGTTTTCAATAAACTCAAGGTCGGAAGTGCCTTCATAATGCTTCCAAAGAGCGGAAATCACAAGCGCTGTTTCGTCCTCCTGAATCGGCAGCCTATGGTGCCCATCTGGAGTAATCCACCCATGCCACGAGCTCCCAAGAGATTTGTCCGGTCTATACTTGTGGAAAAAATAGCCATACTCAGTAATTGTAGCGTTACTAAATTCAAAGAATTTTCTGGCGACTTCATGATACCCGGCCGCGTCCAGCGCAATTGCAGTTAAAGCCCCGTCACGATGCCAAATATAAGCATAGTTATCCTTGCCGTACTGAAGCATGTTGGAGTCTCCGGAGGCCAGTATCCCCCCGGTGTTATCTACATGGGTACGGATTATCAAAAGGGACTTTTGGAAAAGCTCGCGGACTCCTTGTTCCAAGTCTCCAAAATCTTTCTCAGTTTTTCCAAGCCATGCGCGCCAAAAATCAATTGTCGACTCAGTAATATGCTCCGGGGACTTTTTATCTACATAAAAATGAAGGTCCTTCACATCCGACAAGGTCTTGCCCATACATATCCAATAACTGACGGTGAACGTTTGCCCCGCATCGGCAGACTTTTCAAACGCAACGGTCGAGTCACAGGTGCCGTGCTCGATGGCGTTCTTACTCAATATCCCGTCTTCCGCATCCTTCCAAGTCCCCTCGCGGCCTTCAATTCCAGACAAGCCAACTGTATAGTCACTCATATAATTCCCGTCCACTCTCCCCCCGATGAGAGCCAGCCTGCGGCCTTTATAGTGCACAACTGTGTGGTCTTTGGGGTCATAATAAACAGTATCTTTGCCGTGCGTGCCGTACATTCTAAACTGGTGATTCAAAAAAAGCCTGATGTTTCGTTTGCTTTTAGCAAGATTTTTAATAGTAATGTTTCTTACCAAAATATTCTTCTCGTTATAAACAACGTCAAGGAAGGTTAATTTAAGGTTTAAATTTTGATTTATTGCCTCGATTTTACTGGCCAGGCTTTCGGGTTGATAGTCAATGGTAAGTTGCCACATAGGGTCATCGAGCCAAGAAAACATCCCCTCCACCCATATGCCAATTTTGCACTCAGCCTCTTCAGTCAGGTGATTCTCAAGCCCAACGTAGTCAAAATACAAATCTTTAATTTGGGCATGATTATCAAACCCAACAAGCATACTGCCATTGCCCAAGACTAGTGATTTAGCCATTTTTAGTCAGTCTAATTTCCATGTCCGCCAAGACGTTCATGTAGTAGCGGAATGCATCGTACGGTGAATCGTAGGGGTTAAAGTAAGCATGCACATCTCCATCGTTAAACCACTTAACACACATGTAGTAGAAGTGGTCCGATGTAGTGAGCCTCCGCCAATCTTCTTTTATTTTTCTGTTTTTGCTTTTTTGGACCCTGTCTTCAAGGGCATACAACTTTTTCATTGCGTCCTCCTGCATGGAGTTACTAAGCCATGCAGACAAATCCCGCTCCACGTCCGCCCAGGAAACGTAATTTGGCGCATCAATTGCTCCCACCGGTTTATAGCGCTTCACCGCCTCGCTTGGAGTCACAAAATCATTGTCCGGGTGTTTCAAGAGCTCCCCTGGAAGGGCTCTGAGGAAATTAAATATCCCCGTGTCCTCCCACTGGTGCTCACCGAAAGTTTCATAATCCATAAAAAGGTTTATAACCTCGCCGTTACCGTTTATAGCATTTGCCCAAGAAGCGAACTTTTCGGAAGTCAAAGGATATTCTTTCCAGGTTTTTTCCGAGAATCTGAAGGCGATATCATCACTTAACTTATAATTTTTAAGCAAGATTTTAATTTTTTTTACTCCTACCGGTGAGTAAACAAAATTCGGGCTGCGCCAGCCCAGGATATGGTCTGCCCCCTCTGCGAGTATCCCTTTGTAGCCCATCTTCTCAACCTCTACAGCTAAATCATTATTGTAAATTAGCTCGGTGTTTCTAAATACTTCAGGTTTATTCACTCCGAATACTGCCTTAAGTTTTTTGGCATGAAGTTCAATCTGGCTTTTAAACTCATCTTTTGAATGAAGAAAAGAAAGCGAGTGATAATAAGTTTCGCTTAAAACCTCAACCCGGCCGGTGTCCACAAGGCGCTGAAAAGACTCCAGGGTTTCCGGAGAAAACCTTTCAAATTGCTCAATGGCAAGGCCCGAAAGCGAAAAGCTAACCTTAAATTCGGGATGCAATTTTATAAGCTCCAGTAGAAGTTTATTTGTGGGCAAATAACTTTTGCCGGCAACTTTATGAATAATTCTTTTGTTGTTTAAATTGCTCTCACTGTCATCGTCAAAATACGCCGACTTTGTACCTATATCAAAATAGCGATATTTTTTAATTCTCAAGGGCTGATGAACCTGGAAGTAGAAACATATTGAACTCATAGTAATGAATTATAAATTCCAATACACTTGTTGGCTGCTGCCTCCCAATTACAAACCGAGGCATCACGCGCGCCGTTTACTGCCAACTCATCGTGCAAGCTTTTATATTTAATAACCGAGAGAATTTTATCTGCCATATCCTCAACATCCCAGAAGTCCGTTTTTAAGGCGTTTTTCAAGACCTCCGAAACACCGGAGGTCTTTGAAATTAAAACCGGCGTGCCATGAAGTAAGGATTCCAATGGCACCATACCAAAGGGTTCCGCAACCGAGGGCATTACAAAAAGATCGGCAGAAGCATATGCGGCCGAGAGCTCACTTCCGCGCAAAAACCCAGGGAAAAGCACTTTGTTGGAAATCCCCAGCTCTGCCGCTTGCCTCATGATTTGCCCTTCCATGTCGCCCGCGCCCGCTATTACAAATATAACTTTGGGGTCGTAGGTCAGAACTTTCTTGGCAGCGTAAAGTAGGTAATCTGCACCTTTCATAATCGTGATTCGCCCTACAAACAGAACAATTTTATAACCCAGCTTCTTAAGCTCCTCGATGCCGCTCACTCCTCCGCTATACTTATTCACACTAATGCCATTGTGCACTACTTCGATTTTACCCGGATCAATGCCGTACTCATTCACCAGAACCTGTTTTGTAAAGCCGCTTACCGAAACTACCTTGTCGGCCGCAAGCACCCCTTCCCGCTCGCGCTCAAAAATATAGCGATTTGGCTTTCCGGCTGTTCTATCCACCTCGGTAGCATGGACATGAGCAACAAAGGGTGTGTGTTTTGCGGCACTTGCTGCAATGCCCGCGCCAAAGCTCAGCCAATCATGGGCGTGCACCACATCAAAACTCTCACTTTCGGCTATGCGCTTGGCAAGGAGGGCGTAGCGCTTTACTTCTTCAAAAAGGGTCGAGCAGTATTGACCGCCGGGCTCAACACCATTTGCGAGTAGCTTGTATTTTTCGGACGTAATATAGGGAACCAATAATGAGTTAATTTCGGTGATACTCAGGTTCCCGATATTGGCAAAGCGAAACCGAAAAGGCTCGGCAAAATCCCCAAGACGCTTGGGAAGAACAAAGACAAGCTCGATATTTTGAGCCACAAGAGCCTTGGCCAACCCTTGGCAGGCCACTCCTAAACCACCACTATTATAGGGAGGGTACTCCCATCCAAACATCAAGACTTTCATATATTGTATTCACATCAAAAAACTAGAGTAGAAATCCATAAAGAATTAATACTAGCCCCGCGGCAGCCCAATAAAAAACAGTTTTATCGCGAGTGAGTGTCACACTCACATTTCTCAACCAATGGGTAATGTTGCCCAAATCGCGAAAATCAAGATATTGGTCTATAAGTAAATGCAGTAAGAAGGCAAGCACAAGTCCCCTGCCAAATAAATTACTCGATGAGCTCAAAACAAAAAATGCAAAGACATAAAAAACAAGCTGAAACATTGCGGTGTGGAAGATAAGGCTGGTCCGCTCTGAGCGGGTGTTTGCTAGTAAGCTCATAGTCTCGAGAACCTTGCCCTGTGACAGCATCCGCGATGCCCGCTGGGAAGTTAATTCATGGGGGCGAAGAAAATAAACATAAATCAGGTGATCAACATCCGGCAAGATTGCGCCAATTGCTCCCCCTACCCAGAAGGCCAGGAAGTCAATTGCGAACCATCTTCGTGCAAGTGAAATCAGAAGGAAAAACAGTAAGAAGGAAACATAATAAATGAGCAGTTGTTTTTTCATGCTTGTACACACCCAGCCATTAACCCATATTAGCGCAAATAATTGGCAGTGACAATTATGAAGATTGAGTAATTTGCTTTGACGTTATAAAATGACCGCATGCTAGAGCATGAAGGCGGGCCGCCGGAACATCAAAAGTTATTACCATTGCGAGGCGCAATGCATCTGGTAGCGTCCACGGCATATGATACTTGGGTATGTGCTCAGGCAGTTTTCGCTCCAAAAGGAAAGTTGTTAAGGCCTGATGGATTTAATTATTATGAGGCCGAAATATTAGCTGAGGGTAAAGTTGTCAGGTATGGAGGGACGTTGGGCATTTTAGACAAAGGCAATCTTTTTCATATTGGCAATCACTTAACAGGAGACTTTGTCTTACCGGACAGGAAACCAAAATAGGAATCGTTTTGCTCATTTCTTAGATTCATTCTTCAGTTGTTTCAATTTCCACATAAGAGTTCTCGGCTATCGCCTGCGCTCCTCTTGTGTGTCCGCTTTCTGGGCTTTCAGCTGAGAAAGCTTCCACATAAATAGTTTTCCTTTGGAGCGGACACCCGGGGCATCACTTACAAAACTGCGAGCAGCCTCTAGGAACCCTCTTGGAGTAGTCTTGGCAAGCTTTATATAAAGCGACTTGTTTTTTTCATCTCCAAGCTCAACCGCTAAGTCATAGCCATACTTTTGAAATTCACGGCTAATAAATTTATCTTTATCAAAATTTTTTAGCCCGGAGGGCCAAGCTTTGCTTATAATGTCGCCAATTTTTTGCATGTTTCATCCAAAACTTTATCTAATATCTCCTTTTCCTCAGATGTAAAATCTTGTAGCACATACTGCTCTCCTGGAGTTCGATTGTTTGAATCACGATTATCAACTCCAACCCGCACCCGCCAGAAGTCATCGGTTCCAAGAGCCTTCTCGATAGAATTTATACCCTTGTGAACCTTGGGGCCCTTGCCTTTTTGAATTTTATACTCGCCAAGTTTGATGTCTAAGTCATCGTGAACGATATATAAATCAGTAGAAAGTAGCATGTAGTATGTAGCAAGGGATTTCACAGACCCCCCGGAATTGTTCATCATAGTTAAAGGCTTTGAAAGAATTAGCTTATCTTTCTGTGCAATTTCCGAGTGGAGCTTTTTGGAAATTGAAAATTGTAAATTGTAAATTGCTGCCAGCTTGTCTAGCAAAATAAAGCCCACGTTATGCCTTGTGTTTTTATATTTATCACCAACATTACCAAGCCCGACTACTACCTTCATCAGCCAATTGTAGCATGATTACTTCAGAAGCTTGTCGGTGTATTTACTAACGTAAGGCACTTTCCAGCGCTCTCCCTGCAAAGCTTTATATATCAAAACAAGCCAGAGAATAAACCCAACCAAAGTAGTCAATGGTATAAACACGGCAAAGACCGCGGTTACCCCAAGTAGCCACTGAATTAATGCCAAGCCACCAAGAACTACTATTGACTGCATTGCATGGAAGCGAACATAGTCATTTTTTTCCAACAAAAGCATAACAATGCCCGTGATTGGCCCCACAACATATGAAAGCGCAGCTGCCGTTTCTTTTTTAAGCCCTGTTCCAGTTTCTGCCATCAAAATCACCCCCTTATTAAGGATTCTACCATTATTCATGTATCCTTCTAAATATCAATTTTGAGATCTCCACCAATATAAACATTACGGCACTCGCAAGGAAAACTTCAGCCCAAAGGTCCAAGCCTATCGGAACAATCTCAAAAAACGCTCCAAGCTGGGGAATAACAAACGGAGCGAGTTGCAGTACCCCTCCTCCGAAAACCGCTACTAAGAGCCACTTGTTATCGAAAAACCCTTCCTTCCAAAACGGGAGCGTCAATGTCCGCACAGAAAAAACGTAGATGAGCGAGTTCACTCCGAGGGTTGCAAACGCAACCGACCGTGCCAATTCTATATCCCCAAATCGCAAATAATTACTTACAAATATTACAAGTGCCATTATCCCGCCGGCAAGCGAAATCATAAAAATGAGCCATTTCATCCATCTGTTTACCAATTTCTCACCAGGCGAGCGGGGGGGCTCATTCATAATCCCACTCCTCTTGGGGTCAACAGTGAGGGCGAGATTGGGAAAGCCGTCTGATATGAGATTAATCCAGAGAACCTGCGCCGCAGTTACCGGCAGAGGAAGACCGGGAATCAATATTATGCCCAAGATAATGGCGCCGATGACGGTAAATATCTCCTCAAAGGCATCACTCATAAGGTATAAAATTACTTTCCTGATGTTTTCAAATATGCCCCTTCCCTCCTCGATTGATGCGACGATTGTTGCAAAACTTGAGTCCAAAAGTACCAAGTCGGAAGATTCTTTTGATACATCACTTGCGCCCGCAACCACTATTCCTATGTCTGCTCTGGACAAGGCTGGCGCATCATTCACGCCGTCTCCTGTCATTGCCACAACCTCCCCGTTAAGCTTTAGCGCTTCAACTATTTTTAACTTCTGCTCAGGAGTGGTGCGTGCAAACAATATAGCTGTTTTTGAGCTTAGAAGTTTGGATAACTCGTCCGGACTCATCCTTAATAATTGCTTACCCAAAATCACGGAATCTTGATTAACCTCTACATTTAGCTGCTTTAAAACTGAAAGCGCCGTATCTGGGTAATCTCCGGTTATGACTATCAGGCGTATGCCGGCGGCACGAGTTTGCGAAAGCGCCTCGGCGACACCCTCGCGCACTGGATCATTAAAAGCCAGAAGCCCAACCCACTCAAGCTTGCCGTTCACTACATCTTCTTGCGAAAGCTTAGTAACTTCGCCCTGCACTCGTCTGCGCGCATAACCCACCAGTCTCATCCCGTCTTTGGTAAGTAGCTCAATCTCCTTATTTATTTCGCTCTTTTTCTCACTTGAGAGTGTGCTCCACTCCACCAAAAACTCGGGAGCGCCGTTAACATAAATAATGTTTTCCCGCCCCTCTTTATGGAGTGTTGCCAAAAAGCGGTCTTTCGAGGAAAACGGTAAGTCATCAATCCGTGGAGCCTCGGCAAGAATAGCCTTTTCATCCGCGGTTGCCAAAATCTTTTTGGACCATTCATACGCGGCAATTACGATGGGGTCGTCCTGATCGTTTGTCAAATAAACCTGCCGAGCCAAAACAGGGTCTTCGCCATAGCTTTTAACAACGCGCATGACTCCCTCGGTCAAAGTCCCGGTTTTATCTGCACATATCGTAGTTACCCCACCCAACGTCTCCGCAGATATTAAATTACGAACCAAACCTTTTCTTTTTAAGATCCTCTGCATGCCTATTGCCAAAACCACGGTCAGGGCTACTAATAATCCTTCCGGAATGGCCGAAACTGCAAGTGCCACGGAAGTCAGAAACACCTCAACCAGTTCTTTGCCGGCCAGAAGGCCAATTACAAAAACAGTAACAATGAGAAATATCGTCAAATACGTCAACTGCTGGCCAAAGTGGGCAAGCTGACGCCTCAGGGGCGTGTCCACCGAGACCCCTTGTACTCCTAATGCAATTTTGCCCATCTCCGTGTTGGCACCAGTAAGCACAACCTTCATATAAGCGCGGCCCGCTGTGACCACTGTGCCCATAAATACGGGGTCTTTACTTTTTTTCTCAACTGCTACCGACTCGCCGGTCAATACTGCCTCGGATACGTAAAAGTGGCTAGCGTCAAGTATTTCACCATCGCCGGGAATTTTATCTCCACTGTTTACAACCACGGTGTCGCCCGGCACGACTTCTTCGATGTTTACCTGAATTCTCTTGCCGTCCCTGATTACATTTGCATGGGGGTGAATCATGCTTTTTAAAGCCTGAAGAGCTCGGCTTGCCCGCTCCTCCTGAATGTAGCCCAGAATAGTATTCAAAATTACGGCAAAGCCAATGACAATTGTGTCCGGAATTTCGCCCAAAAGAAGAGTGACTATGCCAGCTGCCAACAGAATATAAACAAGCGGGCTTTTAAACTGGGACAAAAATATCTCAAGCCTTGTTGGAGGAGGAGTTTCCGGGAGTTCATTGCGGCCGTTTTTTGCAAGAAGCTCACGAGCCTCTGTTGAAGTCAAACCACTGAAATTCTTACCCATGCTTCATGCTAACACAATTTATCTCCCTTGAAGCTGGTATAACTTCAATCCTTTTACTTTTCTAAAATGCTTTTCGTTCTGAGTTGCTACTTCTGCACCAAGCTCTAATGCAGATGCGGCAACAATTGCGTCAAATCCACGTATTTGCTTTTGCCTAATTATCTCACCTGTTTTTTTTGCAATCTTTTCATCCAACTCAACTCTTTTTATTTTACTAAGCATCCTTACAGTTTCGTCAACAATCGTTTTTTTACTCATACTACTTCCTGCCCACAATTCAAAAATCACTACTGTTGGGACATACAATTCACAAATTCCGTCTCTGAATAACTCAAAAAGTTGAGGGTACAGGCCTGTCTTTGCCCGAGCGAAATCTATAAAGACCGAAGTATCTATAACTATCTTTCTCATCTTTTAGAAGCTTGTTCCAATCTTTTGTTTATGTCTTCTCTAAACCTTTTCATATCCTTCAAGTCTTTATCTGTCAAGAAAGGTTTCATATTTTTAATCCACTTCATATGCTTATCCCAATCAAATTCAGGTTCATCTTTGTGAACCAAATTGACAAGAACTATCCCTTTTCTACCGTCTGTCACAGAAATGGCAACTTTTTTCTTAAGAAGATCAAGATAATAAGAGAGGTTATCCCTGAATTCAGAAACCGTCACTGTTCTTGTCATACCTCCATATTAGTACGTGACGTACAGGATGTCAACCTCTCTGCAACTTATACAATTTTTTTATCTCTACCAAAGTTGTGGCTTGGTTTACCGACTTATCGTCACGGAACTTGACCAGTCTTGGGAACCTAAGTGCCAAGCCTGCCGTATGTTTTGGAGATTTTGTGAGCTCATCAGCTGCCAACTCCACCACAACCTCAGGCTTTACCCAAAAGTCGGGGGTCAAGTCTTTATGAACTTCATATTCTTTGGGTTTTTCATGAGTTACCAAATTTTTTAGCCTATTATTTAACTCTTTAAATTGCTCATCGGTAAGCCCTGTTCCAACTTTTGTAATAGTTAGTATTTTGTCATTACTCCTGACTCCAGCCAAAAACTGGCCAATGCCAAAGCTGGCCCTCTTTCCACGTCCTTGAGTGTAGCCCATAATAACCGCATCCACCGTATCCGCAAGCTTACCACTGGCCTCTTCAACCTCTTTGATTTTTACCCAGCGCCAGCCGGTTCTGCCCGGAATATAGCCGCTTTCTGCTTTTTTGACCATGGCTCCCTCAAGTCCGCTTTTTAAAAGTTCCGAATGTCTGGCACGAATTTTTTCCGCTTCTGTTGTAAGTAAAAAATCGTCTACAACAAAGACTTTATTTGGCTTTAAAATATCCTTGAGGGTTTCTCGTCTAGTCTCATAGTTCTCGCCCATCACATTTCTTCCACCCACGAGCATCACATCAAAAATTTGAAAAGTGAGTGGAGTTTTCTTTGCGTTTTCAGCTATATCGTGTTTCCTGCGCCTATTCATTGTTACCTGAAAGTCCGCCATCTTCATTGTTTCAGCGTCCAGCCCCACAGCTTCGGAGTCCAGGATCGCGCTCTCGACTTTCAAATACTTACCAACATCATTAAGCTCCGGAAACATTTCAGAGATATCATTTAAATTTCTGGTATAAGCACGAACTGGCTTACCTTTTTGATAGTGAATTTGGACTCTGAGCCCATCAAACTTGGGCTCCACCGCAACCTTGCCCATTTTTTTGACCATCTCATCGGCACTTTTGAGCCGCTGTGGCAGTGCCGGCATTATAGGCACCCCAACCACCGGTTTAACATTTTTGCTTGCCTTATCAACCCCGCCTTTTTTTACTTCCTGAGCCAGTTTGCCAACATCGGGCAATACTTGATAGGCTGACTCAAGCATTTTAGACTTGGATTTATCCCCTGTCTCCATCCAGGACAGGGCATCAAGAATAGTCTTGTCCGAAAACCCAAGGCGTAAATTTCCCACCGGAATCCTGGCCACGAACTTGGCACTCAGGGGGTCGAGTTTCTTAAGCAAAGCCGCGGTCGCGCCCATTTTTCTCTCCTGGCTTCCCTCTCCTTCATCTTGCGCAATTTTGACAAGCTCGGCATAAACTTCATTTACAGTAAGATTACACTTCCTGTCTGGAGCCAGTTTATATGCCACAGCCCCAAGATCTCCTGCAGCTTTATACTGTTTTAGTATTTCCTCCTGGGCTACGCCATAAGCTCTCGAGATAATCTTGATCATCATTCGCTCAGCCAGATTGAAAACTATGCCTTTATAACTTGGGGCGAGTGTTCCGAGCGAAAGATAAACGGCTTTGTCAATTTCATCAGCCGAAATCTCATTAAAAAGCTCGGCTAGAATTTTGGTTATTTCAATTCTCGATGAAGTACGCTCTAGCCTTTCAAAATATTCTGAAAGTTGACTCACTTTCATACGTTTTCCCTAATATACGTGGAGAAAAATACAAATGCAAATACTACCACTCCAATGAAAGCAACGCCAAAAAGAAGACTAATAAGGCCGTGCCACTCGTGGTGCACTACTTTGTTCAAGCCCTCTCCCACCAAAGTCAACCCAAAAAGTGTGGGCAGAACCAAAATCATATATAAAAATTGTGGGTCAGTTGGAATCATTTAATGCTTCAGCACATACCTCGCAGCCTTCGTGCTCCCCTCTTTACCTATTATATTCTTGTTTAGTAGGTCTTTTAAATCCCTCAATATTGTATCCTCCGAAATCATGGGCATAATATCCTTCAAATCCTTCATAATCGCCTTCCCGTGGTCCGACAAATACTCAATGAGCTTCATCTGCCGTGCGGAAAGAGCAACCTGTTCACCTATTTTGACCCTCATCCTGGAGTCTACAGACAATTGTCTCACCTTGTCTTTGATTTTGGTAAGCTCAATTGCGACAAGACCTATAAAATACTCGAGCCAGGCAGTCAGGTCGCGGGTAGAAATTTCGCCCCCTTGCGAGTCAACCTTAAAGAATGCCGTGTAATAGGCTGCCAAGTCGCGGTCCAAGTGCTCCTCCAAGGCAAAGAAGCGTTTAATATCGTAGCCTTCTTTGAGCATCACAAGAGTACTGAAAGCACGCACGGTCCGGCCATTCCCCTCTATAAAGGGGTGAATGGTGACCATCACATAATGAGTTATGCCAGCTTTAATAACAGGGTGGACGTCAATAGCCTCCTGCGAGTTGAGCCAATTCATAAAGTCGGCAATCAAATAAGGCACTTCTACCGCAGGCGGGGGCGTAAATATCACCTTACCCGTTCCCTGTTCCTTAATTACCACCTGAGTGGTCCTAAAAACTCCGGCGCGCGCGGGCTCTACAATTTTGTCAACTGTGTTTTTGTGAATATCAAGCAAAGACTCGACGTCATACCCGCCTCGCTTGGCGGCAAGCTCGTCCAAGAGTGTTACCACGTTTCTATAATTAATAACCTCCTGAATATCACGATCGCGAGCCACCACCGCCTCACCTTCCAAAACCTGTTTAGTCTGAAGAAGGGTCAAGTCGTTGCCCTCTATCTGGGTTCCATGGTAAACAGTCCGGACAATCGCATCGGACTTGAAGTCTTTTACATAGTCCGGCACTAAGGGCGCATTTTCGATTACATCCTTTGCTGCCTCAACTTGGCCTATACTTTTCAGAATACTGTTTGTGATAATAAACTTTGGTGAATACACCGTAGCTAATTATCGCAAA
>C687J35174_10000884_pt1 | contig 44333 bp, 61 predicted proteins | sample RifCSPhighO2_01_FD_35174 | JGI IMG/M metagenome (IMG submission 35174) | reverse complement strand
AATAAAAAAGTGATTTGGAAAGTTGCTAACGGAGTAAGATGCGATAAACTCACGCTACCAATGCTTAAAAAAATGAAACAAGCAGGCTGCTACATGCTCTCACTAGGTATCGAATCAGGAAATCAAGAAATTTTAGACAAGATGAAAAAAGCAGAAAAACTCATCGATATAAAAAATGCTGCCAACTGGTGCAATCAAGTAGGAATTGAAACACGAGGATTATTTATTTTTGGTAATCTTGGGGAAAATAAAAAAACAATGGAAGACACCATCACTTTTGCAAAAAGTCTCCCGCTTGATACTGCAACATTTCACATTTGTATTCCAATGCCCGGAACCGAATATTATAATATCATCAAAAAAGAAGGAAAATTTTTAGATGTAGGATGGGAAGGCTACACCGCTTACTCAGACGGAGCATTTGTCCATGGGAAAGTAACTCCTCGACTAATGAGCACCATGCAAAAAAAAGCTTATCGCCATTTTTACATACGCCCCTCGTTTATCATGAAGCGATTTTTTCGAATTCGTTCATTTAAGGACGTGAAATTAGTTGCGAAAGGCGGTTTACAAGTATTAAATTTTGCAACTCATTAATCCTAAAAAATCCACTATTTTCAGATGGGGGATAGTTTAACGTTAATTTTTTGGGATTCTCAAAACCAAAAACAAACTCCACACTAAAGTGTGGAGTATAAAAACCCCACGAGATAATTAACCTTAGGTTAAGGTTCTCACGAGCCAAAAACAAGATTTGTCGTAGATGAGATTTTTTTACTAAAAAAGTTATAGTTCAAAAATTGTTAAAGTTAAACTCTGCAAAATTGGGAAGTTAAGTGCTCCCGTATTATTTTTTATTTGGATTCGGCTCTTAATCTAGAATTATCTACAAACCCAATAGGAGTCCATAGCCCCTTTAAAAAAGTTGAATCTATTACACCTCTACCCTTCTCATCATAACTTATTCCTCTTTTAGAAAATTCATCTAATGCTCTTTGAACTGGTCTAGCGCAATATCTTAATTCTCCAACTAATTGAGGATTTAAGTTTCCTTCTGAGTCAAAATTATATCTATTGTTGGTGATTGATACATTAACGGACTAAAAAAGCTTATAATTAAGCTAAACTACGACGATAGTAATGATAAAAGGTGTTGCACGCAAGTATTTTGAAGGCAAAACGTGCATATTTTGTAATCGGTATGGACTTTACAAACTTGCTGACAAGCGAGTCAAGTGCAAACATTGTAAGAAGAAATATAGTTTAAACCAATTGAAATTAGACTTAGAGATTTTGTATTATTTTTACCTTGAATTATCGGCAAGAAAAACTGCAAAAGAGTTGAATGTTAATTATCGTTTGATTCACAGAAAATTTATGCGATTTAGAAAAAAGATTGCAGAATACTGCAATCAAGAAGCAAGAAAACTAAATGGAGAATTAGAGTTGGATGAAAGTTATTTTGGCGGGAAAAGAAAAGGCAACAGGGGAAGGGGCGCACATAATAAAGCTATTGCGTTCGGAATCCTCGAGAGAAACGGCACAGTTCACACAGTGATTGTTGAAAATGTTTCTAAAGAAACATTGATGAAAGAGATAGAAAATAAAACTCAAAAGGGTTCTGTGTTTTATACAGATGGATGGAAAAGTTATGCAAGTTTAGAGCAGTATGGAAAGCACAACATCATCCGACATGATAAAGACGAATTTGCAAAAGAGAAAAATCACATTAATGGAATTGAAGGGTTCTGGAGTTTCGCAAAAGAACGATTCCATAAGTATCACGGAATCAAGAAAAATAATTATCCGTTTTATTTAAAAGAAATGGAATTTCGGTTCAATCATAGAAACAGAAACGTTTTTAACTTACTGTTTGATATTTGTGTAAGGGGGTTAGTTTAGTCCGAATTTGTACTAATCACCCTATTGTTTTGTATCCAACCTTGAACGTCACTTTTATCAATCGCTACTTCATACATCATGTCAGCTTTCTTCCTCAATACTACTGGGTCGTTAGGTTCTCCTAAACTTTTATCTCCTAAGACTTGTATTCCATATTGAAATATCCTTTTCTTATATTCTTCTAATTGCTCTGTGTCTTTTGCTTCTTGATAGATTTCTGCAAATTTATGTTCTATTCCTAAAGCTTTTTGAGTTTTACGAGATTTTCTTAAATCTTCAAATAAAACATTTTCGTAAAATTGTGCAACAGATTCGGCTGTTGAAACAGTTAAAACAGAATCCTGTGTCAAGAAATAAGGTAATCCATTAGATCTTGTAATTACAAAGTTTAATGCATGTCCCATTCCTTCATGTCCATATAACCTAATGAGTTCTTTATCTCTAATGTGTAGAGTTCCATCTTCTTTTGAAAAACAAATTCCAGGTATACTTACTGCAAGATTGTTTGTTAAAGGACGAAAATAGGATCGATCTTGTGTTGTAGGAACTGCGTTAATATCTCTTAAGAAAGCTCCAACTTTTGTTAATCCTTGTAAGAACTTGCCTAACGTTTTATGATATCTTTGTATGTGTGCTCCTGCAAATTCTTCAACTTGTCTTCTTACGTTTGGGATATCAGCAGCCAAAGGTAATTCATATCCTTCAATATCTTTTGAATGAAACAATCTTTCAACAGCCTCTTGTGTTTTTTCTTTATTAGATTCTAACCAAGGTCGTAAAGAGACAATATCTTCTTTTGGAATACCTAAAATACTAATAACTGTATCGAAATCATAAAGTCTTCCACTTAGTTGTTGGTCTAAGTAAGCAGCTTCTCCATGTAATCTTCTTTTTAGTTCAGCTTGTATCAATTGCTCTTGATTTTGTGGGTTCGTAATTTCTGGAACACTATCGGCAAGAGTTTGCATAGATTCCACTATTCTTTGAGCTTCTCTTGAAGGAGTTAAGTGATATTTATCTTTAAATTTCTGCATTACATGTAACTTTTTTAACAAACCTTCTGCTTCTTTCAAAGTTCTTTCAGTTCCTTTATTTAGCATATGATTTCCTACAAAACTATATTTTTAAACCTTTGTATTATCACTACTATAAAGTTAATAATAATATCTTGTAGTTACATGCTCCCCAATTCCTTTATCTCAAGAACTTACTAAAATTCATCAAAAACTTTTCTAAAAATAGCTAATTATTTTATCGTCGATTAAAAATCATGCGGGGAGCGTTTAACTGGTCTTTGTCGTCGATAAGGTTGGCACGCCCCACGAAATTATTAACCTTAGGTTAAGGTTCTCCCGTTAATTTTCTAATTTTTATCAACGATAATGAAAAGGCACTAAAAATGTGGGGTGTTAAAATTAGTTAAGGTTAAACTCTGCAAAATAGGCAGTTACGTGCTCCCGGGACCTCAGCATTGACGAGAATATGGGATTATCTAATTCGATTACCCTAGAGGGTTTTGAGATTACATAAAATTCTAAAATAACCATCCCATCTGATATATCCTTATAAAAAGCCTTTCTAATTAAAACTATGAAAAAAGGTATAGAAAAGAGTCTCTCATTAGTCATACCAGCGCACAACGCAGCAAAAGTCCTCAACCAATCAGTTATTGAGTATTATCAATTATTTTCGCAGTGTATGGAACAATTAGAAATCATTGTAGTTTGTAATGCCTGCACTGACGACACCGTTGCTATTGCACAAGAACTTGCAAAGACTTTCCCGCTCAAAGTATTAAACATCCCCCATCGAGGAAAAGGAAATGCACTTATCCGCGGATTTAATCTTGCGAGTTACGAGCGCATGGGTTTTCTTGATTGTGATAATCCATTTTCCCTTGAGAAAATGAAACAAATGCTCCAAGAGCTAGACAAGGTAGATATTGCTATTGCTTCAAAATATTTACGCGGTTCTTTTAAACATAAAAAAGGAGTGAGAGACTCAAATCTGAGAAGAATTATCGCGCTCGGAGGACAATGTATTTCTTTTACCGTTTTTGGGCTGACCTTTCGAGATACTCAAGCGGGCGCAAAATTTTTTAGAAAAACAGTCTGGCAAAGATTAGGAAAAACAATGACCTGTGTGGGTTTTGATTTTGATATTGAATTATTATACAAAGCAAAAAAGCACAAATATAGCATCGCAGAATTTTACACTCCGCTTGTTAAAGTAGAAAAGTTCTCAACCGTTCGTGTTAAATATCTTGCCGGTATGCTCTATCGATTGTTCAAAATGAGGTTTTTTGGATGAAAACAATTCTGCTTACTTTTGACACCGAAGAGTTTGATCTTCCCAAAGAATACAATCAAGAGATTACAAAAGAGGCGATGTACTCAATTGCAGAAAACGGACTACAAAGAGTTATGCATCTTTTAAAAAAACATGATATCCCTGCAACATTTTTTACGACGGCAAATTTTGCACAAAAATTTCAAGAAATAATTAAAGATCTTGCAAAAACTCATGAACTAGCAAGTCATGGCTTCTCACACACAATTCCACTTACTCCTCAAACAATACTGCAAGCACGAGAAATTCTTAATAACATAAGTAATAAATCAATAAAAGGATTTCGCGCTCCTCGCTGGAACATAAAAAATCTCACTATGGTTAAGCAAGCAGGATTTTTGTATGACTCCTCAACCCACCCCATTTTTCTCCCCCATCGTTACAACAACCTCCACCAAAAAACCTACATTCATAAAATAAATGGCTTGACAGAAATTCCTCAATCAACACTCCCTCCTAATTTTTCGCTCTTCTGGCTCGCTTTCAAAAATTTTCCCCTTACCTACGCAAAACTGTTCACCAAAATAAATTTTCTTAAAAGCAACTACACCATGCTCACCTTCCACCCCTGGGAATTTGCAAACCTCGAAAAAATAAAAATCCCCCGTTTTATCAAAAGCCCCGATTCTTTCCAGCTGCTTGATAAACTAGAAAAATATATTATATTTTGTAAAGAGAATAAGTATAAGTTTCAAAGAGTTCATGAGTTTCTTGAGTTTCTTGAGATATCCAATATAGTTTGAGTATAGGGACCCTAAAAACAATTTCTCCTAATAATCAGACGTCTGATTGTTATTTCCAAGAAAGATGTAACTAATAAAAAATACGATTGCAAGGGCTAATATAATATCTATAACCAAAATAAACTCATCATACTATTTTATCTTCACGAGCGCTACAGAACCTTCACTTGATTCATCCCCAATTTCCTGTATGGCTTCTTCCACTAAAATTTCACTTTCAGCTGCTTGCACTGGTCGAGAGAAATCATGCAAATGTCCAAACACTGCTTTTACCCCTTTGAGCGTATAGATAACATCTTCCATCGTCTTAATGCGTTTGAGATGCTGTAATATATAGCGAGGGTCTAGATAAATTTTATAATTCATCTGACAAAATTGCTGAATCTCTTGCGGTGAAATTCCCGGCGTCTTAAACACAGGCTCAGTCATATCAAATCGTTCATAGTTTTTAGGATCAAATCTAAACCACCCTTTCTCCATTCCTTCTTTATAGAGCGGAGTTCCCGGATAAGGCACTATCACGGTTGACTGTAGCACATCAGCCCAGCCGTTAATCATTAATGTTTTTGATAAATCAAAAGTTTTTTGCGCATCTTCTTTGGTCTCCCAAGGATAGCCCACCATCATCGTCAAGTGCACCGTGAGCCCCGCTCTTTTTGCATCACGACAGGAAGGAATTATTTCTTCAATCTTTGTTCCCTTATCAAGTTTGTCAATAGTTTTTTGCGCACCGGACTCAAGTCCATACTTAAGCAATCGAAAGCCTGCGCGCTTCATCAGTTTATACGTGTTAAAATCAACTGCTCCAAAACGCATGTTACAACTATACATTACTTTTTTATTGTAGCCGCTTTCTATCATGAGTTTACAAAATTCATTAAGCCAGCTTCCCACTGTTATGGTTCCGCAATCATCAAAAATTTCGCGGACCCCACACTCATCAACTAAATATTTTACTTCAGCAAATACATTCTGCGGGCTTCTCACTCTAAAATTTCCTCGAGGGTAAAGGGTATGATCCCACACACAAAACGTACACTTTCCATACCAGCAATCTCGCCCACTCATAATATACGCAAGTGGTCTTCCTTTCAAATTAAACTCTTTTTGATAATTCTCATTTTTGGTAAGCTTTCTATCGATAATCGGAGCATCATCTATTCTTCTTTTTAATTCGTATCTTCCATTATCAACAATCTTTCCATCTTTGCGATACCACACTCCTTGAGGAATATTTTTTGTTTTTCCCTCCAAATACTCAAGCAGTTCACAAAACGCAAAATCATAATAGCCCCCTTTAATTGCAAAATCAACTGGGCTGTTCTCCATCGTCTCTTGCGTGTCATAACTAATATGATCTCCACAAATAACAAGTTTCATATCAGGAAAATATTGTTTTAATATTTTTGCAGCCTGCCAATGTTTCATAACTACCGGAGCTTTTGTCTCAAAGAAAAACACATCAGGCTTTTCTTTTTGCAGCATTTCTATATATTCTTTCCAGCTCATATTCTGTGCAATCGCGTCTTCCCACAACACCGTATGCCCATAACTATCTCGAGCCATCGTTGCTGCAGTCCCCATTGCAACAGGAAACAAAAATGTCGGATTCTCAAAATATTGAAACTGTCTGTTCTGCGATAATAACGGAGTACCCTTGGAAGAAAGAGTCGGCGGAAATCCCACAACAACTTTCATTGTATTAAATCTCCTTTTTTCATTAATCAGGCAACCAAATCTAATTTTTAAATGTTTACTTTTAACGTTATCACTTGATATTAATTCTTTTTAAGAGTAATTTTCACTATCGACTATTCCATCTCACCCGTGCATTTTCTCGTGTTCCAAATACTCCAACAAGCCACCCAACCCCATAGGCAAAATGACTGCCCATCCCGAGCAACCACGAGGGAATAATAAGTGAAAAATCACGATCAAGGCTACTCAATAAGATGATCAGTGCATATATGCTAAGAACAACTAAAAACCAATAACGTGCAAGATCACTAAAAAAACTTACTAAAACTCCTGTAAAAAAAACTAAAAAACCAATACTTGGTAGCGCATAATATACTTTACCATAAGAAGGTTCGCGTTTTGAAAGCAGCGCGATATCCCGACCATAAATATATAGTTGTTTTATGTGTTTAAAAAAACTACTCCTTCGATGATGCCAAACAACAACATCGCGCGCATACAAAACTTTGTAGCCTGCTAAAGCAACATCAAAACAATATTTGCTGTCCTCTGCAGTGATAAGTGTTTCATCATATACGATACCGAGGTTGCGCGAAATATAATTGCACGAGGGCAGTTCAGCAACGAAGCGATTTTTTGCAGGTCTGTAGCGAATCGATGCAGGCCCAAGTACAAAAAAATTTTTAAGCACCCTATCACTAACACGCTCAACAAAATCAGCTTGATGAGGCAATAAATTTGGTCCTCCTACAATTCCTATTTTTTCATGAACAAAATAGTTAGCTGCATTTTTTAACCAATTTCTCGAAGGATATGCATCATCATCAATAAACGCCAATAACTCCCCGCTTGCCTCTTTTATGCCCATATTTCGCTTTAAACTAGGTTTAATTTTTCCCGTCGGTATAATTCGCAGTCGCTCATCTTTACTTTTCTTTATGGTCGCATCAGGCAACACAATAACTTCAAAATCGTCATGCTCAAGTTCAAGACAGCGACGAATACACATAATCGTCTGTTCATTAATAGAAATACAAGGAATAATAATGCTCACTTTCATCTTTGTGCAATCAAAGAAAAGAATAAAAAGATTTATGTGACTAAATAACACTGCACAGTGCAACGCAAAACTTTATAAACGCTAAGAAAATAAAATCCTAATGACAACTCTATCCCAAGAAGCACCGGCAACATATTATTTAGGAGGACCGGGAAGAAAATCTCTCCAAGCACATTTTCTAACTCGTGAGGAACATGATGAATATACTGCTGCTCTAGAAATGTTTACTGGTAAAGCCCGCAATTCGCTTGATGTTAAAAGAAATAATTCAAATATTTGGCAAATATTATTACTCAATCAAATTGGCATAACTACTGCTACGCTTCCTGAACTGGAGCTTGCACGAGATAGTAGGATGCCACTTGAAGAAGGGCAAAGTATTGGAAGAGAGATTATTCTTGTAAATACAAAAGGTAGTATTGATGCTAATTGGCAGCTTGCACAATCATTAGCAGAAAAATTAAAAATAAGAGACTGGAGTAATCCTTATATTGTTAAAGGACTCAAGATCGTACAAAATGATAGTTTCTATGAAGGACTTGATTTTGATACAAGAAACGCAGAAGTAATAAAAGCTCCCAATTTCCATTACTCATATAATCCAATAAAATTTAGAACAATTAATCACGATTATACAATTATTAAACCTGACAATACTACCAAAAGAACAGTATATCTTCCAGAGAATGGAATAGCAACATTTACCCTAACAAGATATGCTGATATTAATGTAGGGAGTCAAGAATTGACAGCCCCATACCTCGGTAGAGCAGTAGTAATAACCCCCCTTGAAGAACGAGCCGAATCTGATTAAAATAAAGCTAAAAATTATTTTTCACTTTCTTATTTTTTCTCATTAATAACTAAAAATATCCCAATAATTGAAGGAATAATTCCGACAATAATAAGTGTGATAATCGAGAGAGAAAACACTTTTACGGCCGCAACTCCAAATAATCCAAAGAGTGCAATCAGCGCAGCCTCGCGTGTTCCAAGCCCGCTGATGCTAATCGGGAGTATTGAAACAAGAGTTCCGAGCGGCAAAATTGCAAGATAATACACTAGACCAAGGTCAATACCTAAAGCAATTCCCACGATATAAAAAATATAATAAATTGCAAACCAGCTCACCAGGTTCCAAAAGAAAAACCAAACAAAATATCTTTTTTTAGGAATATCTTCATAAAATGATTCAAAAGTGGTTTTCATTTTATCTTTAAATCGATGGCTCATCCGTCGATAAATAAAGCGCAGTGCCCACTTGCTTCGTTGCTTATCAATAAAAAAGAAAGTAAAAAAAACAAACACAAAAAAAGTTATAATAAAAAATGAGAGCGGTAAATCAAGTTTATCTTTAAAGACAAATGAAAATAAAATTGCAGCAAATATAACAGAACTAATATCAAGCACTTTGTCAATGGTAAAATTAAATAGTCCTTTGCCGAGTTCTCCTTGGGCATATTTTTTAAGATACTCTGCTCGAACAACTCCCCCGATCTTTGAAGGAGTTACAAATCCATAAAAATTAGAAATCAGATTAATTCTGACCGCTTCAAAAAATGAAAGAGGCATCGCTTGTCGTCTGGCAATGATAAACCATTTAAATGTTTGCAAAAGAAACATTACTCCCGTTAAGGCAATTGCTAGTAAAAACAAAGGAATATCAATAAGCATCATCTCGGCAAATACCAATCCTACATCAATCTTCAAAAGAATGTAGATAAAAAGTGCAACACCAATAATTGGTAAGTAGCGTTTTAAGGATACAAGTTTCATGAGAACAATGCACTCCGAAAGAGAACTAATGCGAGTAAGCAAATTATAATTTGAAAAGTAAAAATAAAACACACCACATCTTTTTCATATACTTTTTTCTTATATTTTTTTAAAATATACACCCCTAAATGAGTCAATCCGTAAATTTTTTGATACGGCATTCCAAGACTTCCGTCAGCTTCAACCCGAGCAAAAGATTGCTTTTCAAGTTTACCGCCTACTTTAAGTATAGTTTCAATAATGTAGGGAATAAACATAAACACTGCAATTTTTTCAAAGTTTCCAAAAATCGCCATCACCGCAATGAGCCCTCCTATAGAATAGGTTAGAACATCCCCCGGAAACACTTGCGCAGGATAACGGTTATAAAAATAAAAGACGACTAAACTCACAATCATACAAAGTCCGATAACACTCAGCCATGCACTGCCCGTCAAATAACTTACTAAACTTAAAAAACTTAAGAGAATAATTCCTTGTCCCGCTTCAAGTCCATTAAATCCTGCTAAAAAATTATAAGTAGTGGTAGCTCCCACAATTCCTATAGGAATAAAAAATAATGCATAATAAATTCCTAGATCAACTACTCCAAAAGGCAGTCCCACAATTTTTGTTCCACTATTAATAACAACAAGCGGAATAGAAGCAACAAGCACCAAAAATAATCGGAATCGAATACTCAAACCCTTAGAGGTCCAGCCCAGCATGTCGTCGACAAAACCAACGAGCGCTAAAATTAAAATAACACTCAACAACGCAAATATGTTAACAATTTCTCCAGCACCTCCAATGACAAAAGTCTTAAGCGCAATATAACTAAGTACTCCAAGCACAAAAGCAAACACCACCACAATTCCTCCCGAGGCAGCAACTTTTTTGACCCGATCAACTTTATTCATATCTTCCCATAATAATCCCACTTGTCTACATTTCTTAATCCAAGCAGGAAGGGTATAGATCGTCAATAAAAAACTAACAAGCAACGACAGTCCAAGTAACGGTTCCATAGCACTAAAAGAAAAGACTACTTTTTAAATATTAAGCGTTAGGAATAGAGCTGTTCAATCTCATCAAGTAGTTCTCCTGCAGCTTTTTCTTTAGCAATTTCTTTTCTCCCGCAATAAAGACATTCTTTTATCTCTCTATCAGTTCTAAAATTGCAATTATTGCACACATATCCCATCAATAAAATAAGTGGTCATTCTATTTAAATTTTCTTACCTTCAAAAAAACAAAGGCATGACTAACACTTCAATTAAAGCTGCAATAAAAAGAAGGACTACCGCAAGAATGACTAAATTAAGCGAATCTTGTAAAATTATCCAGAATTTTTCAGAGCGAATATCATGCTTGATAATTGCAATACTTACAATTCCTCCAGCAAGTGCTCCCGCAAAATAACTCCCAATCTCAGGAATCCCATGAACCATATAACGAAATAATCCAATCGGCAAATTCACCAGACTCGATTCGGAAAAAATTCCAATCGCAGCGCTAATAACACTCGCATTCCATGCCAAAATAAAAATTGCCCCCGCCCCAAAAATAAGTGAAAAAAGAAGTGTAAACGTCAGCACATAAATATTATTAGTAAAAATAGCGACAATTTTATCTTTCGCACCCACATATCCGGTGGCTTTTGCCGCACTATTTATCCCGTATTCAGACACACATTTTTCAAAATTGGTGGGGCGATTAATAAGACAATAGGTTTCAATTTGTGCTCTAAAATTCTGGTTTCCGTCGTCAAATGCGATATACCAAAAAGAAAACGCAACAATAAATCCAAAAAAAAGAAACATAAAATAAGTCAGAGCTTTGGTGTGCTCTTCTAAAAGTCCAAAAAAACTATTTTGTTGCAAATCTTTTTCCTCTTCATTTTTTATTGCAAAATACATAAAAGGAAGCGAAAGCATCACACAAAAAGTAACCACCAGTATTCCTGCATATTTTGATAAGACCGGGTCGCCTGAAAAAACCCATTGAGTAAGTACCAGCGACACCGTCGCATAAAAAGCTCCCACAAAAAACATCTCCCAAGGTTTTCGCTCAGCCTTGGCGGGATTAATCAACATTTCAAACATCTGCTTTCCTCTTCATACACCCCTCAATACAAGGAGGTTTTTAAATATCACCAAATGGTGAGCCGTAAAGTTAACGGTAATATAGTTAAGATAATATCCTAACTAATTAATAATGATTTTAATACAACAATCTTTATAATAGAAATATCTTACTTGAGTTTATGGGTACGCAAAAGGACATAGAATTTTCTTATGATAATATGGATGAATTTTGGAGGCTATCTTTGGGAGAACATGCAGATATAACTGCTGCTTTTTTTAATGGAGATACTACAAAAACATTGGAGCAAGCCCAGAAAGATAAACATTCATGGGTTTTGGATGGAATTAATTTTAAGAGAGGCGATAGAATTCTTGATGTGGGATGTGGGTGGGGCCCAATGTTAAAGGCTATTAAAGAAAGAGGAGGAGAGGGTCTTGGTTTGACATTATCTAGAGCACAGTTAGAAACGTGTAAGAAACATGGACTTGATGCAAGACTTCTTAACTGGAAAGACGCAGAATTATCTCAGTTAGGAAAGTTTGATGGAATTGTATCTATAGGTTCATTTGAACATTATTGTTCAATTGAAGGATACTTAGCAGGGAAAAGAGAAGGAATATATTCTGATTTCTTCAAATTCAGTCACGATTTATTAAAAGATGAAGGAAGATTATTTTTGCAAACTATGACCTTAGGGAAAAATCCTCCTTGGGGTTCTCAAACACCTATTGCCGAGGATTTAAGTAAAATTTCTATGAATGCTCCATTTAAATCTGATTATAGAGTTTTAGCAGGGATGGATGCAGTTCTTCCAGGTTCTTGTGTTCCTTCACAAGGAATCGATTATCTAAACTCTTTAGCTTCGCCGTACTTTGATTATATCAAAAGTAGTGATGGAAGGCTTGATTATGTTCAGACAGTTACGGAGTGGGAGAAAAGATGGTTTGCTCCGCAGCCCGGGAAAACTTGGGTAAAGATAAAATCATTAAGGCATTATTTTACTAACGGAATAAGACACTGGAATAAAATGAAAGCTATAAGAGAAGGAGATGTTAGAGAAGTTTTTATCAGAGATATTTTGGGTCATCAAAGAATCTTTTATGGTAAAAAAAGTGCATAAAATATTCTAAATTATAATTAATTTTATTAAATCAATCCACTGTTATTTTTTAGTTTTAAATATTTTATCTTATCTTATAATATAAAACTTTAAAGGCGGCTCTCTCGAAAAATTGGAGATGTAGAATAGCCAAATCATTCTTAGTTATATTACTCACTAACTTTTTATACTCTTCTCTCGTAATGCTTCTATGGATAAAAAGAGGCAGGCTTTTGAAAAAATTTGTAAAGATATTAAGTCGATAAAAATTCAAGGGGCAAGAAACGTCGCAAAAGCCGGGCTAAAAGCCTACACCCTTAATCCTTCGATGCAAGCAAAACGAAAACTTATTGGACTAAGACCAACCGAGCCGATGCTTAAACACGTGCTTGAGCTTGCTGACAGCCACCCCTACAAAGAAATTCTTACACATTTTGATCAATCCCAAAAAAAAATAAACCTATTAGTTTTAAAAATTATAAAAAACAAAGAAATAATTTTCACCCACTGCCACTCGACAAATGTTGTCCGCTCGCTCATCTATGCAAAAAAGAAAGGAAAAAATTTTGCAGTGCATAACACCGAAACAAGACCGTTGTTTCAAGGAAGAACAACTGCAAAAGAATTAGAAAAAAACAAAATCCCTGTAACCATTTTTGTTGATTCTGCTTTTGCAAGCGCACTTTTTAAATCACAAACCACTAAAAAAGTAGACAAAATTTTTCTGGGAGCAGATGCGCTTACGAGTAGTGGAATTATCAATAAAGTAGGAAGTAGAGCGATTGCTGAACTTGCCCACAATCACCATATCCCCCTCTTTGTCATTGCTGATTCTTGGAAATATAGTAAAGAACCAATTTTGATAGAATCAAGAAAGGGAAGCGAAGTATGGCAAGGAGCTCCCAAAAAAATAAAAATAAAAAATCCTGCCTTTGAGTTTGTCCCTAAAAATTATATAACAAAAATTATAACTGAAAAAGGAAACAACAGTTACGACGCATTTCTTAAAAAAGTAGCCCATTAATGGTGATGGTCGTGATCATGGTCATGATGCAAGTGACTATGCTCTTTTTGAATCTTCATAATCAGCCGATGCATTTCTTTTTCAATTTCGCCTAGTCTTTGTGCAATATGACCTTTAACTTCATGCAACCCCTCAATCTGCGTAGTAACGATAGTTTTAGTCTGGGGAATTGTTTTTTTAACCATAATATCTTTACCAATATCAACTAATAACGTATCATCAGTGATTGTTACCGGAATAAATATTTTTTTCCCAATATTTGCAAGCACTTCTTTTGATCCGCCCTCAAGTTCGCCTAAGCTTTCCCCGAGACTGGTGAGCTCGGCGATATTTTGCTCAACTAATTGCAATTGCTCATTAAGCCGGTTCACTTCCTGCTCCATTGACTGCACCTGCAAAACTTCTTCTTGATTCATAGCTAACCCTGCTCAGCTATATTTTTAAATATTTGCTTATCTATAATGTACAAAGGAGGAATCATGCTATCTTTTTTTGAAAAACACCGCGCGCTATCACTTGTGGTAACTTTCATAATCTTTCTCCTCATTTTTTACATTTCTTCATTACAATTTTCAGGACAATCAAATACAGGTTACTTAAGTTACATCTATCACTTCACTGCTTTTTCATATCTTGCTCTTTTTTTAGTCATCACCCTTTCAAAAGGCAAAACAACAAAATTAATTTTATTAGTAGGCATACTCATCGCAGTTTGCTACAGCATTTCAGACGAAATTCATCAACAGTTTGTTCCGGGAAGAGGCTCATCAGTAACTGATATTTTAATCGACTCGCTTGGCATCAGTCTAACAACTCTCGCCTATCACAATCACTGTCGCTGTAAAAAAAAATTATTGAAGTCCAAATGCTTTACTTAAAATAATACTAAAAATAATTGAAGCTCCAATATACCACCACAACCAGCTGTTCGCAATAGCCGTTAAAGCAAACACACTGCGCATCCATCCAAAGATCAGTAAAATCGGGATCAACGTAATCACCATCGGTTTAAACGACTGGCGCATCTGTTCGGGAAAATCTTCAAGCATTTTTTGATTAAGTTCAAGCATTTTTTCAGGACTGTGTTTGAACTCTTTCATTTCGGCACGCAGCGCTTTTTGTCGCTCCCGAATCTCTTTCATTTTATCTCGATCAGTCATATAATAGCGGATAACCGTTATAAAAATAGTAACCGCAAACGCTATCACAATCACTGCAACACGAGGGTTTTGTTCTATCAACTCTAATACTGGCATCGTAAAATGAATAACCAAAAAGGGTTTTTAAAACTACCCTAAAGTTTAAAAATAATCAATACTCCTAAAATCTATGCTTGTAACATTTCCAGAACAAATAGCCCGACCAACAGATGAAGAAATGAAATTTTTAACTGACTTAAACAACAGAGCAGGATACACTACAGGTAACTGGAGAGATAACCCTATGTCTTTAGAAGATGTTACCAAAATGTGTTCGCTTATAGATATAGAAAGAGGGATAGTACTTCATCCTTGGGCGCATCATTATGGATATGATTACCAAGTAGCGCATACTACTCCTAAACCAAAAATCTCCGACGGAAAAGGAGACTACATCGTTGTTCTTGTATTTGATCATACGCAACTTCCCTCTCACTTTAATTTTGATAGCATGGCAGATATTTTTATGAGAGAAGAAAATGTTCAAAGAATTATAGACTGCGGGTTTGATGCTCCTACAAAAGATAGAGCTCGCTACGAATATTAAACACCCATTAATTTTTTCATCGCTGGATTCATATCCATCGCATGTTGTTGCGCAATCGTTTGATAGAATTGGAAAGTGATCATAATTCCGAGGAGCAGTGCAGTTCCAGCAACAAGTGCTCCAAGCACGTCGGCGAGTGCTGCTAAAAGTCCGATTGTTACTCCGCCCATAATCGTAAGTGGAGTTACATAGCGCTCAAGAATAGATTCCAAAATTCTTTGATCTTTTCTAAATCCTGGAATTTGTAATCCTGATTGTAAAATGTTACGTGCTTGTGCCGACGCATCCATTCCAGTGGTCTTAACCCAAAATACCGAGAAGAGTGCACAGAAAAATACATAGACTACTACATGTCCTAGCGTCTGTCCAAGGAGCGCCCACTCCCAACTTCCAGTAATAATTCGCTCGACAATATTTGTCGCACCAATCCAATACAGTAACCCGCTCACCGGCTGTCCGTTAACAATGTTTCCTAAAAAGGTGGGTCTCCCTAGCCAGTTTTGCAAGAGTCCTCCAAGCAATTGAAAGTTAGCAATTAATGCAGAAGTAAGAATTACGGGGATATTTGATGCATAAAAAAATTGCAGCGGCCACTTCAGACTATACCCGCGCAATCGATCATAACTCAGCGGAATTTCTATTTTCAAACTTTGCGCCCATACAACAACCAAAAATAAAATAACGGTGGCAGCGATCGCAGCAAACGCAAGCAGTGCACCCTGACTATCTGCATTCATTAAACTTACTACTAATGCAATAACTGTACCCGACGGCTGGAAATTTCCCCCCGGTCCCAAAAATCCAAAACTCGCCGTAATTAATCGCCAGCCTACTCCCGCCGCGATAAATAAACTAACTCCCGAACCAAATCCCCATTTCTGACAAATTTCATCCATAAAAAGAACTGCAATCCCTCCTAAAATAAGTTGAAAAATAACTATTCCAGTATATCCAATAGCTGCACTAATTCCCCCCATGAATACATAAATACATGCTTCAAATAAAATAAAGAAAAATACTAATAGTCGCTGCAGCCCCTGAAAAAATCTTTTCCCTTCCGGAGTTGCGGTATTAATTTCAAGAATCTGACTTCCAACAAGTAGCTGCAAAATAATACTTGCCATAACTATCGGACCGATTCCAAGTGTAATAATCGAACCAAAACTAGTTCCCATAATGACGGCCAAAAATTCAAACTGTTCAAGAAAACCAGGATCGGCGCCATACAGCGCGATATTTGACATAACAAAAAAAGCAACAAGAACAACAAGCGTCCATCGCAACTTAAGATTAAAACTTAATTTTTTTTCCTGCGGTTTTTTTACCTCAGGAAGATGCTTTAAGATGTCAACAAATGCCATATGAATTATTTTTTATTACTGGTATCATGCTCTTTTTTCTCGACGATAACAACACTTCCCCCGGCACGCTCGATTTTTTCTTTTGCGCTCTCACTAATCGCCTGAGCTTTTAGATGCAATTTGCCCGTCACCTCACCTTTTCCAAGAATTTTATAGGTGCTTAAATCAAGCACTCCTTTACTCCCGTATTTTTCTTGCAACTTTGAAAAATTTCTTACAATGTCTCCCACATTAATGCAATCATTTTTCTTTTTTGCTGTTCCTCGGCTCGTCACTCCTTGTTTTCCAAAATAATCAGAGCCATATTTTGCAAGCACATACGTTTTTCGCTGATCTGCACGTTTTCCCGTTCCTGCCATACCAACTCCTCCTCGATGTCCGCTCTTTTTCCATTTTTTTCGTGCGCCATGTCCATGAGTACTTCCACCCCGCATTCCTTTACTTTTTTTACTTTTTTTAATTCTCATATTACCATTGTCCTCCATTAATTAACATATTTTTTGTATCATTGTATTGAGGACAAGAACTACGAATAGTACTGCAACCAACTGGTTGAATAACAGCAACACCATCTTTAAATCTGAACGAACTTATATGATCTCGGCTAAATTGATACTCATAAATGCTCTCACCTTCAACATCTTTTCTTTTAAACAAACTTAGTGTTGCCTCTTCCCAACTACAGCAAACTGTTTGTACACCTCCAAATTCACTGAATCTTTCCTGATCAGGAAAATTAATGTTAATAAATTCTCCGGTGCGTAAATCCCGCATATCATCTAGACTATTCACTGGCTTAATTATTCCTTGCAAACGATCAATCATATTTTCACTTTGTCCGACGCTCATATTTCCGCTCCTCGTTGTTTATATATTTCAACAGAGTTTACTAAACGGTCTAATAAACCATATACCTTAAAACGACTCAGCTCAAATATCTGTGGTGTATCATAAGGCTGCTCTTGGTGAAGACTATATTCTCTCAGAACAAAATTCAAGCCCATTTCCTCAAGAGTAGTCACTCGATCGCCTTCTCGGTGAAAGATCCATTGAACTTCTCCTAGTCTCCCAAAAAAATCTCCCACACCTTTTGACAGCATAAGTGTAATTAATTCTACCATCTACAACATCCTCCCAATTAATTCATTTATTGCTTCTTTATTATTTCCTAAAACTCCCTTAGGATATTGGAGTTTACTGTGTATTCCTTTTCGAGGAGGATGCAATCTAAAAAATCCTTTAAGTCCCAGGTCTGACAGTGAACTTCCTTCGCCAAGTTTTTTTGCGGCATCTTTTCCAGAAATATTTTTTTCTTGTTTTCTCCCTAAAACACTTTCTCCTCGTTTATCAATTAATAGTTCTAATGTTTTATCATCAATCGGACCATAGGCAACAAAAAACTTTATTTTATCAAGCATTCCCTTAATAGAAACATCGTTCCCGTTTACCACAACACAACTATATTTTCTGCGCAATTTTAGTCGATCAAGTGTTTGAGCCTGATGCTTCTTAACTCCAATCATACCCGTAATGCGCACTAACGCTAATAATCTCTGTTCAGTATTTTTTTCTTTATTTACTTTTCCTTCTGTCATTGTTTTTTGTTCCATTTCTAGGTTTCTCCTCTGATTTTTATACCTTTGCTTTATGCTTCTTCGATCAATTCTTGGGAAAATCCAAGTTTTACCAAAGCCCGTTTTGCATTTTTGGAGTGGTTTCCCTGCAGCTCAACGGTATTATCGCGCACCGTTCCTCCGCAGGCAAGAGCATCTTTAAGCCCTTTTGCCATTGCTTTCATATCTACTCCCTGAAAGCCAGACAATATAGTCACAAATTTTCCGAATTTTTTCTTTTCGGTCCTGATTTGTATTCGCTGTTCTGTCTTTGTTATCTCCTCACAAACGCACGCTTGCAAAGGCAATCCACATTTGGGGCATATATCCATGTTTATTTTTTTTCAACAGAGGCGTTTAATCTGTTGAACGTAAGTAGTCGTGCGATTGTTTTTTTCATCTCGCGTAGTTTTGTTTTCCCGCCTTTACTCAAATTAACCCGTTCTTTGACAAGCTCAATACGAATGTCGGCGATTTTTTCATTTCGTTCCTTCTGCGACATTTTTGCCATATCTTTATTTTTAAATATTGCCATCAGTTTTTCTCTCCTGATTTCTTTTTAGCACGCTTGGCTTTGTCAGCACGTTCACTTTTTTCTATTGCTTTATCATCACTTGCAGAAACTCCTTCTTCAAGTTCCTGCTCAATAGCCAAAGCATCTCCTCGAGGAATTTCTTTTGTTGCAATAACTTCTCCAATAGTCTCCATAGGTTCATCACTTTTTTGTTCACTTTTAGTAATTTTTTTCTTTGCAGATTTTTTTACTGCACTACCCAAAGTTGCAACTTCGGCTTCCAGTCTTTGTTTTATTGACTGGGTAATTTCAATTCTATCATAAATTCGTGCAGTCGGCGGCATGATCGCAACTTTTATTCCAGAAATTCCTAGTTTAGTGAGTGCAATTGCCTGCGCTCGATCAACTTCTCTACTTGATTCCCCCGCTTTTTTCAAATAGCCCTCGGCAAATCGCCAGCTTTTTGCCCGATCGCTCGGCAATTTTCCTGACAAACGCAGCTCACATCCTAGTGCTCCCGCTTTCATAATCTCTTGCAATTTTTTATATGCAATTACTTTAAATTTCAAATTCCCCATGCGTTCAAGTGCAAGCGCAATATCATCAGCAACGATCTGCGCATCAAAAAGCGGATTTTCAACTTCTTTTATTTCAACGTGAGGGTTCTCAAGTTTAAATCGTCGCTTTAAAACATTTGTTAAATTCTCAATATTTTCTCCCCGTCTTCCAATAACAAGCCCCGGTTTTGCCGTATGAATAATAATTTTTTCTCCCACCGGTGTATACTCAATATCAAGTTCGCTGATTTTTCCTTTTCCTAAATCTCGCTTAATATATTCTTTAATTCCGTATTCTTCCTTTTTGAGTTTGATAAATTTTCTTTCTTCCATCTTACAACCTTGTTTTTTCTAAAGCATTAATGCACGCCTTAGCTAAATTTAATGTAGTTCTAATTTGACCATCAGTAACACTATAGACATCTTTTATCCCCGCTACTTTTAATATCTTTTTTAATTCATCTCCTGCAACAAGTCCGGTTCCCTGGGGTGCTGGCATAAGTTTCACTCGGCAGCTTCCTGCTTTTCCCTCAACGATGAACGGAACAGTATGTGGTTCACCACAGGTGCAGTCAAAACTAGAACATGCTTTAACAATTTTAAATAAACTTAATTTAGCCATACGTGCCGCTTTTGCACGAGCAGGTAATGTTTCTTTTGCTCTTCCATATCCAATACCCACATACTGATTACCGTCGCCAACAACAACCATGCAAGAAAAAGTCGGCACATTTCCCTCTTTAGTTTTCCGTTGCGTCTGTCTCCAAGCTCTTCGTTTTCCTCCACCAAACTTTCCTTTTGCCTGACCAATGTTTAAGATATCTGATTTTAATTCTATAAGTGAATCAACTATTTCTGCTTCCAAAATTTTTTGTTTCAAAGCTTCATCCATAGACTTTATCTTGCCCGTCTTAACAAGCATTCCCAATTTTGTTTTTGGCTTCCAATCACTCAAAGTTTGAGCATGCTGTTGTTTCATTCGTTCTTCCCGCTCTTTTTCAGTCATCCGTTTAAATTTCTTTTGCGGTCTTTGTTCGTATGCCATATTATACTATTTGATAACTTCCTCCAAACTTTTCTTGAAAATCATTAACCTGCTCTCGATCTAAAACAACAGTCCATATTGTATCAGATGAAAAAGGTATACTAACCGTGCACTCTAATAAGCCATGGCTACTTCTGATTTCACTAAGTGAATTTAGCTGCGCGATTTTGTGAAACAAACGACCGTCCTTAACTTCAATTTTACTTTTATGACCCCACAAAATCAGTCTACCGTCACTTAATGACTCCCCCCATAGCTCTTCTAAGTAGGCAACACACATTTCTGATTTATCTGATTTATACATTACTACCATATCACTTAATACCTCCTTTAACCGTATTAAAAAAACTATCTTTTTCAATCCGTTTCTTATCAGGAACTACAGCCTCATCAAAAGGAATAGTAACTCCACCATCGGCAATTCCTTTAACCGCTGCATACAATCGTGAACCTTTGGTATGGGGGATAAGTCCGCTGTCTAAAATAAGATTTCCTTTTTTCATACGCTTTGCTAATAAAAATCCTGTCAAATATGCAGCCCCTAGCGATTTTAAACTTCCCTGTTTTTCTTTTGGCCATCCGCAAGACAATAAATCTTTAGTGCTTACCGTATACAACACGTTGTCTTGCGCTTTATTGCTGTTTACCACTTGCAAAGTGATATAGCGTGCACTCTTGCGTATTACTAGTCGCGAATGTCCTCCTTGTAACAATCGCAATCGTTTAGTATAATTTGTTTTGCCCTCTCGCTTTCTTTTCTTGTCTAATTTATTTTGTTTTTTCATTATTTTTTACTCTCCGTCTTTGTTTTAGCAGATTTTTTTACGAGTTTGTTTTCAGTTTTTGTTTTCTTTTTTAATTTAGTATCTTTACCTTTGTTGCCGCCAACTGCAATACCCATTCCTACTAGATAATCTCTCAAACTCGCTTTACTTTTAAAATCTCGCATTCTTATTTTATTTCGTAAATCCCAATACAGATCTTTAGTGATAACTTCTTTGTTTTTCAAATCAGCAACATAGCCTCTTAGTTTTCTAGTTATAATCACATAAAGTTTTTTTCGTTTGTTTACTTTCATTCTTACTTTACCAGGACCTCGTCGACGAGTTCTTCTCTCTACCTTTTTTCTTCCTCCAACTTGTTTGATGCTAATAACCCCCTCTTTATGTAAACTGCGTACATCATCTTTAGTGATTGCCTCTTTAATTTCATTTAATCGTGCAGTATCAAAAATGATTCTATGTTTTCCAACTCCCAGAGTTTTTGCCGCCAATATTTTTTTCTTAGCTAGATTCATGCGCGCTCCTCCTTGTCTTTAGCTGTTTCTTTGTAAGATTTTTTATCTTGCGTATGCATTTCTTTTTCTTCCCCAGTTTCTTTTGCATGATCATGAGTATGCGTATGTTTTTCTTCCTCATTCTTTTTAGATTTCTGACTATTTTCTTTTTCCTGAACCTGTTTTTTTGTCGTATGCATTTTCTTCTTATTTTTTCGCTCATCCATAGTTTTTTCAACTTCGGCTACAAATTCTGCTCCCTTAACATTTTTTAATTTTATTTTTTTCTCAAGTGCATATCGTACAATCGCAAGTTTCTTTTTAGTCCCCACATTTCCCACAACTACAACCGTTTTTTGTGGAATTTTTTCTAAATCAGAAACATTATATACTACCATTACCTGTTCTCCTTGATGCAACCCGCGCTGTTTTCTTGCGTGTCCATAACCAATGCGCACATTAACCACTCGTCCAATACGATGCAGTCTTGTCTTACTATCTCTTCCTTTCGCTTTTCGATAGATTTGCTTTTTTTTGCGTCGCAGTCCAAGTTTTGAAAACTTATGCGCTCCATGTCGAACAAATTTTTTTCTTGCCATAGTATTAATTATTTTTCCTCCTAGATTCTTTTAAGCATGTAAGCTCCCTTCCAATAGGAGAATCTAAAGCATATACGCTTTCTAATCCAAATCCTTCAAAATCAGTATTTGTAGTAGCCATCCAACCATTTCCCTTAAGCTGATAATCAACATAATCTTGTCCCCAACCATCACTACCATTGCTTTCAAGAGGATTCAAAGAAATTATCCCGTTACTTCTAGAAAGAACAGCTCTTAAACTAACATTCTCTCGAAGCGACGCTAACTCCACAGTAACATTATATGGTTCAATACCAAAATATTCGCATGTAAGAACCATGTTACAAATAAGTCCTCCCTGGTTTTTCAACAATAAAAATTCCGTCTTGGTAAATTCTTCTATCTTTATTGCGAACACGTGTTCCTTTCTCAATTTGCGTTGCAACATTTCCTGCTTTTTCAATATCAGCACTTTTTAATTCAATATCCTCTCCCTTGACAGTCACCGTCACTCCAGGAACTAATGTAATTCTTCGATCAGTTTTCTCACCAAGAAAATTTTTTACCACAAGTTCATGAGTTTTATTATCATAACTCACACTCATCGGGAAATGCACGGTCGCAACTTTTAATTTATAGACAAATGCTGATTCAAGTCCTGCAATCATATTTTTAATATGTGCAGCGTACGTTCCCATAAGCCGTCGCTCAACTTTTCGTTCTCGTTTAGTATGCAACATAAGTTTTCCTTCGTGAAGAGTAATATCGATAAACGGATGAATCACGCGCACTACATCAGTTCCAGACTTGTTCAAATGCAGCTCATGATCATGAAAAGTTGCATTCACTCCTGCAGGCAGCATAATCTCTTCTTGTAATCCTTTAGCTTTCTCTGTAACTGATGTAGCTTTCACTTTTGTATCAGGTTTTTTCGCCATTAGTAAATATATGCAAGTAAGCATCCTCCAATATTTTGTTTTTCAGCTTCTTCATGTTTCATAATTCCTTTACTGGTACTCACAATAACAAACCCAAAATTTCTAGCAGGCAAAAATCTTCGCACATAAAAATTAATTCGCTTGACAGCAACGGTATATCGTGGTTTAATCGCTTTAATCTCATGCACTTCTGCTATTTGTACTTTTAATTGATTACCTAACACTTGATAATCAAGATACCCCGCTTCTTTTGCTAAATCCAAAATCTTTCGCAAAATCTTTGAATGCTTTTCCAAAGTAACTTCATGCTTTCGTGCTTTTTTAGCATTCATGATTTGATTCAATCCGTCGGCAACTACATCTTGGCTCATCTTAACTATACTTCTTAAATCCTAAGTCCTCCGCAATTTCTCTGAAACAATGTCTGCATAATCCTAGTCCGTAACTATTCACCATAGCTCCAAATCTTCCACATCGCTCACATTTTTTCTTAGTGATTCCTGTGGATCGCTCTTTAGGTTTATTGTGTTTTATAAACTTTGCTCGCATCGCTGGTTTATTTCTAAACTGCTTCAACATTTTTCTCCAATCACTTGCTGTCATTTTACTCGAACTCCACCTTGTACTGTTTAGTTAAATAGTCAATAATTTCTTTTTTTGTCACTTCTTGTTTGACTGGAACTCTTCCCCGTTTTATTTTTTTCATTTTCACTCGTTTTCCTTTTCTTTTGAATACAACCATTACTTCAAAGCCCATAATCCCAATATCTCGATCGTAGTCTAGCCCTGGAACCTCAATATATTCAGGAACTCCAAAGCAGAACTGATTACTGCTCACCGAACTTTGCGAAACTTGCTTATCACGCGCAGAGAAAAATCGTGACAGTAAATTTTTAATTCTTTCTTTATTTCTAATAGTAATCTTAACCCCACTTTTCTTTCCAGGGCTGATTCCAAATGCAGGAATTCTTCGCGTACTTTTTACCGTATAAATTTTCTTGCTTTCAGAAACTTTCTCAAGCAACTTTCTTGATTTTTCTAATTTGTCTTCAGTTCCACCGCAATGTAGCACTAGCTTTTCAATAGCAATCACGCGCATTGCGTTAGTTTCTGCTTTCTGTTTTTCCATTGATTGTTTTGCCATTATTCTATTGCAACTACATTCTTAATCCAGACAGTAACTTCTTCTTTTCCGTCAGCTATCTGGGCAAGTTTTTTCCCTCCCTGCATAATAATATCAGTCATTTTTCCTACATGTCCCATATGTTTCCCTTTAACAACATATCCTTTACTTCCTTTTTCCATTTTTATAATTTTTATAATTTTTCCATCAAATCCTATCACAATAGAATCTCCTACCATAACATTGTCTTTTATCAAAACATTTTTTCCATACGCAAGGTTTACCTGAATTTTTCCTTTCGAAAGCACTTTTTTACCAATAACCTTATACACTTTACTTTCAGATTCTTTCCCGCTTACTTCTTTAAACATAAACCGTCGGTTATCAGATAAAAATACTTTAAGTTTTTTCCCCATACTCTTTATAGAAAAAACATCAAAAAGTGAAAGAGGATAATGGGCCTCCTGAACAATTTTTCCATTCACACTAATTTGTTTTTCATGGATTGCTTTTTTTAATTCTTTTTCAGTTTGTACTATTCCCAGTACATCACGCATAACGACAACAAGAGGCATGCTCTCACGCTTATCATGAGTGCTCAACGCCACGTATTTTTTTCCTTTACGCGGTATAGGCCAAAAAGTTCCTGTATTATGCCGATTTTGATGCATGCTGTTTTTTCTCCGTCGATTTAGTACTAGTTTTCTCACTTTTTTCTTCTTTTTTTGCTTGCTCTTTTCTTCTCTCAAAAATTGCCGTTCGTTTTTTGTCGGTTAGAGTAAGTTCTTTAATCTGCACATTTGATGGATCAAACCATAACGCAATTTTTGTTCCATCTTTTTTTGTTCGATGAATTCCCTCAACCGTAATTTTCATTTTTTTAACATCAACTTGTTCAACTTTTCCTGTTTTCTTTTTAGCTGCCCCCGTCATAATTCGTACACTATCACCTTTTCGCACCGAAATATTTCTTGTTCCATATTTTTTTCGCAATTCTTTAGTTAAATTACTTGACATCATTTTTCTTCGAATATGTAACGGCGCATTCGCCCGATATTTTCTTTGCTTTCGAGGCTGTTTACTTCCTTTCCACTGCGTTGAAAATGCTTTTTTCATCTCACATATTTCTCCTTAAGTTTATTTGATTCATCTCTTACATGTTTTGTAAACCTAGAGAAAGTAGGATAGGCTAAAAAAATAACCCCTATTTCAAGAGTGTTTTTTGAGCTCATATGAGAATTAAGCCCGGTACACAAATCTATTACTGACTCTAGTAAGTTTTTTGTCAAGACTGCAGCCCCTAAAGCTAATGGAGCCAAAAAGTAAAAATCATAAAAAGTTCTACCAATTATTCTTGATACAGCACTAGTTACTTTGTCTGCAGGAATTTGCATATCCATTGTTTTTGGCTCTAATTCAATTCTTGTCATAACACATACCTCGCAATTTTAGTAATAAAAGGCCATCGATCAGAAGCTTCTTTTGCAATTGGTCCTTTAATTTGAGTTCCTTTAGGATTTCCTTTATCGTCTTTAAGTAATGCAACAGCATTGTCCACAAACGCAACACGTTCTCCCGTATTTCGTCGATACGGCCGCTTTTGTCGTATGACTACCGCATCAAATACTTCTCCCTTCATTTTAGGATCTCCACTGCGCACCGACACTTTAACATGATCTCCAACTCGCGCATATCCCTGTCTTCCTTTTCGCGTCTTTCCCCCTTTAACACTCACTACCTTCACAATTCTTGCTCCGCTATTATCACTGGCTAAAACCAATGCTCCCAGATTTAATCCGCGCGTTATTTTTGCTGCAAGTCCTTTCATACGCTTTCCTCCGCATTTTGTTTAACTACCTTACTTGCATCTTCATTACGCACTTTATCAACGACGATAAAATGAATTATTTTACTAATTGGTCTGCATTCTTTCACTTCAATATAATCTCCCATATTTATTTCTTTATGCATACAATCAGGCAGTCGTGCATGTAATTTTGTTTTCTTTTTTGCGTACCGCTCATATTTTTTAATATACACGGTTCGTTCAAACTCAATAACCACACGTTTTGGAAATTTCCTAATAACCGTTCCTCTAAAACTTCTCCCGCGCAGGCTAATATTCCCATGCTTAGGGCAGGCAAAATCGTTACATGTTTCCATGCTTTTTTCCTCCTGTCGGGATTAATTTAATTTGCACATGACTTCGCTTAAACTGCATGCCCCCTTTTCGCTGCGGTCGTGCAGCTTGATTTGCCATGCAGAAAAGTTTAAACTTTTCTAGTTCTAGTTCACTGGCGATTGCATTTGATTTCAGATTGTTCACCAGTCGAATAAATTCTTTTACTGCATTCTGCGGATATCGCCCGCTCATCATACCTTTTCCTTTACGGTGAGGAATTTCTCCTTTCATCGGAACTGCCCGCTTCATCAAAGAAACTGCTTCTAAATCAACCAGTGCTTTTTCAAGCGGTTTATTGCGAATAAAATTACAAACTGCAACTGCTTCTTTAGTTGAAAGGCGAAGATCTCTTCCATTAACAACAGCTTGAGTTTTTGTATACTTCACTTGCTTTTCAGATTTTTTCTTATCAGTTTCTTTTTCTTGTGTAACTACTTCTGTTCCAATTTCTTTCTTTTCTTTGCTTTTTTCTACTGCCATTATTTCACCGATTTGCTCGCACTTGATCGAGTTGCCCCAACTCCCGCGCTGCCATGTTTAACTTTATTTCGAGTAGCAGAAAATTCTCCCAGTCTATGACCGATCATTTCGTTTTCAATCTCAATTGGCACAAACGTTTTCCCATTATACACTTGTACTTTCATACCAATCATCCTTGGAACAATAACCAAATAGCGGTGATGCGTTTTAATTTGTTTTTTCTTTACGTTCTTATCATTACATCGCAAAATAAATTTTTGAATTTCATCACTTTGTCGCATGACTGTTCGTCGTTCATTTGATTTTAACAATTTTGCAAACTCACGAGTATCCATATCTTTTAACTCAACAATCGATTTACCGCGATAGGAAAATTCTTTCTTCTTATGCACTTCAGTTTGATCTTCTGCCATTACTTACCTTTCTTCCTCCCTGTTTTTCGTGGACGAATATGCCCTACTTTTGCTCCAGGAGGAGCATTTCTCTTAGCAATCTTGCTTTTAATTCTTTTCCCTCTTCCACCACCAAACGGATGATCAATAGCATTTCGTTTAACTGCAGAAGTTCGATGCCATTTTTTCCCTTTACTTTTCATAATATGATATTTTTTTCCCGCTTTTACAAAAGGTTTTGAAGTTCTTCCGTCGCTGGCGATAACACCAACAACCGCTCGTGAAGCCTCGTGTATGCGCAAAAGTCTTCGTTTAATTCCTAGGCCTACCCCGTTTGCATCACTATTCATAATCATTCCAAAACTTCCCGCAGTTCGCAAAAATTTCCCACCATCCCCTGGACTTTTCTCAACATTAAACACGCGAGTTCCCTGACTTATTTCACTTAAATGTAAAATATCTCCCACTTCAGGTTTTTTATTATCCTCTCGTCTTCCAACATACACTTCTTGTCCTTCATACACTCCTTGTGCAGCAGGAACAATAAATGATTCACCGTTGATTTTTATTTCAACCAGTGGAGCAGAATGTCCCGCACTGCTAAATAATTTAGTTACCTGCGCTTTTCCTTGGCTGTGTAGTGATGGATATCCAATACGATGCATGTACCCAGCTCGTCTGACCGTGAATGCTGGTCCTCCTCTTCCACGTGCCTGTTGTGTTAATCGTTTACCCATTAGATCATCCCCAACCGCGTCGCAACATCAATTGCCGGATTCTTCTTATTTAATTTCACATAAACATATTTTTTATTCATTCGAATCAAGCTATTCATCGACGCAATTTTCACTTTAAATTGTTCTTCAATTTCTTTTTTAATGGTCATTTTATTGTTCCGTCTATCAACTTCAAACACTAAAGTGTTATTAAGTTCAATGAGTCTAACTGCCTTTTCTGAAGTAACCGGTTTAAGCATCTTCTTTCTCCTTCACTTTACTTTTATTTAATTTCTTTTCTTTATCTCTTTGATCATTTTTTGTATGATTCATCTTTCGTCTATCAACACGCTTTTTTTCTGGTGTTATTTTCTTTTTTACAACTTCTTTTCCTTCTTTAAATGCTTCTAGTTCCGCAACTGCTTGTTCACTAAACAGCGTTAATCGTGCTCCTTGAGAAGCCAAGTCGCTTACTAATAAATTATCAACACCAACAACTTCAATACCACTCATCTCTTTTTTCTCGTCTTTTCCAACGACAAATAATAATCCCTGATTCATTTTATATTTTCTTCCCCTCATTTTTCCTTTACCTGTTCGCACTTGTTTATCTTGTATGCTCACCGCAAAAAGTGAACCAAGAACTTCTTGCAAACTATGCATAAAATCATTTGTCTTTAACTCGAGCATATTTCCCTGGACAACTAACGGAAAATGCTTTTCAATACTCTGGATTCGCGCATATTTTTTACTGACCATAGTTTTATCAGCAACATAATGGAGTGCGCTTAAAAGTGCTTTTTTTAATTCTTTTTTATTTATTTTTTTTAGATTGGCAAAATTTTTTGGAGGATGTGCGCGTCTTCCACTTTTAGTACCTGGAATAATTGCTCCCTGCCATGCAAACTGTGTTCCTCGTCGCCAAAGCGTTTTTCGAGGTATTCTTGATAGCCCTTTTCCTCGGTTGCTTTTCCAGGCATGTCGTTTTTTTCTCACTCGCCCGCTTGCTGAGCGATTCATCCCCGATAAATATTTGTTAGCATACGGTTGCCACAACTTTTCAGCCTCAACAACTTTACGAATAATATCTTCTCTAATTGGTTCATCAAAGAGGCCGCTTTCAATTTCTTTTACTTTCTTGCCTTCTTTATTAAGTAATTGTAGTTTCATCGCACTTCAATAAATTCCATCTGTTTATTTGATTGTCGTCTGCTTGGCCGCAAACTAGGGGTAACAAGCAACTCGCGTTTTACTGGCCCTTGCACACTGCCGCAAATAAGTGCATAATCCGTTTTAATTTTTCCAAAATGCTTAAATCCCGACGAGGGATTAATATCTGATTCGTCAAGGCTCATAACAGTTAATATTTTATTATTATAAACAACGCGAGTAAAATAGCCCATCTGTCCAGCCATTGGTTGAGTAAATTCAACACGCGCCGGATGCCAAGGTCCCCCCGAACCAGGACCACGCACTCCCTTTTCTTTTTTATGGAAATTTAAATTTAACCCAAATCGTTTTGTTGGACCTTGTAGCCCCTTACCCTTAGTAACTCCACGCACGTCAACAAGCATCCCTGCTTTTAAAAAATCTTTAATATGTAATTCTTTATGAAAAACTTCACTAACAAATCCTAATTTTTCTTCCACAGTTCCTGCAATTCCTAGTTCAGCAAGGTCAGGCATTTTTTTAATGCCCGTTTTTTTTGTCTGTGCATACACTAAAACTCGAATATCATCATATGCCTTTTTAAAATCTTCGAGTTTTTTTTGAGCAGTTTTTTGAACTTTCATGCGCTTCTTAACTTCTTTATCCACCGTCGCATTCATCACTTCGCCCACTAAAAGATGGTGATGATAAAATCGCACACTTAAAATTTTCATCGACGGAAAAGCAAGAATAGTAACCGGAACCGTGATTCGTTGCCCCTTAGTCAACGAACTTGGTTTAGTATCACGAACGTACGCACTTGCCATTCCCACTTTATATCCAATAAAACCTTGCAACCCTTTTTGTGCAGGAACAACTTCCCAGCTCACTCTAGGTAAACGTTTTTTTGCTCGCACTCGTGGGTAGAATTGCAAGCTTCCATGTCTTGTAAATCCATGTCTTGGCATAATTATTCCTAGTAATTGAAAACAGAACACAAAATAGTTTGTGAACCGGTTAGTAAAAACCAACTGTTATCAAAAACGCTGCTGACGCACGTCTGCATCAGTCATAACTTAATCCAGCTAGCAATCAAGGGTTTTTAAAGCTTTTTGTGAGAGTTACGCCTCAAACCCCGTCTCTTTCATCAGCTTTTTTTCATCAACAACAATCCTTCGCACAATTTTCCCCTTTCGCTTTGCCATTTCTTTTATCAAAGCAAAGTCACCCTTCGCTTCCTTTTTTAAATTCTCATCTACCACAATTTCATCAATAAAAAAATCATGAGCTATTTCAATTTTTTTAAAACTCTCAACCTCTTTATCAAAAATAAGTTCCTTAACAAGATGAATATCGTTTGTTTTTACTTTGCAAAAATCAACCTTGGGAGATTCTTCAGTTTTTGTCGACGGCTTTGCAGATTTTGGTGCTTTTGGCTTAATTTTTAATTCGCTCTCTCCAACACTAAACGATAGACCAAAAAATGCATTAGGAAGTAAGTCGCACAATAAAACAATTTCTTTTCCGCTCATGGATTTATTGATCACATACTGTTTAACTCCCATAAATTGTTTTTTGTCGCAAAAATCAAGCGTCCCACTCAAATCTTTTGTTGAAACAACAACCCCTTGCACCGGAGTGATGTGTTCTCCAAGCTTCATCCCAAAATAACGCACAAATTCGTTTCCATATTCAGAGGTTGTGCTAATAGAAAAATTATTCCCACTTTTTTTCGCAACAACTAACGCTCTCCCTCTAAATTCTCCTCGGCTAAATTTCTTAAACTGTATGTGTGCAAGTTCGTCAGCTTTTCCCTCAAACAACTGCTTAATAAAAAATTCCATTAACACTATTCTCAAAGGCAATTTATAAATCTTATTCTTTATAGATAACTATCGACGAGAATAAGTGCATAGTTAGTCTTGAGAATACGGCAAAATCAAATCCTGTTTAAATTTTCCCTTCAAAAACCTTATAAAGAATATGGTATTACTAGTCGGATGGGAGAAAAAGAGGGATTCAAGCAATTAGTAAACTACGCGTTAATTATCGGTTTATTTATCATCGCCTTCTTTGTAATAAAACCAATCATCTTTGCTATCATCTATGGAATTTTGCTCGCATATATTTTTCATCCCATTTATCGATTAACCCTCAAAGGATTAAGATATAAAACACTTTCGGCACTCGTCGTCTGTGTTGTAACTATCGCTATTCTGCTAACATTGATCTATGTCCTCTTAAGCTCGCTACTCAGTCAAATAATTAATTTTTACCTCACCCTGCAAACCATCGACGTAAAAAGTATTCTTGCACAGATTCTCCCCTCGATAATCTCAAACACAGAAATTTCTGCAGTGCTGGCAAATTCAATTGACATTTCTATATCAAGAATGCTTGCAAATTCAGCAACTGCACTAGGCGATTTTGTGTTTAATCTTCCCACTTTTATTTTACATTTACTTATCGTGCTTCTTGTTTTCTTTTTTGGTTTACGAGACGGCGAAAAAGCATTTGAATATTTTCAATCACTTTCTCATCTAAAAAAAGAAACGCAGCAAAAATTTTTCACCCACTTTAGAAATATAACTCGTTCAGTATTAATCGGAGAAATAATCGTCGGGGTTGTGCAAGGACTTGTTGCCGGAGTTGGATACTTCTTGTTTGGAGCTCCTAATGCATTGTTACTTACTCTCTTAACCATGGCAGTATCAATCGTCCCAATAGTTGGACCGTGGCTTGTTTGGATACCTGTTGATGTATACTTGTTTGTAAATGGCAACCCTAATGCAGGAATTGGTCTGTTGATCTATGGATTATTTTTAGTAAACTGGATTGACGCAGTGATTAGACCGGCAATTGTCTCAAGAAACACCGAGCTTAACACCGTTATTGTACTCATTGGTATGATTGGGGGATTACAAATATTTGGAATTCTTGGACTAATCATTGGACCGCTCACGCTTGCATATGTATTACTCGTTGCAGAATTATACAGAAAAAATCTTAATGAGCCGGTCATCTTTAAAAAAGAAGAAACATTAGAAGAGAGATAATTTCCACTTACACCCACAGCTTTTTATACACTTACCTGCTACTAACAAAAAAGAGAAGATGAAACTAAAGATAAAATCCCTCTCACTAAAAACAGCCCCGCTGGTTTCTATGATCCATGAGGATACTGCAAAAGAGTTAAGTCTCCACGTCGGAAACAGAATAAAAATTTCTAAAGGAAGAAAAAATGTTATCTCAATAATTGACACTATCGACGGAGTAGTAAATCGAAAACAAATTGCTACTTCAGATGATATTGTCAAGCAACTAAGATTAAAAAATAACGACGTTGTTGATGTTACCCTTGTAAAAAGACCTACTTCTATAGAGCTCATTAAAAAAAAGCTCAGCGGGGAACGACTATCAAGAGAAGAAATAAAAGAAATAGTCACCGACATTGCAAATAATGCCCTCACCGAAGTTGAAATCGCTTTTTTTGTTTCAGCAGTATTCGCTAAAGGAATGACGTTGACCGAAACAAAAGATCTTACCAGAGCAATGGTCAAAACAGGAAAAGTATTAAAATTAAGAGGAAAAATCGCTGATAAACATTCTATCGGAGGTGTTGCCGGAAATCGAACAACCCCGATAACCGTTTCTATTTGTGCAGCCGCCGGACTGATCATGCCAAAAACTTCTTCAAGAGCAATTACCAGTGCAGCAGGTACAGCCGACGTTATTGAAACAATTGCAAACGTTGAATTTTCAATTAGTCAGATAAAAAAAATAGTAAAAAAAACAAATGCTTGTTTTGTCTGGGGCGGGGCGCTCGGACTCGCACCGGTTGACGACACCATAATAAAAATAGAACGTGTAGTAAACATTGACTCAACAGCGCAGCTGCTCGCAAGTATCCTTTCAAAAAAAATATCGGTTGACAGTAAATATATTCTTATCGATATTCCCAATGGAAAATCAGCGAAAGTTTCTAGAGTTAAAGCAAAAAAATTAGGGCATGCCTTTGAGAGTCTCGCAAGAAAGTTTGATCTTAAAGTAAAAGTTGTCCTCACCAACGGAAGTGAACCAATTGGCAATGGTATCGGTCCCGTTCTTGAAATTAAAGATGTTATTAAAGTATTAACTGGAGAAGCAGATGCTCCCAAAGATTTGGAAGATAAATCAGTTTTTTTAGCAGGACAACTTCTTGAACTGACTAATAAAGCAAAAAAAGGAAAAGGAGAAGAGCTCGCAAGAGAAATTCTTGATTCGGGAAAAGCCTACCAGAAATTTGTAGAAATAGTCAAAGCGCAAAATGAACCAGGAAAAAAATTTAGAAGATTTGTACAGCCAAAATTTTCTAGAGTTATCAATGCAAGAAACAATAAAAGAGTAAAACACATCGATAATCAATTAATTAATAGATTAGCACGGTATGCAGGCTGTCCCGAAGATAAATTAGCAGGTCTCTATCTGCATAAAAAGAAAGATCAGTTTATAGTTAAAAGAGAGCCGCTGCTCACCATCTATGCTCAATCAAAAGAAAAATTAAAATACGCCTTAAAATTTTACAAAAAGAACAGAAAACAAATAATTGAGTTTTACTAATTATTGGTCAGAATATCATGAACATCTCTTAGCTGTTTGAGATGCTCTCTTTTTAATTCGCGGAGCGATCTTCTATCACGACGAGATTTCTTAACCAAGTCAATCATCTTCTCACCGCTGATTATTTTTGGCAGGACCACATAATCTGCTCCGGCAGCATATAATTCTTTTGCTTCACTAATTCTTGCAGCAACAACAATCACAGTGATTTTGTGATTTATTTTCTTTGCGCGTTTAATCATCACAACATTGTCCTCAAAATCAGGAACGGTGCTAATAATTATCTTTGAATTATGCAGATTAACTTTCTCCAAAATCTCCTCATGCAAGAAATCACCGTAAATACAAGCTATCTTTTTGTTGATTAAATTACGAATTATTTCAGGATTGTAGTCAACAACAAGCAGATCGTTTTTGTCAAATTCTTGCAAAAGCAGACTTCCTGTTCGATGGCATCCAAAAAGAATAATCTCTTTAGCAGTATCTTTAATAAATTCAAGCGACTCTTTACGCGTGTGATATGCCCCAAGAATATGCAGTGGCCATGAAAACCAGACAAACAATTTTTTCTCTTGTGCAATAAAATAAGTTGTAAAAGACATTGTAAGAATCGTGAGTAGTACGAGCGTACTAAATAGCCCTTGACTAATATGTCCAAGGCTAAGACCTATAGTTGCAATAATAAAACTAAACTCGCTGGTTTGTGCAAGGGCATTTCCCGTAAAAAAAGAAGTCCGTTCTTTATAATGGAAAAGTCGAACTAAAAACATAATTACAAGCGGCTTTATAATCATAACAAGCACGAGCAAGACTAAAAAAGAAAAAATAAATTCACGAGAGATTAGTTGTAATTGCATTCCTAAAGCAACAAAAAAGATTACTGAAAAAAATTCACGCAAAGGAGAAATTTTCCCTAAAATCTCCGTCTTATAATCTGAGTTTGCAAGCGCAACACCTGCAAAAAAAGCTCCAATAATCAAAGAAAGCTGCGCAAAAAAAGCCCCAATGCTAAAAAGAAAAAGAAAAGAAATAGAGACAAGTAAAAATAATTCTTTACTTCCTGCAGTATTTCGAAATAGTGGATTTGCTGCTCGGGACAATAAAAATGCAAAAACTCCAAACAAAAGCACTTTGCCAATCACCATTATAACGTTTGCAAACGTGAGGTTGCTTGAGAGTACAGCAAGCGCCACAATCGCTGCAATATCTTGTATCAACAAAATTCCAATAATAATCCTTCCATGAAGGCTATCAAGCTCTCTTTTTTCAGCAAGCAAGCTAACAACAATCATGGTGCTACTAAACGCGACAACTAAAGCAATATACGTCGGAGCAGCTCCACTAAATCCAAGCCCTAACGCGACAAAAAAAGCAATTCCAAAAAGAAGTACAATCTGGAGCACTCCTCCAAATCCACTTACTAATCCTACTTCTTTTAATTTGCGCAGTCTAATCTCAAGCCCTGCACTAAAAATTAAAAAAACTATACCAATGTTAGACAAAGATACAATTAAATTGGTATCACTCACAAGACTTAGTAACAACGGTCCAATAACAATTCCGGTGAGAATATAAGCAGGAATCAAGGGTTGTTTAGTTATCCTAACAAGAAAAGCGAAAATGGTAGCGATAATAATTATTGCTCCAACTTCAGTCAGAACAACTAAGTCCGAGGGTACTCCTGACAATGCTCCCCGAACTAATTCAAAAATAATCATAACTACTCTTTTGATAGGAGAATTAACTAATCTATAAAAACCTAACGATGAAACACAAGAATTCTTTTAAATCGTTGATCCTTAACATAATCATGTACGAAGGCAAAACTCCGCAAGAACAACTCGTAGTTTATATCGAAAAAAATATTAAAAAAGGCTACACGCTTGATTCTTTACGTTTCTCGCTCATTAAACAGGGCTATTCAAAAATCTCAGTAGAAAATGCAATTGATTTTGCAAATAAAAAACTCGCCCAAAAAATTCCTCCACTCAAAGAAAAACCCTCAATAAGCTACAAGGTTCTTGAGGATGAAAATTCTGTAGAACCAAAGAAAAAACCTTTTTGGAAATTTTGGTAGCAACAATTAATTTCTTAGTAATTATCAGTCAGAACAATTAACAACTATCAATCAACAGCTAGCAACTCTTTGATTTCTTTGAATCGCACGAATGTCTCACTTGAGGCACTACTTCTAGACAACTTGTCTCTCCATACTTGTCAAAACACCCAACTTTTTTTACAATCTTGCAACTATTTCGAATCTGTCCATACTCATCAAAACAATTTCCGTCCCCGCGTATTTGAGTAATTGATTCATGTTTTCCTTTACCTTTAACCTGTTTCACACTATCAAAACAACTTACCTCAACTTGTTTAATCACACATCCATCAACAACTTCTTTATAACATTTCTTATCGCTCACCACTGGATACTTACAATTTCCTATCCCTCGCTTCTGATCAAGTCCGCTTAGTGAACACCCATACACATAATTATTTTGATTTTCATAATCAGCAACAACTCCTCCAGCCGCAATTCGATTAGTAATCACCGGTGCATCAACAGTTTGAGCACTTGATTCATAATCAACAAAAACAAAACTAATAAGCAAGAGCACAACAGCCACGAGACCAACCAAAACAAGCGCAACTTTGCTAACCATACTCTTCTCCCCATTTTTTTCCTATTTAAAGATATAGTATTTCAAACAATAGTTATGGAAAATAATAATATAGTTATCATTTTAAAGTAACTACAATATCAAAACATTTATAAAGTAGTATTTTCTCATGAAAAGTAAGGAATTAGAATAAAAAGTATTCCATTTCCCGTTTACACTATAGGAAAATGAAGCAAAAAATCAGTATTTCAATTGAAGAAGAAAAAATAAAATTGATCGAAAATCTGCTTAAACATGGTTTATTTAGAAATAAATCTCATATTATTGAATATAGTATCGACAGGTTTCTTGAATCTCATAAAAAATTAATGGAGGATAAACATGCATAAACTGTATAAGAATTCAACCCAACTAGCGCAACTACACGGTGTTCCTATTTATATGAATGATATGGTTGACGCCTGCTTAATGGGAAGACTCAATTTATTTTTGCAAGGAGACACCGGCTCAGGAAAAACACAATTGGCACGCGATGTCATGAGTTATTTTGGTACAGGTTTAGGAGGACAGAAATTTGCTAGAGATATTCAAGGAATGTATGAATATAGCATAGGAAATTCTGGAAATGTCGCTATAGATGCGACAAAGCATTTTCCAGAAGATAAAACTCTATTTGTACTTGGAAGAAATGATATGGATACGCGAGAATTATTTCAGCGATTTAATCTACATAAGTATGGGTATAAACCAAAACACGATTTAGAACCACTAGTAAATCCTGAAACAGGAATTGTAGAATGGTATTATCCAACATTTGATAATGGGGTTTTTATCTATAAAAAAATTTCTGAAGACCAAGCAAAAATTGTTAAAACGCGATTGGAGAGATTAGTTGGAGGAACAGATGATATCAAAGAACTCACAACAAAAATTAATACTCATTTAATTGTCGTTGATGAATTACCTAATTGTGTTCCGGCAGTGCGTGCACAATTATTTAATTTATTTGATGGATTTATTGAAATTAGCGGGACACCCTATCGCATTGGAAATGGTTATTCCGTCGGTATAGCGACGGGAAATATCGGGCAAAAATTTACCGAAAGCTCAAATGATTTAGGTAGAGCACTAAAAGATAGAATGCATGTAGTTATTGATACAGATTATTTTTTCCCAACTTCCGGTAATACTTTAGAAATTTTAGCGGGAAATACAAATCCAAGAGTCGAATTTTCAGGGATTACTGAAGATGATTCTGCTAAAATTATCGGTAAATCCCAAGAAATTGAGGCAGCTCCAATTCCTTTAGAAAAACTATTTATTGCAAATTATTTGTTGCATGGATTAGATCATTGCAGTAAAGGCAGTAAAAGAAAAATGAAAGAAGCTTGGCCAACACAATTAACGAGTCATGAACAAGGAAGCGATGTTGCATTAGTATTACCTGTTTCGCCTCGTGCTGCAAAATCAATTATTCGATTATCTCAATCACTTGATGCAGTCGCTGAACAGAAAGGAGCAAACAAAGAAACGATTGAGGGAAATTATTTTGACTCTATGATGCAGGCATATAAGTTCGTCTCTGCCTATTCAGGAGTGTTAAATGAATCAATGGTGGACGCGACATATGAAAGCGATAAATATAAAGCGCTTGATGCCGTTATTACAACAACAAATCAGCAATTTCAATCACAAAGCGATACTATTTGTGCAGGCCTAGAAATGGTTGCATCAGGAAAAATAGATGCACGTGTTTTAAATAAATTTACTGATCGCTGGAAATTCATGAGAGATACCTTAGAGCAACTTTTAGTAATGCAAACAAAATAATTGGAGAAAATATGATACACATACCAAAAAGCTTTATGGGAAATCCGATAGAGGGCTCTCTTCAGAGAATTTTAAAAGGTTCTTCAGTCACAGAAGAAAAAAATTCTGATAGAAACTTGGAAGAATCACCTTCTCCGACAATAAAAAATCCCGAGAATTATATTTTGCTTCCAGCGAAAAAATATGATGATTTTACTTATGAAGATTGTTTTATATCAATGTATCGATTGACAGCAGATTCGCAAACTCTTGCAGCAGCACAACAAAGAGGGTTATCAATTGCAAACACAGCACAAGAGAAAAATGGAAGAGAATATATCGGAAATATCAATTGGTTTGGGGCATTATCACTCGTTGACACTCTCGAAGGATTTGTCCTTGACCTTCGGCAATTTGCCGATTTTTTAGCTTTATTACAATCAGGAAATGCTGTTGATGGGAATAATAGAACTATCAAGAGAAATATATTGGCAACTATTCTTGAAGAGATAAGTAAAGTAAGAAGCCCCTACAGAGGCGAATGGCTTGATGCAGATTTTAAAGTAAAAAATAATGAGCTCTATATTAATTCAGGTCATACATTAAAAAATGGACATTTAGAACCACTTTATTCAGAAAAACTTGAACCTTGTCTCATGGAAAATGATAATGTTGCTCTCTCAAGTTTTAATAAGCAAGGATTACCAACACAAAGTGGCAGCGATTTTTATTACTGGAAACCTGTACCTGATAATACTTCTGTCGCGAGGTTTGGGGTGAACTCGGTGAGGGCTGGCCTGGATTGCAACGGGCATCCCCAGAACTCGGATGGCTCGCTCGGGGTACGTCTTTGTTTGTCAAAGGCGCGCGCAAATTTTGTAGGAGTAAAATAATAATGATTCAAATACCTAAAAAATTTATGGGGAACCGAGTAAAAGGATCACTGGAAAGAGTATTAACTCAAACTGCTCCTCGACCAGTAGCAGAAACACACACCTTTCCAATAAACACTTCCGATCTTTCAGAGTATATTTTTGTTCCCTCTATTGGGGTTTACATGGCCAAAGAAAGAACGCATGGCGGTTTAAACTGGTATCAGGCGCATGAAGCATTACATAAAGAAAACAAACGAATGCCAACCATTAATGAATTTAGAGAGTTTTTGAAATATCTAAAAGAAAATCCGAGTGGAGTAGCAGGAGCAACATCTGCAGAAATTCAAACAATTCTCGACGATATTCTAACGGTACGCGATCATTGGAGAGCACAATGGCTTGATGCCGATTTTAAAGTGGATAATAAAAAATTATACATTCATTACAATCATCAAACAGTAGGAGGACAATTAGTTCCACAAAATAGAGAATTATTAACTGACTATTTGACAACAGACAAAACTCCTGGAATAGATTTAGAAAGCTGGATACAAAAGGCGAGTCCTCATGGCTTACCCCCACCGAAAATAAAAAAGGGAGATCTATACTATTGGGCTCCTCTGAAAGATAATAACTCTGTCGCGGGGTTTGGGGTGGACTCGGTGGGGGCTGACCTGGGTTGCGACGGGCATCCCCAGGACGCGGGTGGCTCGCTCGGGGTACGTAGCGTTTGCGAAGCAAACGCGTCGCCACAAAAAATTTAGGAGTTTACAAATAAAAATGAAAAATCAAATTAATTTAAGTTTAAATAACAGTTCATGCAAAGAAATACCTTCAATTGCTCGACTAGAAAGTGATTTGAGCAATTCTTTATCATTTGAGAGAATAGTCGGATTTTTTCCATCTGATTGTAAGAATCGTGCCAACGCTACATATGGAAAATCATTCGGAGGCGAAATTTTTATAGCTTCTGCAAGAAATTTTTTAAATTTAGAGGTGGGAATAAATTCTATTTGTGCTTCTATTTTATTTAATAATACTGTAATTTCAGATTCTAATAACCCCGTTTTTTCAACGATTAAAGAAATATTACGTCGTATTTCTATAGATAAATTCTCCGGCGCTAAAAATTTTATTTCTTTGCTTAAATCATTCCATTCAAATAATTCCAATGCTTTTCCCTTTTTTACTAAAGCAGATATTATAGAATTTGCATCAGGTATAATTATCATTTACTCAGAAGAGATATTTTTGTATCTTTTTACAAGACCTTCATTTATTTTTCTTCCTAATTCCAAAGCATCCTTTTCAGTCAGTTTTGATCTAGATACAATTGAACGAATTCTTTCCCATTCAAATAATTTTTCACGTATAAATGAATCTATTACTGAATCCCAATTCATTGATAGTCCTGACATTTTCTTTTTTAAATCATCTGATATTTCTATTTTAAATTCTGCCATGCAGATTATAGGAAATTCTACTATAAAAAAGTTTCGAGGAGGAAATAAACTATGCTAACCCAAGCAGATTACAAAGAAATTGAACAAACATTAATCAAACAAAAAAATAAAATAGGACTAGTGGGCGGTAGTTTAAAATTAAAAGTGTATGATGAAACAGATCAAAATTTCTCTGTTCATATTACTCCGCAAGGTTGGAATATTGAGATTGCGGTGAAAAGAGGATTTAATCCAATTCGCGATAAAAGACAAAGAGCATACGCACGAAAAAAGAAAATTAAAAATGGCTTAGAACTATTATTAACGCATGTCGGTGTTTTACATGAGTCGGCACACTGGGAACTTCCGGTCGATTCTAAAAAAGGATGCCCGTATGATATTTATTGGCACGATAAAATTTTAGAAGCAGTAAAACAAGCACTTCCTGACGATAAAAAGCAACATGAATCATATATAGCAAATGCATTTGAAGATATGATTATTAATCCTCGTTGCCGCGAATTTAACGGAAATTTTTCAGGAAAAGTATTATTTTGGGATGATCAAGGTCTTTCATGTAAAGAAAAAGGATTAGCTACGTATACACCCTTTTATGAAGCATTTGTTAAATTAAATATGCACCTATGGGGGGATAAATCGGACAAAGCATTATTAAAACGACATTATTCCAATGATAGAATAGTTGAAGGTGCTGTCAAAAAAGTAGTTACAAATTTAGCGCTTGAAGAAAATATTGCAGATACTTCTATTTTATTTCAGAGAAATAATTGGCAAAGAATGGCAGGTATTTTTACCCGAGAATTAGCAGAATTACTAGAAAATCCTCCCCAAGAAAAATTATCTGCGTTCTCATCTGAAGGAGGTGAAGAAGGGCAAAAAGAAAATCAAAAAGCAGGTAATGGTATTGAACAAAAAATGCCTACCGAGCAAGGAAAAGAAACAATTGCATTTGGTAGATACCAAGGTAATGAAAAATTATCAACGAATATAACAAATTATGAACAATTAGATTCTTTGTATAAAAAACTTGCACGACCCATTGTTGTTCATGTTGAAGCGATGACAAAGCAACAATCCTTGCATATTTCTCCGCTTACCTATCGAGCATTTGATGCAAAAAAAGATGACCCCACAAGAATAAAAGTTTCTAAATTAGTTTTAAGTGAAGATGGCTTATCATTTGCGTATGAACACCAACCCCTAACAGTTACTGCTTCATTTAAATACCAACGCAAAAGTTTTCCTGATTTTAAATTAGTGGTCCTAGATAATTCAGGAAGTATGCGGCTTAATCCCGCCAATGAAACTGACTCAAGCGGAAATCCTGTTAATATCGGAAAGAATTCTGCTATTCCCTGGGGAGACAACAGCAAATATCATTATGCATTGTTGGGATTTTATGGAATAGAAAACTTTTTACAACGGCAAGGAGTTGCACAGTATATTAATCATGGATTGTCATTGTTTTCAAATCAAACACGTTTTGGAGAAAGCGATTTTTTCAAATTAGATGAATTACGAAAAAAAGCACTCTCTCCTGAATGGGGCAGAACACGACTTGATGCACGAGTATTAACAGCTGCACTCAAAGGAAGGGAAAGTTTTGTACTATCAATTTCTGACGGTGCAATAGAAAACTGGGATTCCCAAAAAACAGCATTTCAAGATCTCGCAAAAAATAATTTTTATGCACATATCCAAATTGGACAGGAACATGATAAAACAGATTTTACCAATGACTTAGAATCCTGGCATGTTCCTGTTATGTATGTGACGAGTGGAGATGCACTTTCAAAATTAATGGTGAACATTGTAAAAGATACTTACGGGAGGTTTACCAAACAATGATACACATACCAAAAATATTTATGGGAAATCTGATAGAGGGCTCTTTGGAAAGAGTATTGACTAATCAAAGCGAGTCTGAGACTATTGAACCTCAAAATACAGTTCTAACTACAGCGGAGAATGTTTCAAGATATATATACGTTCCAACCGAAAATGTGTATATTGCTAAAGAAAGAACACTGCTTGGTAAAAATTGGTACGATTCCCACCGAGAGCTTCATAAACAACATGTAGTGATGCCGACTATTCCTCAATTTATAGCATTTATTAATTATTTAAAAAATAATACCGGAGGAACAAATGATGCTTCTTCACAGGAAGTTGCAGAAATCCTTGACGATATTCTAACCGTACGCGATCCCTGGAGAGCGCAGTGGCTTGATGCAAAGTTTACAAAACAGAATAATCAACTACAGATTAATTATAATCACCAAACAATCAGTGGTCAACTAAAGCCTCAAATTATCCAACCACTTACTGCTTGTATCATGGAAGATTGCTGGGCAGATGTTATCAATCCTAATAGTCAAGGACTGCCAACAACAAAAAAAGAAAAAAATAGCGGAGGCATTTATTTTTGGTACCCGCGCGAAGATCGTGTCGCGGGGTTTGGGGTGTTCTCGGAGAGGGCTGTCCTGTATTGCAACTGGCGTCCCCAGTACGCGGATGGCTCGCTCGGGGTACGTGCGAGTTTTCAGCGAAGCTGAAAATGAGCCGATCGCAAAATTTTTTTTATTACTCCTTATAGATGCGGTGGTAATATAAACTTCTTTGAATAAGTTTTTCTGTCCTGAAGCGCCTCGTAAAGAGGAACAAAGGACTACACGCATAATCATTAGCACATCATTTAGATTTATTTTAAGTCATAAAATACAGTAATGATAATTGGTAATAAACGCCCTAGTTTATGAAAATTAAGATTGCAGTGAAATAGGAAAATAGCCGCTATAGAGAATTTTAAATTCTCTAAGAAAAACTTTGATCATTTTATTTTTTCAAAGTTCTCTGTAAAAATTCCTATTTGAATTGATGAGTATGCTAGATGTCGCGAGGTTTGAGGTGAACTCGGAGAGGGCTAACCTGAATTGCAACAGGCATCCCCAGAACACGAATGGCTCGCTCGAAATAGTCTGGCTTCAGGATTTTAACGCAATGGTAAAAACATATACAAATCTATATGAGCAAATTTGCTCACTTGCCAATTTAATTGCTGCCTGGAAAAAGGCAAGAAGAGGAAAAACTAAAAAACCCTATGTAAAAAAATTTGAGGAAGATATTGCTTACAATTTGAAAATAGTACATGATCAGTTAAAAAATAAAAGTTATACTCCAAAATCCTTAGTGACGTTTGTTTTACGCGATCCTAAAACAAGGACAATAAGTAAATCTGCATTTCGAGATAGAATTGTGCATCATGCCCTTGTCAGAATAATTCAGCCATTATTTGATGAAACATTTATGTTTGATTCATGTGCAAATAGAATAGGCAAGGGAAGTTTATTTGCACTCCAGCGATTTAACACTTTTACAAGGAAAGTTACCTACAATTTGAAAAAAGAAGCATTTTGTCTTAAAGCAGACATAAAGCAGATATTGTCAAGATAACGAGACGTACTTATCTCTGACATATTCTATCAAATTCAATAATTTATTTCTTCCAAGAGGAATTTTTATCTCTGCAACTTCCGCAGGAGTTTTTCCTTGTAATTCCTGATTTGGATTCACAAAAT
>C687J35174_10000880_pt1 | contig 44420 bp, 46 predicted proteins | sample RifCSPhighO2_01_FD_35174 | JGI IMG/M metagenome (IMG submission 35174) | reverse complement strand
CAAGAAAGAGAGCAACTGGGGTAAGCGCGTCCCGACGAAGAACGGCCAGGACTGCTTCAACTACTGGGGGTACAAGGGAGCGGGAAGCCGCGGAACCGCGATGGGACACGGCTGCTTCGGTTCCCCGGAAGAAGCGGTGCAGGCCATCGGAAATCGCCTGGAAGAACTCGTAGCTCTCCGCAAGGGAAGTGATCCGGCGAAAATGGTGGTCTGGAAATGCGGTTCCAGTTGCGCCAGCCACAGCGACGCGAGCGTCAAGAAGTGGATCAGCGACGTGAATCTCTACTATCGGCAAATCGCTTCCAACTAGAAAGAACGCCCCCTCCTCATGAGGGGGCGTTTCGTTTTCCTTCCAGGACGGGTATACTGGAGAAAAGCGAGCACCCTATGACTTGGATTTTTTTTGCTCTTCTCGGATATTTCTTCAACGCCTTTACCCAGCTTCTCGACAAGTTCATCTTGTCAGGAAACAGGATTCCGGAACCGGCAGTCTATGCTTTTTACGTGGCGCTCTTCAGTCTCTTCTCTTTTTTCTTCACGCCGTTCGGTTTTGCTTGGATCGGAATACCCTTCGTAGCGGTTTTCCTTCTTTCGGGTATGCTCTTCCTCTACGGGACGCTCGCGTTCTACTATGCCGTCAAAGCGCATGAAGTGTCCCGTATCGCTCCGTTGGTCGGCCTGGTCACCTCGGTGACGGTGATCGCCATCGGCTCGGCATTCCCTCAAACGTTCGGGGAGATGCCGTTTTCCGCACAGACGCTTGCCGCTCTCGCGCTCTTTATCTTGGGCGGCGCGCTCATTTCTTACGACCTGCCTTTCCGTTCGGGCGACCGCCTGCCTTACACGGTCCTCCTTTCCGGAGCGCTGCTCGGGGTATCGCTCCTCATCCTCAAGTACGGCTATACCCAGGCCGATTTCATAAACGGCCTCGTGTGGTCGAGGATCGGTATCTTCTTGGCGGGACTGACGCTCCTCCTGGTCCCGCTCTATCGGAAGAAAATCCTGGTGAAACGGGGAGCGCGTCCCTTGCGGAACGGACGCTCTCTCCTGACCGCGTTTCTCTTTGTCTTAAATAAGAGCACGGCAGGAACGGCGAGCTTTCTCATTCTCTACGCGACGGCGCTCGGATCGGTCTCTTTCGTTCAGGCGTTAAATGGCATGCAGTATGTTTTCCTTCTTTTCCTTTCGCTGCCGATGAGTCTTCTCTTTCCGGAAATCTTCAAGGAGAAGCTTTCTTTCTGGGATTGGTTCCAGAAGGCGGTCGCGCTTTGTCTCATCACGGCAGGATTCTTTGTTGCCGGTATCCATGGCCTCGCGCTTTTGTAAATACTTTCTTATGCGGAAACTCGGTCATCTTTTTCTCCGGATTCTCCTCGTACTCTTCTTCGTGGTACTTCTCTTCTTCGCGTATGTGAATCTGCCCGGGCCTGCTCCCCGGGAAGACGTGCATCTCGGCATGACTTTTTCTTCTCGCTACGCTGAAGATCTGGGCCTCGACTGGCGTGAGACCTATCTCGCGCTCTTGGATGACGTCTCTGTCCGCAGGCTGCGCCTCCCGGCATATTGGGACATGATCGAGTCCCGGGAAGGGGAATATGATTTCTCGCAGTTGGACTGGCAGATAGAGGAGGCTCGAGCCAGGAACGGGGAAGTCATTGTCGTCGTCGGGCAACGGCTGCCGCGCTGGCCGGAATGCCATATCCCGGCTTGGGCCAAAGAAGACGAGAAGAAGCGCAAAGCTGCTCTCCTCCGGATGATCGATACCACGGTGAGGCACTACCAGGAAAACCCGGCTGTCATAGCCTGGCAGGTAGAGAATGAGCCGTTCCTCACGTTCTTCGGCGAGTGTCCGCCTCTGGATGTGGATTTTCTGGAGAGTGAGATCGCTCTCGTCAAAGCGCTGGACCCGGCCCGGCCCGTCATCGTGACGGACAGCGGCGAGCTGTCTCTCTGGGTGCGTGCGGCCAAGCGCGCGGATATTTTCGGAACCACGCTCTACCGCATTATCTACAAGCCCATCCTCGGACACTTCACCTATCCGCTCGGGCCGAATTTCTTCCTGGTGAAGGAATGGATGGTCAGGGCGTTTACAGGACAGGAACATTTTATGGTAGTCGAACTCCAGGCAGAACCTTGGACGTCCGGGTGGGTTGTCGGCGTACCGCTCGAAGAGCAGTTCATCGGCATGGATGAGAAAAAACTGATAGAGAACGTGGACTACGCGCGGAGAGTGGGATTCCAGGACATCTACCTATGGGGAGGGGAGTGGTGGTACTGGCTGAAGGTCGAAAAAGATTACCCTGCTCTCTGGGAAACCGGCAAAGAACTCTTCCGTCAGTATGGGAAGTAAACGATCGGTAGTCCTGGTGGCGCATGACATCAGAAGCGCCCACAATGTCGGAGCTTTCTTCCGTACGGCGAACGGCGCGGGGGTAGAGAAGATATATCTTTCCGGCTACACGCCCACGCCGTCTGCAAAAAAGCATTTCCTTTCCCCGGCCGAGAAGGCCTTGAGGAAAACGGCTCTCGGCGCCGAAGAAAGCGTTCCCTGGGAAAAGCATGAAGCGGTACTGCCGCTCCTGGCGGAACTGAAAGCCCGCGGGTACATGCTTGTCGCGCTCGAGCAGAGCGAGGGAAGCGTGGATTACCGGACAGCCTTGCCCGCCGAGAAGATCGCGCTCCTCGTGGGAAACGAAGTGGAAGGAGTGCCGCAAGAAGCGCTCCGGACCTGCGATATGATCCTGGAGATACCGATGCGCGGAAACAAGAATTCGCTGAACGTTTCGGTAGCGGCAGGGATTGCCCTCTATCAGATAACCGGTACAATAGGGGATGATGAAAACAAACATGAAAAATAAGGAAAAGATAGCGATTTTCGATATCGATGGGACGATTTTCCGGAAGAATCTCCACTTCGAGCTCATCAATGAGCTGGCCTGGATGAAGATTTTCCCGCAGGAAGTCCGCTTGCGCCTGACCGAGATCTATTCGAACTGGCTGGAGCACGAAGGGACGTATGAGGAGTACCGCAAAGCTCTCGTAGAGATCTACTCCGAACACATCAAGGGCTGTACCCGTGAAGAGGTGCTCCGCGCATCGAAGATCGTCGTACCCTTCCATGCCAAGCGCACCTATATCTTCTCGGAACAGCTCATCAAGAAATTGCGCAAGAAAGGCTACCGGCTGATCGTCATTTCGGGGTCTCCTCTGGAAATCGTCGAGGAATACAATCGCCATTACCTGAAATTCGACGAGGTATTCGGCAGTGTCTATGCGCTCGATGCGGATGGGCGCTATACTGGCGAGGCGACCTTCGAACCTTCCAAGAACAAGGGACAGATCGTCGAGGACTATATCGGGCGGCACAGCATCAGCCTCGATGATTCCTACGGCGTCGGCGATACGGAATCGGACATCAGCTTCCTCAAGCTGGTGGAGTATCCGATCGCCTTCAATCCGAACCAGAACCTGAAGGCGGTCGCGGAGAAGGAAGGTTGGCAGATCATCGTCGAGAAGAAAGATGTTATTTATGAACTTTGATACCTCTCTCTTATGAATATCAACGATAGCGTGGACAAATTTTTGAAGAAGACCCTGTGGCTCTGGCTGCCGTTCTACGCTCTTTTCGACCTGATCCAGGATCTCGGGGAACGGACACGGAAGCGCTAGTCTCCTGTATGTCACGCTCTTCGCTTCAATTCTTCTTTTCCGGTTCTGTACTCCTTTTGTGGATGGCGATCATTTTCGCTTTTTCCGCCATGCCGGGAAGCCCGGACTCCTTCGAGCCGACGTTTAGTTTCATCCTGGAGCGCAAGGGCGCGCACGTTGTCGAATACTTCGGTCTCACGCTCCTCGCGTACCGCTTCCTGGAGCTCCTCTATGCCCGTGAATCATTCCGCCGGCTGCTCCTTGCAGCCTCCGCATTCGCATTGGCCTACGGCGCTCTCGACGAACTCCATCAATTCTTCACTCCGTATCGCGGAGCGAAGCTGACCGATGTCGGAGTCGATCTCATCGGGATTCTTCTTGCAGCCGCTCTCCTTGTTTTCTTCCGTCGCATACGGCAGAAATAGGGAAAAAGAAAACCCCTCGGAAAGAGGGGTTTTTGATAGTCTCTGGAGAGAGNTACTTCACCTTTTCGACGAAAGCCTTGAAGGTTTCCGGATTCTCTACAGCCATCTCGGAGAGCACCTTGCGGTCGAGNGCGATGTTCTTCTTGGTCGCGAGGGCGATGAANTCGCGATAGACCATGCCATGGAGGCGGAGCGCATTATTGAGCCGGACAATCCAGAGGCTCCGGAAGTCGCGNTTCTTGGCGCGGCGGTCGCGGTGGGCGTACTTGCCAGCCTTGATGACGGCCTCTTTGGCCTTGCGGAACAGGTTCTTACGGCCCCAACGGTAACCCTTGGCGGCTTTGAGGACATTCTTGTGGCGCTTTTTGGTCATGACGCCTCGCTTGACTCTACTCATATTCGTGTGATGAACCCCGGAATGAAGTTCGGAAAAATATACGGATTACTTAGATGGCCATGGCCTTCTTGATGTTCTTCGCGACTGCCGGATAGACATCCTGGTCTTTGCGCTTGGAACGTCTCTGGTCGCCGGTCGCACGGGTATTGTAATGATTTTGGCCGGTCGCGCGCACCTTCAGTTTCTTGTTCTTGGTGACCTTGATTTTCTTGACGAGAGATTTCTTGGTTTTCTGCTTCATAGGGTTCTTTGTGGGATTATTCCGGGACGATGAGAGCGGTAAAGCCCTTCGGACCCTTCTTGATTTCTTCTTCGAAGCGATAAGGGATAGTAATACTTTTTAGGAATTCCTGCAAGTTCTGTCGCGCTTTGTCGAGCATGGCCTTTTCGCGGCCCCGCAGGACGATCTCGATCCGCACCTTGTTGCCCTTCGCCATGAACTTCTCGGCTTGGCTCTTCTTGAAGAAGAGATCGTGCTTGTCGGTACGGAAACCGATACGGATACCCTTGATATCGATTTTCTTCTGCTTGGCCTTGGCTTGCTGTTCCTGCTTGGCCTGCTTGTACTGGAGCTTTCCGTAGTCGGTAACCTTGCAGACCGGCGGCTTGGCGAGCGGAGAGACTTCTACGAGATCCGCTTCCTGCTCCTGCGCAAGCTTTATCGCATCTGCTACGCTCATGACCCCGCGGTTCTCACCGTTTAGGTCGATGACCATGACTTCAGGAACGAGGATCTGCTCGTTGACGCGCAGACGCTCTTTGAGTTGCACTTTCGGCTTCGGACGATTGTGACGCCTTCTTCTCATTGGAAATGCGTTATTAAATGTGGAGTTGATGGGAATTGCACCCATGTCCAGTTATGTTTTTCCAAAATACTCTACAAGCGTAGTCAGCTTTGTATGAATGCGAGAGGTAGAAAGCGGACAAAATCCTCAAGCATTTTTTCCTTTTGCAATACGCTTTGAAGGGGAAAGAAAAAAATCCCTTCGCAGCGTCTCGATGTTATGACACCAGAACTTCTCTATCGAGAATCAAGAGTCTGATGGCTCAAGCGATTAGGCGAGAGCAAGACTGTAAGAAGGGGCAAAAGCTTGCGCAAATGCGTTCTTGGTCTTTGAGATGAGATTTGCATTTATCATCGTGATGGCGAGATTTGCGACCATGCCATCCAGGTCGGCTTGCATATTTTGAAAGTACATCCTGTCGAATCTAAACAACCCCCGCCCGCAACGCTTCGCAAGCGAGCTTGCTCGCGTAGCGATGCGGGCGGGCCGCACTCACTACGCCTGAAACGTTACAAACGGCGAATGTCTAGTATTTTAAATCACTTAAGCTTCTTTTCAAATAGGCTCTTCCGAAACCAGTTTTGAATTGCTTTTCTCTTTCAAGAGCATCTTCTAGCATGTTGCATGCTTCGTAGTAGAGAAGTGTAAACGGCGTACGTTTTTTTGTAGCTGTCACCTCGCCTCTATTATGGCTCTTGAAATCTTCGACGAAGATTGTTCGTATGTCCAATGTACAACTTGTGGTCCTTAAGGCTTTGGATTACATAAACGTAAAACATACCCTATTGATGCCTCCGCAAGGCTCGTTTCATGGTCCGGTCGGCTTCGCGCTTGGCGATGGAAGAGCGCTTATCAAAAGCCTTTTTTCCTTTACCTACAGCGAATTCCAACTTGACAAGTTGTTTCTTAGTATACAAGCGAATGGGCACCAATGTCAAGCCCTCGGTGCGGGATTTTCCTATCAATGAGCGGATTTCCCGTTTCCGTAGCAGCAGGCGCCGGGGACGGGTGTCCTCGTGCTTGGTATCGCGGTGGGCGTGCTTGTAACGGGGGATGAGGGCATTCGTGAGGAAAAGCTCTTCGCCGCGGACAGTCACGAAGCTTCCTTTGAGGCTCGCATGGCCGGTTTTGACGCTTTTTACCTCCGATCCGGTCAATACCAAACCGGCCTCGAAGCGTTCTCCGAGGTCATAATCGAAACTGGCCCGTTTGTTGGTGGATATGACTGTCATGGCAGAACTATGGCACATTTGGCTTAAATAAGCAAGTTTTAGCCTAAAATGCGCCTACATCGTCCCATTGACAAAAATGTAATAATATGCTAGGATAAAACGCTGATAGTGAGATCCACAGGGGATACTCTATGTCAGCAAGGGAGATTTCCCATGAAAAAGTTTTCGGTTCTTTTCATTGCCGCCGCCATCACCGCTTCTGTTATGATCAGTCCGGCTTCTGCCAGACTCGCCAACGACAAGAGCGAACTCTATTTCACAAAGGGTGATGCCATTATCATCACGCCGAAGGGTGATACAGCTATCCTTTTCGCCCTCTCCGAAGCCGGCTGGACACTGCTGACTCGGGTTTCCAGCGGGAAGCGTCTTTCGGGCGTCGACAAGCTTTCCGGTAATGGGGTATTCTGCTTCGTCCGTCGTACTAAGAACTCAGCACCCAATAACAATTGGTTCGCTACGACCTGCGGTGTCGATCATCCAAGCTATGCGGTTCGGCCCGTCAGTTTCGATCTTACGCGCTATTCGGCAACCCCAGAAGCGGCAATTCGTCAGATTTCGCCTCTCGCGCAAACGGCGAATAGGGTGCATCGCATGGTGACGGCGTTGCCGCGTTAACCTAAACGTTACAAAACAAATATGGATCGGGAGAAAGTCAGTAATGACGAGTATCCCGATCCTATTTTTTTTACACCCTTCACTTTTCTATTCTTCTGGGCTATTATAAGCGCTATGCCGAAGCATTCGAATACACACAAATTGCGCAATCATCTCTCCAAAGAAGAGGCGCTAGAGAGGCTTTCCGAGGAATCATTCGATCGGAAGGTTGTTTCTTTTTATAAATATGTCCGGATCGCTGATCCGACAGCGCTCCGGCACGAGCTTTTCGCAGAATGGTCCGCGCTCGGTGCCTTGGGGCGCATCTACCTTTCCGCCGAAGGCATCAATGCCCAGATGAGCGTCCCGGAGCCCATGTGGGAAATGTTCGTCGAGAAACTGTATGCCCGCGCTGAATTTGACGGCGTGCCGTTCAAGTTCGGAGTGGAACAGAGGAATGACGCGTTCTGGAAACTGACGATCAAAGTGCGGAAGCAGATTGTCGCTGACGGCCTCCGGTCGCATGAGTATGACGTGACGAACGTGGGAACGCATGTTACAGCCAAAGAGTTCAATGCGCTCTTGGAAAAAGGAGCGGTCGCGGTCGACATGCGCAATAACTACGAGTCGGCGATCGGCCGCTTCGAGGGAGCTCTCACTCCGGATGCGTATACCTTCCGAGAGGAACTGCCCATGGCCAAAGAGATGCTCCAGGGAAAGGAAGATGAGCCGGTGCTCCTCTACTGCACGGGCGGTATCCGCTGCGAGAAGGCATCCGCCTATCTCCGCCACCATGGCTTCAGCCAAGTCTACCAGCTTCATGGCGGGATCATCGACTACAAGCACCAGGTGGAACAGGAAGGCTTGGAGTCGAAATTCAAAGGCAAGAATTTCGTTTTCGATGAGCGCATCGGCGAGCGGATTACGGATGACGTGCTGGGGATCTGCTACCAGTGCGGGACTCCCTGCGACGACTATACCAACTGCCGGGAAGAGGCCTGCAATCTTCTGTTCATCCAATGCTTGGCCTGCAAAGAAAAGATGGAAGGCTTCTGCAGCGATATCTGCCAGAAAGGCGAGTTTCAGGCGCCTGCTCCTAAAGGGAGCGACCAATACCGCCGCAGCATCGCTCTCTCCCGCGCCTGATTCACTTTTTGCTCCTTTTACGATAGGCTGAAGCTATATGAAGGCCATACTTGCCCAGAAAATCGAGAATGCTTTGAGGGAACTCCAGGAAGCAGGCGCTTTGCCTGCTTTTGTGTTGCCCGAAATCCGGGTAGAGCGGCCGAAGGACGAGCAGTTCGGGGAGTACACTTCGAACATCGCTCTCGTTTCGGCAAAGCCGGCCGGAAAAAATCCTGCGGAAATCGCGGAGCTTCTCCGGGACAAGCTCGCTTCGGAAGAATTCGAGAAGATCGAAGTGGCCAAGCCGGGTCATCTCAATTTCTCTCTTTCCCAGAAGGTGCTCGGTTCTGTCGTAGAAAGAATAGGAGAGGAAGGGGATGCATATGGGGCGAGTACCATAGGACAGGGAGTCAAGGTAAATAATGAATTCATCTCTGCGAATCCGACCGGGCCGATGCATCTCGGGAACGGCCGCGGAGGATTCTATGCGGATGCCCTCGGGAGAGTGCTTGCGAAAGCGGGATTCCAAGTGACCAATGAATACTACGTAAACGATGCCGGCGAACAGATCCTCAAGTTGGCGCAGAGCGTACTCGGCACCAGTAAAGCGGTGTATGCCGGCGAGTACATCGAAGAATTGAGAGAAAAATTCAAGAAAGAGCAGGCAACGGAAGAAAGCTGGCTCGGCCTGGTCGAAATCGCTGAACACGATGAGGATGCCAGTCAAGTGTACGAGTTCGGCAAGGATGTCGCCGATGAAGTGCTCTCTTCGATCATCCAGCCTACTCTGGAAAAGAAGATGCGGATCCATTTCGATGTCTTCACCTCTGAACGTCGGGATGTGATCGAAAAAAGCTATATCGATAAAGCTATCGAGATTTTCGAGGAGAAAGGCCTGATCTATGAGGAGGATGGCGCGAAATGGCTCAAGACGACGGAGTTCGGCGATGACAAGAACCGCGTGCTCGTGAAGAGCGACGGAACCAGGACATACTTCGCATCGGATTGCGGCTACATCTTTTCGAAGATGGATCGCGGTTTCACGCGCATCATCGAGACCTGGGGGGCTGACCATCATGGGTACGTAGGACGCTTCCGAGCGGCCGCCCAAGCGCTCGGATTTTCCGGGAATGTCGATTTCATCCTGGTCCAGCTGGTCCAGCTCATGAAAGACGGACAGGAGGTGCGCATGAGCAAGCGGGCCGGCAATGTCGTGACGATCGACGAGCTCATCGAGCGGGTAGGGCATGATGTGACGCGTTTCTTTTTTCTCCAGTACGCTCCGGAGACCCATATGACTTTCGATCTCGGTCTCGCCGAAGAGCGCTCGCAGAAAAACCCGGTCTTCTATGTCCAGTATGCGCACGCCCGTCTGGCGAGCGTCCTAGAGAAGGGGAAAGCCGAGCGCTTGGCGCTGGCAACCGGGAATCTCGGCTTGCTGACTCACGAGAAAGAGCGCGAACTGCTCCGCGAACTGCTGGCATTTCCGGAACTGGTAGAATCGATAGCAGAAGACCTGGCACCGCACCGTCTCCCGCAATACGCCATCCGTCTGGCAGACAAGCTCCACTCCTTCTACGACGTCTGTCTCGTAGTGAACAAGGAGAATAAGGATCTCTCCGAAGCCCGCCTGGCGCTGGTGCTTGCCGTGAAGACTGTCCTCAAGGAAACGCTCTCGCTCATGGGCATCGCCGCGCCGGAGAAGATGTAGTCGAAAACAAAACAAAAATATGATCAGGGATTGGAAGTATCGGAAGAAATATCCGAAAAGATATGATAATGACGAGAAGCTTGCTTTCTTCGCGATGAAAATCGTGGGGTCGACAGCGCTCTTCTTCATGATCGCGCTCGGAGTGGACGCGTATAAACTGTTCCATTGAGCCATATGGCAGAAAAAATCACTTTTTATCTGGTACGGCACGGAGAAGCGGACTCGAACGCGCTCGGTCTTTTGAGTTCGTTCCCGGAAGTGGAGAAGAACGTGCGGCACCTGACGGAAAAAGGGAAAGGCCAGATAGAAGAGGTCGCGAAGCATCTTTCGGGCGAGAAGGTGGACGTGATCATCAGTTCGCCGCTCACCCGTACCAAAGAAACGGCAGCGATCATCGCCGCCGCGCTAGAGGCTCCGGTCTTGTACGATATCCGCCTGCGCGAAACGGATTTCGGCATGTACAACAGCCTTTCTACGAAAGATTTCTTTACCAAGTATCCGAATCCTCGCCTGCGGGTAGAAACGAGCGGCGGAGACGGCCTGGAGAGTTTTTCCAATATCCGAGGGCGAGCGGAGAGTTTCCTCGAGGATGTGAAGCGCGAATTCCCCGGAGGTACGCTCGTCGTCGTGTCGCATGGCGATACGCTCGAGCAGCTCCGCGGAGCGATCGAGGGGAAGGATCTTTCGAGCACCACGAGAGGCTGGATGCCTCCGAAGGGGTCTTGCACGAAGGTTGAATGGAATTCTTAGCGCTATGAATTTTTTTGCCAGATCAGTCCAGCGCATTTTGATCGGCATTATCGTCGTTTTCTCTTTCTGGTACTTCGTAGCGCAGGTAGTGGAAGGATTCCGGAACCAGCTGCTCGTCTTTGCCGGCGCTCTCGCTCTCTATCTCATTCTGGCCTACACGCTCTTGCCCTGGCTTATCCATCTGGGAGTCTTCCTCTTCCGTCGCGGGCGCATCCCGCGCTACACGCATGCCGGGGACGGTCTCTTGGCTGATCCGGTCAATCTCGCGTTCATCGGTACGGAAGAGGAGCTGCTTCATGCATTTGCGGCAGCAGGGTGGCAGAAGGCGGATCCTCTCAATGTCCGGAGCGTTTGGAAAATGGTCATAACATTTCTCTCGAACCAGCCCTATCCCAACGCGCCGTTCAGCCCGCTCTACCTCTTTGCCCGTTGGCAGGATTACGGATTCCAAGAGCCTATTACGAGCGGTCCGCAGAGCCGCCATCACATCCGCCTCTGGGCGGTGAACATCGAAGAGGGAATGGAGATCAACGATATCTTCTTCTGGACGAAGAAGCGCTCCGTGGACATGTCGCGCCCGCTCATGTGGGTCGGGGCAGGGAGCAAGGATATCGGCTTCGGGTTCAAACGCCTTACGTACCAGATCTCTCATGCAGTGGACTGGAATGTGGATGAAGAGAGGGAACATATACTCGGGGATCTGGCTCGTTTCGGCAGGATCAACCGCATTGAACGGATCGACCCGGGCGCTCCTGTCGTCGGCAAACATATCTCTGACGGCCGCATAGCGGTTGCGGCGCTTTGCCAGGTTGATTTTTGAAGCTCCGGATGCTAAGCTAGCCGTACAAAAGCAAAGGCGATGAAGGAGCGATCACTCCGGAGCCGTAGGGAGAAATCAGCCGGAAGGCAGAAAGTAGATCCTATCGCAGGCGCAGCGTAACAGCGCGAAATGAAGGCCGCGCCCAAAATGCTTCGCATATTGTGGCGGGTAAAGCAAGGTGGTACCACGATGGAAATCGTCCTTGACACAATGGTTTTGTGTTGAGGATTTTTTGTTTTATACCTATGAAAAAAGTCGACGCCAAAGTAAGCTTCCCGAAACTGGAAGAAGAGGTGCTCAAGTATTGGGACGAGAAGAAGATTTTCGAGAAATCTTTGAACAAAGAATCGTCGAAAGGGGAGTTTGTTTTCTACGAAGGGCCGCCGACGGCGAATGGCAAGCCGGGGCTGCACCATGTCTTGGCGCGTTCTTTCAAGGATATCGTCCCACGATTCAGGACGATGCAGGGTTACCGGGTCCGGCGCAAGGCTGGCTGGGATACGCATGGATTACCGGTAGAGCTGCAGGTAGAAAAAGCGCTCGGTCTCCGCAGCAAGCAGGATATCGAGAATATCGTGCCCGGAGATGCGCGAGCGAGCGTCATCGAATTCAACAAGAAATGCAAAGAATCCGTCTGGGAGTACAAGGATCCTTGGGAAAAGATGACGGAACGCATGGGGTACTGGGTGGATATGAAGAACCCGTACATCACCTATGACAACAGTTATATCGAATCTGTCTGGTGGCAGCTGAAGCAGATTGCCGAACTCAAGAATTCCAAAGACGAAAGCTTCCTCTATAAGGGTCACAAAGTCGTGCCGTACTGCTATCGCTGCGGGACCGCGCTTTCTTCGCACGAAGTGGCCCAAGGGTACCAGACCGTGAAGGATAATTCCGTCTCTGTGAAGTTCAGGGTGGAACCGGGGCAGAAGATCGGCGGTGTTGCGGCTGATGACAAGACGTTTCTTGTCGCATGGACGACGACCCCGTGGACGCTTCCGGGCAATGTGGCTTTGGCAGTGAATGAGAATATCAAGTACTGGAAACGGGAGATCCTAAAAGGTGAACACAGCGGAGAAACGTATATCGTCGCCTTGGATGGGGCCGGTGATACATTCGCCCAGAGCGGCATTGTTCCTGTAGCGGAAGGCGTAAGCGAAGAACCGCAGTCCAACCTGACAACCCTTGATGGGAAAGATTTGATCGGTATAAAGTACGAACCGTTGTATCGTGTGGCGAATGATGAGAAAAGCTACCAGGTGGTTTCCGGCGACTTTGTTACGACTGATTCCGGTACGGGCATTGTCCATATAGCGCCGGCATTCGGCGAGGATGACGCGAATGTCGGGAAAGAAAACGGTTTGCCGACACTACTGACCGTCGAAGCGGAAGGAACGCTTGTGAAAGGATTCGATCTGCCAGGAGAAGGTATCCCGGTGAAGAAAAAGAATGATAAGAATCACTATGCGGTTGATGATCTGATCATCGAAGACCTTAAGAATCGCAATCTTCTTTTCAAGGAAGAGGTGTACGAGCATGAGTATCCCTTCTGCTGGCGCTGCGATACGCCGCTCATCTACTATGCGAAGCCGTCCTGGTTTATCCGTATGAGCGAGCTTCAGGAGGAGCTGACAAAGAATAATGCGGATATCCGATGGGTTCCCGAACACATCAAGGAAGGGCGTTTCGGGGAATGGCTGCGCGGAGTCAAGGATTGGGCGATTTCCCGCGAACGCTACTGGGGCACGCCTTTGCCTATCTGGAACTGCGAGAAATGCGAAAAGCAAGTCGTTGTCGGCTCGCAGGCGGAGCTGAAAGAATTTTCAGGTATTCTACTGAACGATCTCCACAAGCCGTATATAGATGATGTCGCGTGGCAATGCTCCTGCGGAGGAACGATGAAGCGCACGCCGGAAGTATTGGATGTCTGGTTCGATTCCGGAGCGATGCCGTTGGCCCAGGCAGGATATTTGGGAGGGGAGAGTGAATTCAGTTTTCCTGCTGATTATATTTCCGAGGCCATCGATCAGACTCGCGGCTGGTTCTATACGCTCCATGCTATCGCGACCCTGCTCCATAAGGCCGGGAAAGTGCCTACGGGCAATGCGTATAGGAACGTCATCTGCCTCGGGCATATTCTGGATGCCAAGGGCAAGAAAATGTCGAAATCCAAAGGGAATATCATTGAGCCGTTCCAGATGTTCGATGAATATGGTGCGGATGCTTTGCGCTGGCTGTTTTTCTCTATCAATCAGCCGGGCCTCCCGAAGCGTTTCGATGTGAAGGCGATGCGGGATGTCCAGAATAGACTTTTCCGCATGCTCTGGAATTCCTATTCATTCTTTACGACGTATGCCGTTTTGGATGGATTCGAACCGAAGGAAGGAAACGAAGTGACGAACACCCTTGATAGGTGGATACTTTCAGAACTCCAAATTCTCATCAAAGAAATGACTGAAGGTTTGGAAAATTATGATATCTATTCTTCGACGCAGAAGATTGAAAAATTCGTAGACAACCTCTCCAACTGGTACATCCGCCGGAGCCGCAAGCGCTTCTGGAAGAACGAGAACGACAGCGATAAAGAAGGGGCGTACCAGACGCTCTATACGGTGCTTGTCGAGCTTTCGAAACTGATGGCGCCGTTCACGCCGTTCATTTCCGAAGAGATCTACCGGAATCTCACCGGCGAGGAATCGGTGCATCTGGCGGATTGGCCGAAAGCGGATGAGAAACTGATCGATGCGGAGTTGAGCCAGGACATGGATCATGCCCGCTTCATCGTCACGATGGGCCTGAAGTTCCGTGCCGATGGGAAAATGAAAGTCCGGCAGCCGCTCCAGTCAGTCACAGCCCGCAAGCTCGATCCGGAGCTTCAGGAAATCGTCAAAGAAGAACTCAACGTGAAGGAATACCGAGTGCGTGATATCGGCGAGCTTGTAGAACTCGATCTGACGCTTACTCCGGAACTGAAACTCGAAGGCGAAGCGCGGGAAATCATCCGTGCGATCCAGGATGGCCGCAAGAAAGCGGGGTTCAACGTGGAAGATCGCATCAGCCTCGGATATTCCGGCAAAGAAGCTGTCTTCGGAAAATTCCAGGATGAGATCGCCAAGGAAGTGCTCGCGACAGCAGTGGAAAACAAAGAGCTTTCCGCTGCCGAGTATTCTGAAACAACCGATATCGAAGGCGAATCATTCTCTTTCTCTTTGAAGCGAGCCTGATGGAGTACCGCTACACCGCCATCGTTCTCCGGAAAAAGGAGGTGGGCGAAACCGACCGCCTGTATACGCTGTATACCAAAGAGCGGGGGAAGGTGCGTGCGCTCGCCAAAGGAATACGCAAACCGGCAGCCAAGCTTGCCGGGCAGATGGAGACGCTCATGCTGGCGCACGTGATCGTGATGAACGGGCGGGGGATGGGGAAAATAGCCGGAGCAGTTTCCGAGCACGCCTTCCCGCATCTCCGCAAGGATTACGATACGCTCCTGCGCGTCCTCCAGGCTTTCGCTTCCCTCGAGCGCCTGGTCGACCTGGAAGAGCCGGATCAGGAACTCTTCTCTCTGGCCGAAGAGTATCTCCTGCTTGCGGATGGCTTGGCCGGAAAAGAGGACTGGACAGCTATCCGTCTGCTGACTCAAGCATTTCTCTTCCAGATGTTCGCACGTCTCGGCTACCGCATAGAGACGAGTACTTGCGCAGCGTCCGGCAGACGCTTGAAGAGCGGAGAAGTACACTACTTCAGCCCGGGGGCAGGCGGAGTGATCGGCCGCGAGCATGCCCACGAGGCGCCTCATGCGCTCCCGATCCGCGAGAATACGATCAAGCTGTTGCGGCTTTTCCTCTCGAACCGTCTGGAGGCTTGCATCAAGATACGCGCAGAGGAAAAGGATGTCCGCGAGTTGGAGCACGTTTCGCACCGTTTCGCCCAGTGGATCGCGCACTAGGCTTCCCGCACCGGTTTCTCGCTCATCCGAGATTTTGCTACACTATCCTTATCAGAAGGAGGTCTCTTTTCAAAACAAAAACGTATGAGCCTGGAAAAATTGAACGAGGATCTGCATAGTCGCGAATCCCACCTCGAGCGGGCGCGCCGTCCTGAAGAGCCTTCGCACAGCCCGGAGGAGACGCAGCAGGAGGCGCTTGCCTTCCAAAAGACGGAGACGTGGCAGCGGGACGTCCTCAAAGACGAGATCTACATCGTGAATCCCGGCGCGAAGCGCCGCAAGAAGATCATCATCTGGGGAGTGGCGTTCTTTTTCCTCGGATTGTTTGCAGCCGGCGGAATCTATGCGTGGAGCTCGTTTGCGCTCAAGAAAGAAAGCGTCGTTCTCGGGATAGAGGGCCCGCAGAATGTCGCGAGTGCCGAAGAAGTCTCTTACACCATCACCTATCGGAATACCAATCGGATGGCTATCAAGGACGCGACGCTCTACCTCTCGTTCCCGGGTTCTTTCCGGCCAGAAGAGAGCGGGACGCTCAAAATCACCGGCTTGCGGGCGGAACAGGCGATCGGCGACGTAGCTTCCGGGGGGAGCGGCCAACTGACGGTTTCCGGGAAATTCTTCGGTTCCAAGGGCGAGAAAGGGAACATCGGCGTGACGCTCCGCTACTCTTCCGGGAGCACGAGCGGCGTTTTCGAGAACACGAGCGAACTTCAGGTGACGGTCGCGTCTTCGCCGATCACCTTCGAGATTGCGGCGCCGACAGAGCTGGCATCCGCCCAGGAACTCGAGTACATCGTAAGCTACAGCAATCAGAGCACGGAAACGTTCAATAATCTGCGGATCCGTCTTTCCTATCCGGAGGAATTCCAGTACCTGCGGGCCGACCCTGCTCCATCTACCGGGGAAACGGAATGGTACATCGGGAGCCTCGCTCCCAAAGCGAGCGGAAAAATCGTCGTACGCGGAGTATTGTCGGGGGGCCGGGACCAATACAAGAAAATCCGCGGAGAGATCGGTATCCTCCAGGGGGATAGTACGCTTCTCGCTTACAGCGAAAGCGAACGGCAGACCAAGATGATCGCTTCACCGCTCTCCATCACCCAGAGCGTGAACGACAAGACGGGGCTTACCGTACTCCCCGGCGATACCCTCCGCTACACCATCCGCTACAAGAACGATGGGAATATAGGGCTTCGGGATGTCATCATCACCCAGAGTATCGATACGACCTATTTGGACATAAGCAGGCTTTCGCTCCAGAAGGGCGCCTATGACGCAAGCCAGAAAAAGATCGTCTGGCGCGCATCCGATATTCCGGAACTCGCCCGCATGGAGCCGGGAGCAAGCGGGGAGATCACGTTCTCGATCCCGGTACTCCGGCAGTTCGCTCTCGGAGAGAATGCCGAAAAGAACATCGTCATCCGTTCGCTTGCGACTATCGACAGTCCGGATATTCCGGCTATCCTCGTGCCGAACAAGATGGTCGGAAGCAATCTCCTTCTCATCAAGCTCGGGGCGCTGGTAGCGCTCAATGTCTCGGCTCTCTATACGGATACGGTCATTCCGAATAGCGGCCCGGTCCCGCCGGTTGTCGGCCAGGAAACCACCTATACGCTCCGCGTGCGCCTGGAGAACTCATCGAGCGACATCACCTCGAGCCGCGTCATCGTTGCCCTTCCGAGCGGGGTGGTGTATAAAGGGAAGTCTTCTCCGGAAGGCATGACCTTGGGCTACAACGCACGGACGAATGAACTTGTCTGGGAGATAGGGACGCTCTCGCCGGGAAGCCCGAAGGAGCTGGCGTTCCAGGTCGGTATCACGCCGAACCAGAGCCAGGTCGGAAAACCCGTCACGCTCGTCACGAAAACGATCTTCCGGGCGCGCGATGCCTTCGCTTCGCGCGACGTCTATGCGGAGCGGGGCGAAGTGAACAATAGTGTGAACGACGACCCGAATCCGAATGCCCAGAACGGCACGGTGAAGGGAAATTGAGAACTTTTATGTCTTGGGAAAAAGAATACACGAGCGGCCAGCGCCGCGTAGGGAAACTTGAAACCAAATCCGGAGTAACGCCTACTCCGGTTTTTATGCCGATCGCGACGAAGGGAGCTGTGAAGCATCTGCTTCCGGAGGAAGTGAAGGCATTGGGCGCGAGCGTCATCCTCGGCAATACCTATCATCTGTGGCTCCGGCCCGGAAACGAGCTCATCGCCCGTGCCGGCGGGCTTCACAAATTCATGGATTGGGACGGACTGATCCTTACCGACTCCGGGGGCTTCCAGGTGTTCTCGCTCGGGGCGCGCGCGAAAGAGCGTTTCGGCATGAGCGGCGTGAAGATATCCGAGGAAGGCGTCGAGTTTTCCGATCCGAAGAACGGCAATCGCTACTTCCTCTCGCCGGAGATCTCCATAGACATCCAGCTGGACCTCGGGTCGGACATCATCATGGTGCTCGACGAATGTCCGCCGTACCCGTGCACGCGCGAGTATGCCAAGAGTTCGCTCGAGCGGACGACCCGCTGGGCCAAGCGCGCCAAAGAACATTTCGAAGAAAAAGTGAAAGGCAGGGAAAAGAGACCGCTTCTTTTCGGCATCATCCAGGGATCGGTCTATGAGGATTTGCGGCAAGAGAGCGCGAAGCAGCTTCTGGAAATCGGTTTTGACGGGTATGCGATCGGCGGCGTGGCGGTCGGCGAGCCGCGCGAGACGCTTAAGGACGTTCTGGCCTGGACCTTGCCCTCCATTCCGGAGGACAAGCCGCGCTACCTGATGGGACTGGGGCGGCCGGAGGAAATCGTGCGCGCCGTAGAAGCCGGAGTCGATATGTTCGACTGCGTCATCCCGACGCGCGAGGGGCGCCATGGCAGGCTCTTCATCTGGACGGGCGAAGATCTGAATCTGGAGGGGAGCTTCTACGAGACGATCAATATCGGCAACGAACAACACCGGGAGGATTTCTCGCCGGTCGATTCGCTCTGCGATTGCCACCTCTGCACGCATTACACCAGAGCGTATCTGCGCCACCTCTTCACCGTCGACGAGCCGCTCGCCGGCCGCCTGGCTTCCGTCCACAATCTGCGCTTCTATCTCCGGATGATGGAGAAACTCCGGGAGAAGTAGGGGATTTTTTGACACTCACGCTAAAAATGGCTAAAATGAGGCATTGATCTGTCTCTTTTTTTATATGTCAGAAGCTACAAAAAGCCCGGTTACCATGGAAAAAATAGAGTCCCTGTGCAAAAGAAGGGGATTCGTTTTTCCGGGGAGCGAGATATACGGAGGACTCGCCAATTCCTGGGACTACGGACCCTATGGCGCGCAGCTCAAGAAGAACATCAAGGACCACTGGTGGAAGTTTTTCGTCGAGCGCCGCGATGACATGGTCGGCCTGGATGCNGCGATCATCATGAATCCGAAAACNTGGGAAGCGAGCGGTCATGTGGCGAACTTTACCGATCCGCTGACGGAATGCGGGGAATGCCATGAGCGTTTCCGCGCTGACCAAGTAGACATGTCTCTGCCCTGCCCGCACTGCGGCAAGGGCAAGCTGGTCACGCCCAAGACTTTCAACCTGATGCTGAAGACTTTCTTGGGTCCGACGGAAGAAACTGCCGACATCGCGTATCTGCGTCCGGAGACCGCTCAAGCGATTTTCGTGGATTTTCCGAGCATCCTGAACACGAGCCGCAAGAAACTGCCGTTCGGCGTAGCCCAGATCGGCAAGGCGTTTCGGAACGAGATCACTCCGGGCAACTTCATCTTCCGCACCCGCGAATTCGAACAGATGGAGATCGAATACTTCTTCGACCCGAAGAAGTCGGATTGGAACGAGCGTTTCGATCACCTGAAAGAAGCGATGGAAGCATGGATGAAGGCGGTCGGAATCTCTTCCGAGAAGACGCATGCCGTCGAGATCCCGGACGGGGAGCGCGCCCACTATTCCAAGCGCACCATCGACTTCGAATTCGAGTACCCCTTCGGCCAGAAAGAGCTTTTCGGCCTGGCGTACCGGGGAGACTACGATCTTTCCCAGCATGAAAAGATGAGCGGCAGAGAAATGCGCTACCTCGATCCGGAGACGAATGAGAAAGTATTGCCGCACGTTATCGAGCCCTCGCTTGGCGTGGATCGGGCGCTTCTGGCCATTCTTCTCTCCGTCTACCGCGAGGAAACGGTGAAAGAAGGAGACGAAAGGGTCGTGCTCAAATTCCCGAAGGAAATCGCGCCGGTGAAGGTCGCGGTCTTCCCGCTCCTGAAGAACAAGCCGGAGCTCGTCGCGAAGGCGCGCGAGATCTATGACTCCCTGAAACAGGAGTGGCAGTGCGAGTGGGATGACAACGGCAACGTGGGCAAGCGCTACCGCCGCCAGGACGAGATCGGCACGCCGTACTGCGTGACCGTCGACTTCGACAGCTTGGAAGACGATGCCGTCACCGTCCGCGACCGCGACACCATGGAACAGAAGCGTGTAAAAATAAACGAACTGAAAACCTATCTAACAGAAAATCTGAAATAGTATGAAGTACCGGAAATTTACCCTGAAAAACGGCCTGCGCGTCATTCTTGCACCCATGCAGGATACCGAAACCGCCACCGTCCTCATCATGACCGGCGTGGGCTCGCGCTATGAGACGCGCCAAGAGAACGGCCTCGCGCACTTCTTGGAGCACATGTTCTTCAAGGGGACGGAGCGGCGTCCGACGGCGTTCGATATCTCCAAAGAACTCGACGGACTCGGCGCCGAATACAACGCCTTCACCGGCGAGGAATACACCGGCTACTACGCCAAAGTAGCGGCCAAGCATTGGGACACGGCTCTCGACGTGGTTTCCGACCTTTTCCTGAATGCGAAATTGGAGCAGGAGGAGATCGACCGCGAACGCGGAGCGATTCTCCAGGAGATCAACATGTATGAAGACATGCCGATGCGCCGCGTCCAGGAATACTTCAAGACGCTCCTCTACGGCGATACGCCGCTCGGCTGGGACATCGCCGGGCCGAAGTCGAATATCAAGTCTTTCCAGCGCAAGGATTTCACCAAATTCCTGAACCGCGCCTATGTCTCGGAGAATATCGTCGTGGGAGTCGCCGGGAAGATCGACCCGAAGACGGTGAAGAAAGAGATCGAGAAGATCTTCAAGGGCGTACGGGTCGGCAAGAAGCCGGCTCTGAAGAAAGCGCTCGACAAGCAGACCGCACCCCAGATTTTCGTCCAGAACAAGAAGACCGACCAGACGCAGCTCGTGGTAGGGGTGCGCGCCTACGACATGTTCCACAAGGATCGGGCCGTCCTCGGAGTGCTCGCGACCATCCTCGGGGGAGGCATGTCTTCGCGGCTTTTCATCGAGGTGCGTGAGCGTCGCGGCCTGGCCTACCGGGTACGAACGAGCACGGATCTCTTCCTGGACGCCGGATACCTGGCAACTCACTGCGGCGTCGAGCATGAGAACCTGGAGAAAGCGCTCGAGGTCGTGCTTTCCGAATACAAGAAGATCGCCACGGAAAAAGTCGATGCCGATGAGCTCAAGAAAGCGAAAGAAAATCTCAAAGGCCACCTCGCCCTCGGACTCGAAGGTTCGGACGACGTCGTCGAGTATCTTGTCGGCCAGGAAATCCTTCAGAACGAGGTCGTCCTCCCCAAAGACAAAGTGAGAGAGATCGACAAGGTGACGGCCGAAGACGTGCTGCGCGTCGCCAAAGACATCTTCCAGAACAAAAAACTGAACTTGGCAGTCATCAGCCCCGATGCCAAGAAAACCAGATTGGAAAAATTGCTTCGCTTCTAACCGTTCCACGCTATGCAGGTCCAGGCGGCAACAGAAATCGGCACCAAGCTCTTGCTCCGCCTCGTGCTTCTCTTGATCTTAGGGTATGTCCTGTATCTCATCCGGGACATCGTGCTTCTGGTACTCCTCGCGGCGCTCACCTCCATCGCGCTTTCGCCGGGGATAGCCAGGCTCCGCAGATACGGGCTTTCGCGCACGGCGGCGGTGATCATCATCTATACCGTGATCTTCTTCGGCGGGGTAGCGCTTCTGGCGGTCTTCCTGCCGCTCTTCTACGCCGAAATCAAAAGCTTCCTTCAGACCTGGCCGGAGTATGCAGCGCGCTTGGATGTCTTCCTTTCCGGGATCCAGACATACTTCGCACAGGTGGGGATCGTGTTCGATAAAGAGCAGGTCTTCGCGAGCATCGAGTCCGGCACGAACGCCTGGGTCGGGAACCTCTTCTCCGCGACGGTGGATTTCTTCCGGGGCTTCATCCATTTCATCGGATACTTCTTCCTCTCGCTCTACCTCTCCCTGGAAGAGAAGGGTCTCGAGAAGCTTTTCCTCATGCTCACCCCCAAGGAATACCATGCGCAGGCGACCTCTATCGCTTCGCGTATCCAGGGGAAAATCAGCCAGTGGCTCTTCGGACAGCTCATCCTCATCCTGATCGCCTTCGCCTTGTACTGGATCGGGCTTTCGCTTCTCGGGGTGCCGTACGCGCTTGCGATCGCGCTCTTCGGCGGAGCGATGGAGATCCTGCCGTATATCGGCCCGATCCTCGCAGCTATCCCGGCGATCATCGTAGGGCTTCTGGTCTCGCCGGTCTTGGGCATTTCTGCTCTCATTTTCTATATCGTCGCGCACCAGATAGAGGCACACATCGTCGCGCCGCAGGTCATGAAGCGCTCGGCGGAGCTGAATCCGGTCGCCTTCATCCTGGCGGTGCTTATCGGCTTCGAGCTGGCCGGGCCTCTCGGTATCATCCTCTCGGTGCCGGTCGCGATGATCCTCTCGGTCTTCGCTGACGATATCCTGGAGAAACGGCACGCCTGATGCAAAACCCTATGGAAAATCCCGGAACCCTCTTCATCGTCGCCACTCCGATCGGCAATCTCTCGGACATCACGCTCCGCGCTCTGGAGACGCTCAAAGCATCCGACCTCATCCTTGCCGAGGACACGCGCGTGACCAAGAAGCTTCTCTCGCACTACGAGATCTCGCGGCCCATCCAGTCTTTCCATGAGCACAGCGACGAGCGCAAAGCGGCGGCGCTGGTGGAGCGGCTCCGGGCGGGGGAGAACATGGCGCTCGTGACGGATGCCGGCACGCCGGGACTTTCCGATCCGGGGAATGTCCTGGTAGAGAAGGCGCTTGCGGCAGGAGCGAGCGTGACGCCGATTCCGGGAGTTTCTGCGCTCACGGCGCTGGTGTCGGTCGCGGGGATCGATATGCGCGAGTTTCTCTTCCGCGGGTTCCCGCCGCACAAGAAGGGGAGGCAGACGTTCTTCCGGGAAGTGGCGGCAAGCGAAGTGCCGGTGATGTATTACGAATCCCCGCACCGCTTCGTGAAAAACCTGGAACTCCTGGCAAGCTGCGGCGAGAAACGCCTCATCGTCGGGCGCGAGCTCACCAAGATGTATGAAGAGGTCGTCCGCGGGAGCGTTTTGGAAGTGCTCGCGTACTTCGCGGAGCATCCGGAGAAAGTGAAAGGAGAGTTCAGCGTCATAGCGTATAATGGAAAGTAAGCACTTTGGCAAAGAAAAAGACCCGAGAGCTAAGTAAGCTTCGGGCCTTAGAGGGTGGACGCGTTGGTCCGGAAACATCAGACAGGATCGTGCGTCGGGTTCAGTCCCACAAACAGGAGGCTGTATACGGCGATGGTCAGAGCGATCAACACCCAGAACACCAGTTCGTGGGAAATCGGATGTCTTTCCGGAAATGTCCGGAAGAAATGCCGAATGCGGAACGCGGAATCACGAGCCTTTTCCAGCCGCGTTTTGTAGCGGCGGACGGTCGTCTTTTGGCCAGCATGCGCCGGCATTGGCGGGATAGCGAAATCGTCGAGATTGGTATCCACGTAGTTTCCCCCTTCACAATGTTAAATTAACTATCTTATATTATACACCTAAAACAAGGTTTTGTCAATATCATTCACCTGTATGCCAGAACAGAAGCCATTTCTCATCACCACCCCCATTTACTATGTGAATGGCCGTCCGCATATCGGGCATGCGTATACGACGGTGGCAGCGGACTGCATCGCGCGCTATCAGAAGCTTCTCGGGAGGCAGGTCTTCTTCTCGACCGGTACCGATGAGCATGGCATCAAGATCCAGAAGAAAGCCGAAGAAGAGGGCAAGGAGCCGCAGGCTTTCGTAGACGAGATGGCACAGGCTTTCCGGGATCTTTGGGACAAGCTGGAGATCGATTATACCCGCTTCATCCGTACCACCGAGAGCGCTCATATTGCCGCCGTGGAGCGCGTGCTTCAGGATCTGTATGACCGCGGGATCATCTACCAGGGAACCTACGAAGGCCTTTACTGCACCGGCTGCGAGCAATTCAAGACCGAAGACGACCTCGTAGACGGGAAATGTCCGGATCATGACCGTGCGCCGGAACCGATGAAGGAAGAGAGCTATCTCATGAAGATGACGGTGATCCAGCAAGAGCTCCAGGCGCGTATCGAGAGAGACGAGCTGTGCGTTACTCCCGAAAAATACAAGGCCGAAATCCTTTCTTTTCTGGGGAGCGAGACGCTGGAAGATGTCTCTATCTCGCGGAAGAACGTGAAATGGGGAATACCGCTGCCTTTTGATCCGAGCCACACCACCTATGTCTGGATAGATGCGTTCTTAAATTATCTGACCGTCCTCGGCTGGGACGGGAACAGGGAAAATGTTCCCGAAGAATGGCCGGCTGATGTGCATCTGATCGGGAAAGATATCCTGCGGGTCCATGCTACTATCTGGCCTGCTCTCCTGATGCATCTCGGCCTGCCGACCCAGAAGAAGCTCCTGGTGAACGGCTTCATCCTTTCCGGCGGCCGCAAGATGAGCAAGACCCTGGGGAACGCCATCTCCGTAGAGGAAGTCTTGGAACGTTTCGGTACTGACGGGACGCGCTATCTTCTGATGAGCGCAGGGAACTTCGGGGATGACGTGGATCTGACTATGGAACGCATGACAGAAACCTACAATGCGCATTTGGCGAACGGCATCGGCAACCTGGTTTCGCGCGTCGTGAAACTCTCGGAAAAGCTTGCCGCTCCTTTCTTGCCGCAAAAACTGGAGGGTTTCGATCCTGAATTCGCGGAATTGCTGGACGGACAGAAGCTCTCCGATGCTCTCCAGCATATCTGGGCCCGGATAGCGGCTGCCAACAAGTATATCGATGACGAGAAGCCTTGGGAGCTTGCGAAGACAGACCAAGGGCGTTTCGAGTCGGTTATTCAGAAACTCCTTACCGACATCGCCGTTATCGCGTATGCATTGCAGCCTTTTCTCCCGGCAACTTCGGAGAAGATAGAGAAAGCGCTTCGGGAGGGCAAGACCGAGCCCTTGTTCCAGCGTATCTGAAGTATGCAGGACATCCACACACATCTCTACTGGAAGAGTTATGACGAAGACCGCGACCAGGTAGTGGCGCGGGCGCGCGAAGCCGGCATCCGTGAGATGCTGGTGGTGGGTACGACGCTCGAAGAGAGCCGGCAGGCGCTCGAGGTCGCGCAGGCTTACGAAGACATGTATGCGACCGTCGGTATCCATCCGAATGAATTCCGGGAGGCTGCGCAGTATACGGACAACCGATGGATCCAGGAGTTGGAAAGACTCGCTACTGATCCGAAAGTGGTGGCGATAGGGGAATGCGGCCTGGACTATTCCGAGAGTCACGGAGGAATCGACGCCGAGACGAAGGCGCGGCAGACAGCCGGCTTCGTCGCCCAGCTGGAACTCGCGGGAAAGCTCGGGCTTCCGGTCATCATCCATTGCCGCGACGCTTACGCGGATATGCTGGCCATCCTCGAAGAGAAAGGAGCCGCGTTGAAAGCGGTTATCCTCCATTGCTACATGGGCGATACGGAAGTGACGCAGGAATTCCTCAAGATCCCGAACATCTTTTTCTCCTTTACCGGCAACATCACCTATCCGGTGAAGAAAAAACTGGCCGGAACTAAGGATGATCTGACGGAAACCGTGAAGCTTATCCCCAAGGAGAGGATTTTCATAGAAACCGATTGCCCGTTCCTCGCGCCGCAAGCGTTCCGCGGGCAACGGAACGAGCCGGCCTACGCTATCCATACGGCCGAGAAAGCCTGCGAGCTCCTGGGACTGACTCGCTCCGCTCTCGATGGTGAGACAGGAAAGAATTTCCGGGAAGTGTTTCTCCGAGGCCGGCAGGCGCCTGAAGCTTGATTTTTATCCCGGAACAGGGTATAGAGATGACACGGTTCTTTGAGCGCAGAGAGACGAGTAGAGAGGGAGAAATCTGATGGCACAGCCTTTATCAAGTGAAGCAGTCCTGTCTGTTTCCGGAATTCCATGCAGAGATGAGGAAGACTTAGTTCGATTGCAGCGTCTGACCGTCGCCTATGTGCGTTCGCCGCTGCCGGACCTGACCCAGCGACAGGCAGCGATTATGCTGACAGTATATGTTTACCAGGATCCGCTGACGGTGAGGGTATTGGCACGTGAACTTGGCGTGGGCAAGCCGGTCATCACTCGGGGGGTATCGGCGCTTCAAGCCTTGGGCTATATGACGAGGATCCGTGACCCGGATGATGGCAGGAGTGTTCTCGTCGGGAAGACGAAAATGGGAATGAAGTGGATCAATGAATATATCCGTTTGAATGACGCGATATAGCGGCCGGAAAACCGGAATCAGAGAAACCCTGCAGAGCAATGGCTGTGCAGGGTTTTTTCATTGACGTATAGGTATTCCTGGAATACAATAGAAGCGCTTAAAGACCCGGGGTAAAGCCCCTTTTTTGTACTCCGATTATGGAAATTTCGATTGCAGCGGAAAAACTGTTTTCTCTCGGCGCTCTCCCTATCACCAACGCTTTTCTTATCGGCATACTGGTGAGCGCTCTTCTCATGATCCTGGGAACCAGGCTTGCGAAGAATCTCTCTTCCGTGCCGAAGGGCCTCCAGAATGTCGTCGAAGTCATTTTCGAAGCGCTTCTGGATCTGGTAGAGAGTGTGACCCAGGACAAGAAGCAGGCGCGCCAGTTCTTCCCGCTTATCGCGACGATTTTCCTCTTCGTCCTGCTTTCCAACTGGGCCGGGCTCTTGCCGGGTCTCGGGACGGTCGGACTCGCGCATGAGCATGAGGGCCACGCCACGATCATCCCGTTCCTGCGAAGCACTTCCGCGGACCTCAACTTCACATTGGCACTTTCGCTCATTACCGTTACGACGGTCCAGTTCACCGGCATTGCGGCGCTCGGGGCGGTGCGCTACGCCAAGAAATTCCTGGTAAGCCCATTCCACAAGCCCTACGTGATCGGCACGATGGTGGGAGTGCTCGAACTCGTGAGCGAGATCGGCAAGACCATTTCCTTCACCTTCCGTCTCTTCGGGAATGTCTTCGCCGGAGAAGTGCTCCTGACCGTGATGCTCCATCTGGTACCGTTCCTCCTCCCGTTGCCGTTTCTCTTTTTGGAAGTCTTCGTCGGGTTCATCCAGGCGGTGGTCTTCGCCATGCTCACGCTGGTGTTCCTCAAGATGGCGACGGTAGAGATGGAACATTAGATCAATGAAAAAGCTCAAATGATAAATATCAAATCAATGATTGACATCCGAATGTTAAAAAATCATCATTCAGTCATTGGAAATGAGGATTTGATTTGTAATTTGTAATTTGGATTTTGAAATTATAATACTATTGGACAGGTATGAAAAATGGCTTTACAATGGATAATTACTAAGATAATTCATAAATAATTAACGAATAGTCATATGGAACTCGAAGCAGCAAAAGTAATCGGCGCCGCCCTGGCAATGGGCTTGGGAGCGATCGGCCCTGGCATCGGTCTCGGTATCTTGGCCTCGAAGGCCTTGGAGGCGATCGGCCGCAATCCGGAAGCGCAGTCGAAAGTGCAGACCACGATGATCCTTGCGATCGCCGTGACGGAAGCAGTGGCGATTTATGCGCTGGTGGTCGCGCTCATGATCCTCTTCGGGTAATTTTTTTGCCAAGGCAAAAAAATGTGCCTTTTGCATCTAAAACAGTTGCGTTAAGCTCATGGAAATTTTCGCGAAACTCGGAATCGATTGGAAGCTCCTCCTGGCCCAGGCGGTAAACTTCGCTATCCTGTTCTTCGTACTCAAGCGCTATGCCTACCAGCCGATGCTCGACTTCCTCGAAGAGCGGAGCAAGCGGATTGACCAGGGGATCAAGGATGCGGAAGCCGCGCAGGAGAAACTGGCGAGCATCCAGGAAGAAGAGAAGCAGGTGCTGAAAGCGGCCCGCGAAGAAGGCCGCGCGCTCCTCGCCAAAGCCGAAGAAGATGCCAAGAAGCGCGCTCTGGCCCGTGAAGCCGAGATGGAGGCCAAAGCCGGGAGCATACTCGAAGAAGCCCGCCGGCAGATCGAGGAAGAGAAGTCCAAGATGCTCGGAGAAGCCAGGTCCGAGGTAGCGGCGCTGGTGGCCCTTTCCGTAGAGAAAGTGCTCCGCGAGAGCGTCGACAAGAAAAAAGACGAAGCCGTCATCCGTAATCGCGCCTAACCACTCGTATGCGTCCTACTCCGAGACAATATGCCCAGGCGCTCCGTGAACTCGGGGAAACCCATGAGCCGAAAGAAGTTATCAAGAATTTTCTCGCGTTTCTCTTCCGGCGCGGAGAAGGGCATAAGGCGGAAGCGGTGCTGCGGGAACTGGAAGAGCAGGAAGCGGCTCGGTCCGGAGTGCTGTCGGTAGAAGTGACGACGGCCCGCGAAGTCTCTCCAGCCATCCGGAAAGCGATCGAAGCCAAGGCGGCCCTCCTGTTCCCGGAAGCCAAGAAGATCGTATCCTCCTTCCGGATCGATCCGGAAGTCATCGGGGGATTCAGGATACGCACGAGCGAAGCGCTCTACGATGAAACCCTCTCCCGCGATCTCAAGGCTTTCGCCGCCTCCCTAAATTCCTAAGCACGTTTTGACTTATGAGTAACCCTCTCATCCAAGAACTCAAGAAGAACATCGAATCCTTCCATCGCGAACCGAAGGCGGAAGCGATCGGCACCGTCCTCGAAGTCGGCGATGGGGTCGCGCGCATTTCCGGTCTTTCGGAAGTGATGGCGTCCGAAATGGTGGAGTTCGAGAACGGCGCCTTGGGCGTCGCACTCAACTTGGAAGAGGGAGAGATCGGCGTGATGCTCCTCCAGGAGATCGCCGATATCAAGGAAGGTATGACGGCGAAGAGCACCGGGAAGATCCTTTCCGTGCCGGTCGGCGAGGACATCGTCGGCCGCGTCGTTTCTCCCCTGGGAGAAGCGATCGACGGCAAGGGATCCCTCAAGAAGGAGAAGTTCTACCCGGTCGAGAAGATCGCACCGGGCGTGATCACGCGCCAATCCGTACACCAGCCGCTCCAGACCGGTATCAAGGCGATCGACGCGCTCATCCCGGTCGGCCGCGGCCAGCGCGAGCTGATCATCGGCGACCGTCAGACCGGCAAGACCGCTGTCGCGATCGACACCATCATCAACCAGAAGGGCCAGGATATCATCTGCATCTACGTAGCTATCGGGCAGAAGGAATCGAAGGTGGCGCGTATCGTTGCCGAGCTCTCGAAGGCCGGCGCCATGGAATACACGACGGTGGTCGTGGCCGGCGCTTCAGACCCGGCGGCGCTTTCGTTCATCGCTCCGTATGCCGGATGCGCCTTCGGCGAGTACTTCATGGATCAGGGCAAAGACGTTCTCGTCGTCTACGATGATCTTTCCAAACACGCGGTCGCCTATCGCCAGATCTCGCTCATCCTCCGCCGTCCGCCGGGACGCGAGGCGTATCCGGGCGACGTGTTCTACCTCCACTCGCGCCTCTTGGAGCGGAGCGCCAAGCTTTCGAAGGAATACGGCGGCGGTTCGCTTACGGCGCTTCCGATCATCGAGACGCAGGCCGGCGACGTATCTGCCTATATCCCGACGAACGTCATCTCGATCACCGACGGACAGATCTATCTCGAAAGCGATCTTTTCTACAAAGGCATCCGTCCGGCGTTGAACGTCGGTCTCTCGGTATCGCGCGTCGGTTCCGCGGCCCAGATCAAGGCGATGAAGCAGGTGGCGGGAACGCTCCGGCTCGACTTGGCCCAGTTCCGCGAGCTGGAAGCCTTCGCGCAGTTCGGCTCCGATCTGGACGAGAAGACGCGCACCTTGATCGAGCGCGGCCGCCGGGCGACCGAGATCTTGAAGCAGCCGCAGTATGCGCCGCTCTCCGTCGAGGAAGAAGTGGCGGTGCTCTATGCGCTCACCCGCGGCTACCTGGACGCTCTCCCGGTAGAGGATATCGCGCGCTTCGAGCGCGAGTTCCTCGCCTCGCTTGAGAATGAAGGCAAGGCGGTACTCGAGGCGATCCGCAAGGAAAAGGCGCTCTCGGAAGAAGTGGAAGGCTTGCTCAAGGCGTATCTCGAGGAATTCATCAAGAACTTTACGGCATAAAACCAGCACAGTATGGCGAGCGCACGGGATATCAAGCAGCGGATCAGGGGAGTGAAGAGCACGGGGAAGATCACCCGGGCTATGGAGATGATATCCGCGGTCAAGATGCGGAAGGCGGTCGCAGCAGTGCTGGCTATCCGTCCGTATGCCGAAAGCGCCATCCATGTGCTCAAGCAATTGAGCGGGATCGTCCATGAGAAGCACCCGCTCCTGGCCGAGCGTCCCATCAAGAAGGAGCTCTATGTGGTGATCAGTTCGAATCGCGGTCTCTGCGGCGCCTTCAATGCCCAGGTACTGAAGAAGCTGCGCCAGGTGATCCGAGAAGATGCGGACCGTAAACAGGTGTTCGTTACCATCGGGAAGAAGGGCGAAACCGCCGTGCGCCGCATGCTGGCCCGGGCGAATGATGGAACCCAGGGTATCATCGCCTCGTTTCCGGATGTGCTTGCGTCTCCGACTGCGGAAATGATGCGCCCGGTCGCGCGCGTGCTCATGGAAGAATTCACGAGCGGCCGCGTCGATCGCGTCGTCATGGTGTACACGGATTTCCTCTCGGTGATGTCGCAGGAAGTGAAAGTGCGCGCGCTCTTGCCGGTAGCGCTCAAGGATACGAAGAAAGCTCTGAATGAGATGAACGGCAAAGAAAAACAGCCGCAAGGGGCGGCCGAGTATCTGATCGAACCGAAGCCGGCAACGGTTCTGGAGCGCATGATCCCGCAACTCATCGAGATGGAGCTCTACCACGCGATCCTCGAGTCGAACGCCTCGCAGGAGTCGGCCCGCATGCTCGCGATGCGGAACGCCACCGATGCGGCCAAGGAGATGGCGGATGACTACACGCTCGCCTACAATCAGCTCCGCCAGCAGAAGATCACCCAGGAGATCGCCGAGCTCTCGGCGGGTATGGCGGCAGTGCAGGGGTAGTTCCAAGCCACGATCCGTTCTTCAAAGAACAAGAGGACTTGAAGGACGTGAGTTGTTTGGAAAAGAAAAAAGCGGTTACGATGAACCGCTTTGAGGAGAAGGACTTTCTTTGGTTATGAGAATCTGCAACCCTCGATAGAGAAAAAGACCGGCTATGGCGAGGATGAGGACTGCGATAACTCCCAGGAAAAAGAATTCCGAAGAGAACAGCTCGTACCGGGGGATGATCCCGAAGGTTCTGTAGCCGACAAAGCCGATCAGCAGGCCGACAACCAGATACTTGAATGTACGGGCGATAAGCATGGTTTTTCTCCCAAAAAGAGGGTTTTCGATGAACTATCTAATATTATAGCATTTTATTTGAATAAAGTCAATAGCACTAATATCCCGAAGTATTAACAAGATTCCTATGGCAACAGGCAAAATCATCCAAGTAATCGGCCCGGTTATCGACGTGGAATTCCCAGGCGAGAGCAGTCTTCCGAAGGTCCTCGACGCTCTGGAAATGGCGAACGGGCAAGAGAAGCTCGTGGCCGAAGTGCACCAGCACTTGGGCGGCAATCGCGTGCGCGCGGTCGCGATGGGCCCGACGGATGGCCTGAAGCGAGGCACGGAAGTTTCCGGAACGGGGGCGCCGATATCGGTCCCGGTCGGAAAAGCGGTGCTCGGCCGCATGTTCAATGTCTTGGGCGATGTGATCGACGGGGGCGAAGCGCTCGTTTCTGACGCGAAGCGCTCCATCCACCGGAGCGCGCCGGCTTTCGACGAGCAGTCGACAAAGGCGGAAGTCTTCGAGACCGGCATCAAGTCGATCGATCTCATCTGCCCTTTCATGAAGGGCGGCAAGGTGGGGCTCTTCGGCGGCGCCGGCGTGGGGAAGACGGTGGTGATCCAGGAGCTCATCCGGAACATCGCCCAGGAACATGGCGGCTACTCGGTCTTCGCCGGCGTGGGCGAACGCACCCGCGAGGGGAATGACCTCTATTACGAAATGAAAGAATCCGGCGTGCTCGACAAGACCGCGCTCGTGTTCGGCCAGATGAACGAACCGCCGGGATCCCGCCAGCGCGTCGCGCTTTCGGCGCTCACCATGGCGGAGTCTTTCCGTGACGACGAAGGCAAGGATGTGCTCCTCTTCATCGACAACATCTTCCGCTTCACCCAGGCGGGCTCGGAAGTCTCGGCGCTTCTCGGCCGTATCCCGAGCGCGGTGGGTTACCAGCCGACTCTTTCCGAAGAAATGGGCGGTCTCCAGGAACGCATCACTTCGACGAAGAGCGGCTCTATCACCTCGGTGCAGGCGGTCTATGTGCCGGCGGACGACTTGACCGACCCGGCTCCGGCCACTACTTTCGCCCATTTGGATTCGACAGTGGTGTTGAGCCGCGCGCTCACGGAAATCGGCATCTACCCGGCGGTCGACCCGCTCGACTCGAGTTCGACTATCCTCGATCCGCAGATCGTGGGCGAGCGCCACTACCAAGTGGCCCGCGGCGTCCAGAAGGTGCTCCAGCGCTACAAGGACCTCCAGGACATCATCGCGATCCTCGGTATGGAAGAGTTGACCGACGAAGACAAGATGACCGTAGCCCGCGCCCGTAAGATCCAGCGCTACCTTTCCCAGCCGTTCTTCGTGGCCGAGCAGTTTACCGGAGCACCCGGGAAGTACGTGAAGCTCGAAGACACGATTTCCGGATTCGAACGCATTTTGTCCGGAGAGCTCGACGAAGTCCCGGAAGCCGCCTTCTACATGAAGGGCTCGATCGAAGAGGTCTTGGCGGAAACGAAAGCCTAATCCGGAACCTTCTCTCCCTATGGCGAACATCCACTTCAAGATCGTCACTCCCGAGCGGACGGTAGCAGACCAGGAAGTCTATCAGGTGACGCTGCCGATTCAGGATGGCGAAGTGACCGTCTTGCCCGAGCATATCCCGTACATCGGGCTCGTCCGCGCGGGGGAGATTGTCTTGCGCACAGAGCCCGGAGGCCCCGAGACGAGTTTCGCTACTTCCGGAGGCTTCGTGGAGTTCCACAAGAATGTCTTGGTGGTGCTGGCGGATACCGCGGAACGCGCCGAAGAGATCGACTTGGAACGCGCCGAGGCGGCTCGCGCTCGCGCGCTCGAGCTTCAGAAAGAGCGCATCCATATGGATGACGAAGAGTACGCGCGGACGGCTGCGCTCCTGGAGAAGGAGTTGGCGCGCATCAAGGTGGCCCGGAAGCGTCATGGCCGCACCGGCATCCATTTGAACGGAAATAATCAGCCTTAAGGTTTGCTAGGAGCCTCGCAGGGTGTAGACTGGAGGCAGAACGCTATGGAAAACACGAATCATACATCACTCGTCTGTATCATCGATGACAATCAGGACATCCGGGAAATCTACCGGCTCAAGTTCGAGCGGGAGGGATTCGCGACCGCGCTCGCGGGGGATGGCCAGGAAGGCCTCCAGGTGATCCGCGAAAAGCGACCGGACGTCGTTCTCCTGGATATCCAGATGCCGGTTCTGGACGGCTTGGGCGTTCTTCGCGAGATGCGCCAAGACCCGGAATTGGCGAAGATTCCGGTGGTGATCCTAAGCAACATCGACAGCGACGACATGTTCCAGACGGTCTCGGATCTCGGCGCCGCCGAATACTACCTGGTGAAATCCCTGACCGACCCCCAGCGCGTTGTCGACGTGACGCTCGAGGCGCTTGCGAACCGCGGGGAGTAAGGGGTATTTTTTGTAAGACTCCGCCTGTACCGAGGCGGTTTTTTGTTTGCCACATCCGTCTCGCGGGGTTGAAAATAAAGCATAATTCGCGTACAGTAGGAAAGTAACGGCTCATACCTATGACGATGAAAAAAGCCTACGATCCGGCATTTTTGGAGAAAAAATGGCAGCAATTCTGGGAGGAGAATGATGTAAAGCCGAAAGCGACCAAAGGGAAGTTCTATATCCTGGATATGTTTCCGTACCCTTCCGGGGACGGCTTGCATGTCGGGCACGTAGAGAATTTTACGGCTACCGATATCCTGGCCCGGTATAAGCGCTTCCAGGGGTACGACGTGCTCCGCCCGATGGGCTGGGACGCTTTCGGTCTGCCGGCAGAGAACTTCGCTATCAAGACCGGCGTGCATCCGAGCGAAAAGACGCTGGAATCGATCCAGAATTTCAAGAGACAGATAAAGTCAGTCGGCCTTTCCTATGATTGGGAGCGGGAAATCAATACTTCCGATCCGGAATATTACCGCTGGACGCAGTGGCTCTTCCTGTTCCTGTACAAGAACGGATTGGCCTACAAGAAGAAGGCTTCCGTGAATTGGTGTCCGAAAGACCAGACGGTTCTGGCGAACGAACAGGTAGTGGACGGCCTCTGTGATCGCTGCGGAAGCGAAGTTATCCAAAAGGATCTCGAGCAATGGTTCTTCAAGATTACTGATTTCGTCGAGGACCAGAAGGATAGCGAGGGGGAGGAAATCTCTGGGCTCTTGGGAGGACTCGAGCAGATCGACTGGCCGAGCTCTACCAAGCTGGCGCAGAAAAATTGGATCGGCCGTTCGGAAGGGGCAGAAGTCGTTTTCTANGTGGCGGATACGGAAGAGGAGATCCGCGTNTTTACGACGCGCCTCGATACGATCTTCGGCTGCACGTATGCCGTGCTTTCGCCGGAACACCCGCTGATCCGGAGCCAGAAAGAGAAGATCGAAAACCTAAGCGAGGTGGAGGAGTACTTGGAACAGGCGAAGAAGAAATCGGATCTGGAACGGACAGACCTGGCCAAGGAGAAGACGGGAGTCGAGATCCGCGGTCTGGAAGCGGCGCATCCGTTCACCGGGAAACGCCTCCCGGTCTACGTGGCGGATTACGTTTTGGGGAACTATGGTACCGGCGCCGTGATGGGCGTACCGGCGCATGATGAGCGTGATTTTTTCTTTGCGAAAAAATACGGACTGCCTATCGTTCCGGTCATCGAAGAATGTGCTGTTACGGAAGGCGACCGCGATGACGCGTACCGGCCGGACGAGAAAGTAGAAAAGAGAAAAAATGTCGCGGTGTGCGTTTACGATCCGAAGACAGAATCGTACCTGGCTATTTCCTGGAAGGGTTTCGATATGAAAGGAGTGGTTACTGGCGGTATCGATGACGGCGAGAGCATAGAAGAGAGCGCTCGGCGGGAAATCCTCGAAGAAACAGGCTACAAGAACCTGCATTTCCTCGGTTCGCCGGAAATGAAGAAGCACACCAAGTTCTTCCACCGCGGAAAGAAGGTGAACCGGCATGCGGAGTGGAGTTTCGCCCTGTTCGAGCTCGTTAACGGGGAGCGGGAAGAGATGTCCGCAGAGGATGCGGCCCAGCATGAAGTCGTGTGGGTGAAAAAGGCGGAGGCCCGGAACTTCTTCACCGTCGCGGAAGCGAAGTGGGCGATCGGCCTTTTCGAAGAAGAGAGCGACCGGCCGATGGTAGAAGAGGGGATCTTGACTCATTCCCAGAGCTTTGATGGGCTCATGTCCGGCGAAGCGCGGGAGAAGATGGCTGCCTGGCTGGAGACGGAAGGCGTAGGGGAGAAAAAAGTGAACTACCGTCTGCGCGACTGGCTTATTTCCCGCCAGCGCTACTGGGGCGCGCCGATTCCGATCATTTATTGCGATGCCTGCGGAACGCTTCCGGTTCCGGAAAGCGACCTTCCGGTAAAGCTCCCGACCGATGTGGATTTCCGACCGACAGGAGAGTCTCCTTTGGTGCGTTCCGAGAGTTTCCATACTGTGAAGTGTCCCGGATGCGGCGGCCCGGCTCGGCGCGAGTCGGATACGATGGATACGTTCGTGTGTTCCAGCTGGTACTACCTCCGCTTCGCTGACCCGAAGAACGCGAACGCATTCGCTTCAGAGGAGGCACTCCGGAAATTCCTGCCAGTCGATTTCTACATGGGCGGAGCCGAGCATACGGTTCTCCATCTCTTATACGCGCGCTTTTTCACGAAGGCGCTGCGGAAATTCGGTTACCTCTATTTCGATGAGCCTTTCCGGGTCTTGCGGCATCAGGGGATGATCATCGCCGGAGACGGCCGCAAGATGTCGAAGTCTCTCGGGAACGTGGTGAATCCGGATGAGATGACAGAAGAATTCGGAGCAGACAGTCTTCGTCTCTATGAGATGTTCATGGGCCCTCTGGATGAGATGAAAGCCTGGAATACGGCGAGCATCGTAGGCTTGAGGCGCTTCTTGGAGAAGGTATGGAAACTTTCCGGAAGAGTCGGCGATGCGCCGCTTGCGAAGGAGAAGGAAGCTATCCTCCATAAGACCATCAAAAAAGTTTCGGATGATATCGAAGAATTGAAATATAATACGGCCATCAGCGCTCTGATGATTCTCACGAATGAATTGGAAAAAGAAGAGGGTATCGCGCGTGATGCCTATGAAAGCCTCCTCATTCTCCTTTCTCCGTTCGCGCCGCATATCGCAGAAGAGCTCTGGGAGATGGCGGGACACAAGGGATCCATTTTCCTCTCATCCTGGCCGGAGTACGATGAGACGAAAATCAAGGATGAGACGGTGATGATTGTCGTCCAAGTGAATGGCAAGGTACGGGACCGTTTCGAAGCGGCAGCGGATGCTCCGGAAGCGGAGCTCAAGGAAACCGCTCTCGCAAGCGAGCGCATCCGCCAGGCCATCGCAGAGAAAGAAGTGAAGAAAGTCATCGTCGTTCCCGGAAAGCTCGTGAGCATCGTAATTGCCTGAAAAAAGCCAGTATGGATTTGAGAACCAGAATTCCTGAATATCTGCCCCTCGATCGGCCGCTTATCATCTTCGACCTGGAAACCACGGGGCTTACGGTCGGCGAGGACAGGATCATCGAGGTCGCGTACGAGAAGATATTGCCCTCCGGCGAGATTGTCGCCCGGGTGGAGCGCATCAACCCGGGGAAGCCTATCCCGCCCGAAGCCACCAATATAAACGGCATCAAGGACGAAGACGTGGCGGATGCCCCCAGTTTCGCGACGCTTTCGTACTCGCTCTGGAATATGTTCGAAGGTGCCGACGTAGGAGGATTCAATATTACCGGCTTCGATCTCCCGTTTCTCCGCAGCGAGTTTGCGAGCGTAGGAAAGAACTTCGATTTCTCCGCGAAGAAAATCCTGGATGCGAAGATCCTCTACCATGCCAAAGAAGCGCGCGATATGTTCGCGCCGCGCAATCTCGGTGCGGCCTACAAGCTCTACGTGGGGAAGGAACACACATCCTGGCATACGGGTGCCGGAGACGTGCGGGTCACGGTGGAAATCCTCGAGAGACAGCTGGAGATGTATCCGGAATTCCGCAGTTGGGAAATGATTGCCGAGCTCCATGGCAACAAGCGGCTCTTGGAATCAGCGAAGATGGAGCATGCGCCGCTCGCCGAATCCGAGAGGACTCCAGGGACGCTTTTTTGATCTATACTTGATGCATAATTCCTGACCTTCTCCTTATGAATCTTATCGACGTCATTATCCTCGGTATTGTCGAGGGGCTGACGGAATTTCTGCCGATTTCTTCGACCGGGCATCTCATTCTTGTTTCGAGGCTTCTCGATCTTCCTCACACGGATTTCCTTTCGACCTTCGAGATAGTGATCCAACTCGGGGCGATCCTGGCGGTGGTCGTCTTGTATGCGAAGCGTCTCCTGACTGACCGGATTCTCTTCCAGAAGCTCGTGGTCGCGCTGCTTCCGGCTCTCGGGGTGGGAGCTCTTTTCTACCCGTTCATCAAATCGCTTTTCGCGGCCGAGCACGTGGTGGCGTGGACGCTTCTTGTCGGCGGCATCCTGATCATTCTCCTCGAGCTTTTCCAGAAAAAGAAAGAGAAACATATCGCCGATCTTTCCGCGGTAAGCTACCGGACGGCTTTTCTGATCGGCGCTTGCCAGGCGCTTTCGGTCATCCCCGGGGTCTCGCGCGCCGGAGCGACGATCCTCGGCGGGCTTCTGCTCGGCATGGAGAGGAGAACGATCGTCGAGTTCTCGTTCCTCCTGGCGGTACCGACGATGCTGGCGGCATCGACTCTCGATCTCTACAAGAACGCGGCGCTCTTTTCTCTTGACCAGAGCTTCTCTCTCGCGATCGGATTCGTGACTTCCTTCGTCGTGGCTATCCTCGCTATCAAATTCTTCTTGCGCTTCGTCGGGACGCACACCTTCATTCCTTTCGGTGTGTACCGTATCTTGGTCGGCCTCCTGTTTCTTTTGATCATTCTCTAGACTCCATCTATGGAACTTCTCTACGGAAAACCAGTTGCGGAAAAAATCCTCGCCGAAACGAAGCGGAGGATCGGGGAGTCGGGTATCCGGCCCGGGCTCGCCGTCATTCTCGTTGGGAATGATCGGCCTTCTCATCTCTATGTCGGCATCAAGGAGCGCGAAGCCATGAAGGCAGGAATACTTTTCGAGAAAAAAATATTTCCGGAAGACGTATCGGAAGAAGTCGTTATTTCCGCTTTGCAGAGCCTTAATTCTCGGAAAGATATCCATGGGATTATCGTGCAGTTGCCGTTGCCGGAAGGGCTCGATGCCGACCGGATTATCGACACGATCAGTCCGGAGAAAGACACCGACGGTTTCCATCGGGAAACATTGAAACGTTTTCTTTCCGGCGAGAAAGAAGCGTGTCCGGTTTTTCCGCGCGCCATAGTGGAACTCCTGCACGCGGCAGGAGAAGCCTTGCCAGGAAAAAAGGGACTGGTAATCGCGAACTCGAAACTGCTCGGCGAAGCCATAGCCGAAGCGCTGCGGGGAGAAGGCGTGGAGAGCAGATATCTTTTGAGTTCGGAAGATGAGCAGACGATACGCCGGGAACTGGCGGATGCTGATGTCGTCGTGAGCGCTCTCGGGAAAGGACGTTCCTTAACTTGCGACATGCTCCGGCAGGGAGCGATTGTTATCGACGGAGGGGTCGGCTATGAGAACGGGAAGGTAGTAGGGGATGTGGACAAGGAAAGCGTCTCGGGAAAAATAGGTTTTCTCACGCCGGTTCCGGGCGGGGTCGGACCCGTCACCGTTGCGACGCTTCTCGCGCGCGTCACCGAAGCGGCGTTGAAATAACAAAACCGGGGACTTGTCAGTCAGAGGCTGATCCGCCTTTGGCGGAAACCTTATGTGAGTACCGAAGAAGGGACTCGAACCCTTACAGTGTTGCCACTACTGGATTTTGAGTCCAGCGCGTCTACCAATTCCGCCACTTCGGCATATATTTTATGTCTGCCATTCCANCACCCCGGCGAGGCGTCGTTCCGGCTTTCTTGCGCCAAAGACATAGAGCAAGGATAGGAAATTGATAATCGTTTGTCAATGCAATATAATAGGTCTATGGCAAAAATCATCGGCTTCGTGAACCAAAAAGGAGGGGTCGGGAAAACCACTTCGACGATCAATGTTGCGCGCTACCTCGCCGAGCTCGGGAAGCGCGTGCTTCTTGTCGACCTCGATCCGCAGGGGAATGCTTCTTCCGGTATCGGCATCGATGCGCGGCGCCTGGAGAAGAATCTCTACCATGCGATGATCCTAGGCCTTTCTCCCCAAGAAATCATCCTGAAAACCGAGACGGAGAATTTCCATATCATCCCGGCGGCCCAAGACTTGGCCGGTGCGGAGATCGAGATGGTGCATCTGGAAAACCGCGAGTTCCGTCTGCACAATGTGCTTCGCCAAGTCCGTCCCTACTACGACTACATTCTGATCGACAGTCCGCCATCCTTAGGTCTGCTGACAATCAACGGTCTGGTAGCATCTGACGAAGTAGTCATTCCGGTCCAAACGGAGTATTATGCGCTTGAAGGATTGAGCCAGCTTTTGGGAACGATCGAATTGGTGCGCGAGCATTTACAGCCCAATCTGAAGATCATGGGCGCGCTTCTGACGCTCTATGATCGGCGCAACCGCTTGGCCCGGCAGGTGGTTTCGGAAGTGCGTGCGCATTTCCCCGGACCTGTTTTCGAAAGCGTTATTCCGCGTTCGGTGCGTCTCGCCGAAGCGCCTTCTTTCGGAAAATCCATTCTTGATTTCGACGCGTTTTCCAAGGGTGCTCGGGCCTACAAGGGGGTCGCCCGAGAAATCATTTCCCGCGAAGACGAAGAGAAGAAAAAATTGAAAGTAGTCTGAAATATCAATACGTATGGCGCAGCAGTATGGTCTCGGGAGAGGATTAGCATCGCTTATCCCTCCGAAAAAGAACGGAGAGCCAGGAGGAACGTCGCAAGGGGTGCCTGCTTCGCCTTCCCGCCCGCCTGTTCATGAATCGCCATTCCAGGAAATGGCAGAAAAAGCGCCTCTTTCTCCGGCTTCGCAAGAAGGCATGACAGAAGTAGCTATCAATGACATCGTCCCGAATCCCCAGCAGCCGCGTCTCCACTTCGACGAAACGAAACTTCAAGAATTGGCTGAATCGATCAAGGAGCATGGCATCCTCCAGCCGTTGATCGTGACCCGAGAAGGCAATCGCTATGAACTGATCGCCGGCGAGCGGCGCTTCCAGGCAGCCAAGCGGGCCGGACTTTCCAGGGTGCCGGTCGTCGTGCGGTCAGCGGATGAGCAAGGGAAACTGGAACTCGCTATCATCGAGAATATCCAGCGCCATAATCTGAATCCGATCGAAGAAGCCAAAGCATACCAGCGTCTGGTACATGAGTTCGGTCTGCATCAGGAAGCGGTCGCGAAGAAGATGGGCAAGAGCCGCAGTTCGGTCGCGAACAGCATCCGCCTGCTCCACTTGCCGGTAGAGATTCAGCGGGCCGTTTCGGAAGGCAGGATTTCCGAAGGACATGCCAAGGCGCTTCTCGCGATAGAGAATCCGGAAAAGCAGCGCGCGATTTTCGATCTCATCATCAAGGAGGAGTTGACTGTCCGCGAAACAGAGAACCGGGTCCAGAGCGTGTCAGTGAAATCTCACACGCGCAGACTGCATCCGCTCCAAGCCGCGCTTGAGTCGCGAGCCGAACAACTCACCAATGTGCTCGGCACCAAAGTCCGGATCACTCCGTCGGGAAAGGGCGGAAAAGTGGTGATCGAATACTATTCAGAAGAGGATCTTGAAGGCTTATTGAAGCGGTTTTCTGCCTGATTTCGAGAATCCGATTTGACGCGGAGAAGAGGGTCCTCTATCTTTGGGATAGAGGCTTTTTGCATCACATTCAAAAAAATTCCGGGAACCTCCAGAACTTTACGAACACGATGCTTTTCGGCCTCACTCCACCCGCCCGACTTGCGCTGCAAGCCGGGCTCTTTTTTAATCGATGTTCGCTTAGAGCAGTTCCGAACGATGAGTTTCTTTCAATTTTTCGATCACCTCTTTCATTTTTGATCCGGCGATATTCTTGTCTGCGATGAGGATGGCGTCCGGAGTATCGATGATCACGACATCTTCGAGTCCGAGCGTGACGATCATTTTTTCTTTCCCGTGGACAAGGATGCGCGCGCTTTCCAGATCAAGGTGAGGGCCTTGGGTGACGATATGCGATCCGCCTTGTTCTGACAAAAAGTCGAAGAGCGTGCCCCAGTTGCCGACGTCGCTCCAGTGAAGCGCGCTCGGGATGACCAGACGTTCATCGGCTCCGAGCTTCTCGACGATCAGAGGTTCGACTGGTTCTTTCGGAGCTTTCTGATACAGCTCTTTTATTTTTTCGAGAGGAGCGCCGCTCTCTCTCGCTTCGGCAACATCGCGGATAGCGTTCGCGAGATCGGGAGCGAAAGTTTCTGCCCAGCCGAGAAAGGTGTCCGCGGAAAAGATGAAATACCCGGCGTTCCAGAGATATTCCCAGCGGGTAAGATATTGTTCTGCGGTTTTCTGGTCCGGTTTTTCTTTGAAGTCTTCGATGAAAAAGACGCGCTTCCCGTCGATGACGGCGCATTCTTTGCCCATTTTGATATAGCCTAAACCGGTGTCGGCGCGCGTCGGATTGATGCCGACGGTGACGAGTTTTCCGGGTTCCTGGGCGACTGTGGCGAAGGCGGCTTTGATAGTGGCGACGAATTCGTCGACGTTTTCGATGGCATGATCGGAGGCGATCGTGGCTACGACAGCGTCGGCGTCCCGGCTCTTGATGACCGAGGCGATGAGGGCGATCGCCGGGGCAGTATTTCTGGCTTCCGGCTCCAAAATCAGATGATTTTGGCTTATTTCCGGTATTTGTTCGAGTACCAGGGGAGCATAGTTTTCCGTGGTTGAGACGAAAATCTGGCCGGTCGGAACGACTTGCCTCACCCGGTCGAAGGTCTCTTGGAGCAGCGTCTTCTCGCTCGTGAAGCTCTGGAATTGCTTCGGGATACTGGTCCGCGAAAGCGGCCAAAGCCGAGTGCCGGACCCGCCGGCCATGATGACGATATAGGCATGCGCGAGGGTGTTCGGAAGGGGCATAATTTTTCGGATTTAAGTATTCCCAGTATAGGCGAAATTCCGCCCGATTCGCAACTTGCCAAAAGCCTTGAAAAAACCTTACAAAAAGACTTTTCTCGTGGTATAATTCCACTGTTATCCAAGGACGTTTTTGGCGCTTTCCGATAAAACCAAATGGTATGCCAGAGCCTAGTCTCCCTCCGGTATTTCTGACTGAAGATCCTTCTTCATCAAACACAAAAAAAATCAGAAAAAGAACCCTCGTACTGGTGATACTTCTCCTGCTTCTTTTGCTTGCTGGGGGAGTTTTTGCTTTTTGGCGGATGAGAAGCGGCAGTGCTCCGGCAGCTCCGGAAAACAGCAATGTACCCCTTTCACCCTCGAACCCTCCTTCGGAACAAGCGGCTCCTCCGGTGACGAACGAGGTCCAAAGCGATCTTTTCGGGAGCGCGAACTACGAGAGCGAAAGCTTCAAAGTAGGGGAAATCGCGATCGGAGGGGAGTCGGAACTGCTGCTTTCGGAGGATTCTCCGGAGCCCTTGGAGATCACTTCTATCCGCGGCGAAGCCTTCACCGAGAAAAACAAGCCCGAAGTGAAGCTGGTCCTCACCTGGAAAACCAACAAGCTCTCACGCTCGGAAATCCAGTATGCCAAGGGGGTCGGACAGGCAGCCGAGTCTCTCGAAGAGGACGATTACAGCTTCAATCACAGCGTGCTCATCCCGGGACTGGATCCGGCCTCTACCTACATCTACACCATCCTGTCCCGCGACCGTTTCGGCAATGAAATTTCGAGTGATTCGCACGCGGTTTACACGGGCTCGAAAACGGTCTCTCTGTTCGATCTGATTGCGGATGCTGTAGGCGAGGTTTTTGGCTGGGCTATCAAGAAAAACTGATTTTTTGCAGAGTGGAAAGTATGATATAATTTTATGGAATATCCGTTCCGAATTACATGTCATTATATGTAAAAAATAAAAACCGAAAAACAGCATATCCTTCCCTAGTAATCGTCTTGATGATAGGGATGCTCATAGGGTGGTGGTCTACACTGCGACCTGTTTTTGGCCAGTCTGAAACCGACTCAATCAGGAAAATTTCACTCTCCGCATCGCTTTTCAATAACGAAAATCGCATCGTTACGAACGGAACCTACGAGGTACGCTTCGCTCTGTACGCTGCCGACCGCGCCACCGCAGACCCATATCCGTCCAATTCCGATGCCCGTCTCTGGGAAGAAACGCAGACCGTGACGGTGAAAAACGGCCTTTTCCGGACTTCCCTCGGAGCCGTGAATCCGTTCCCGGCGAATCTGACCTTCGAGACCGGAAATTACTACATCGGCATCCGCATCGGCACCGATTCCGAAATGGTTCCGCGCAAGAAGCTCGGGTCCGTTCCGCGCGCGATCAATTCCCAGTTTTTGCAGGGCCGGACGATCGGCACGAATGAGGGCGATCTGGTGACCTTCGGCAAGAAAGGGAAGATCAGCATCAAGAATCTGCCAGTCGGAACCGGCAACAACCAGCTGGTCCGTGGCGATGACAGCCGGCTCCAGGATGCGCACCAGCAGAACACCGATACCGGGACGACGGAAACGGTATTCAACGTCGGATCGGACACGGCAACGAGCGGACAGAATTTCGATTTCACGGTATCGAGCTCCGCGAATCCTCCGGCGCTCCGCTACAACGGCACGACCCAAGCCTGGCAATTCTCGAATGACGGCACGACATTTTCGGATATCTCTTCCGGCGGCGGAGGATTGAGCGGTACTGGCACGAACGGCTACGTCGCCTATTGGACCGGTACCGGCACGCTTGCCGGCGAAGCGCAGCTTTCCGTGTCACGTGGCGGTACGGGAGCTTCGACCTTGAATGACTTGATCACGCTCACGACGCATACCACCGGAAACTATGTCGCCTCGGTGGCGAATGGCAACGGTATTACCGGCGGGGGAGCCGGGTCGGAGGGAGCTGCATTGACGCTTGCGATTGATATCCTCGATTCTGCTGACGGTACCGGCTCCACAAGCTCCAACTCCGGATTGGAATTCGCGGGAGGAAGTTCGAACGAACTCTCGCTTCTCCAGGGATGCGCCAATGGCCAGGGTATTTCTTGGAATGACGGAACGAGTGTCTGGGAATGTACGAGCTTCGCAAGCGGTCTTTCGGGAACGGGAACAACGGGGTATGTGACGTACTGGAGCGGCACAAGCTCGCTCGGAAGCGAAGCCCAGCTCGCTGCCTCCCGCGGCGGCACCGGCGTCGACGGCTCTGCCGCCGCAAACGGCACCCTCCTCA
>C687J35174_10000879_pt1 | contig 44427 bp, 44 predicted proteins | sample RifCSPhighO2_01_FD_35174 | JGI IMG/M metagenome (IMG submission 35174) | reverse complement strand
ATTTTGGGCAAATTTTTACTGATTGGACCGTATCGGTAGTAATAAATGATTGTTTTTTAAATTCAAAATATTGTTATTTCAACGAAAACCTGAATAATATCAAGATAAATCCAACCCTCAATTTTTTACCTTTAACGGGAAACAGTTCTTTATCGGTCACTAACGTTACTAAAAATTGGGCGGGCAATTGGCAGAAANTTATCGGGGGTAATGGNGATTTAACCTTGGAGTTTGCAAGTTTAGCCGGCCTGGACTTTAAAGTTCCTTACATTTTATATGACAAAAAGAATAACTATACGATTGCATTTTTACAACTTGACAGCCAGCAAAAAGGAGAAATTACCATTAAAGATTTTGGAACCAATTATAAATATTTGATTATCAATCCTTCACTGCAGACAAAAACCGCCGGATTTGACGGACTTGAATTGACCTACCCGTATACATTTACCGTTTCTATTGCCGGGGACATTCCCGGCGGCGATCCAGTTACCATACAAAATCTTTTAAATCAAATTGCTGATTTAAAGAAGAAAATCGCTGCGATTCAAAATAATACTAACGTGCCCCCGGTTACCGGTTGTACATCATTTCCCAATAATCTTTATGCAGGCTATGGTGATGTTGTTGGGATAAAATGCCTGCAGCAATTTTTGGCATCGCAAGGAAGTGGTATTTACCCCGAAGCCCTGGTCACCGGGAATTTCGGAATACTGACAAAAGCCGCAGTGGTACGCTTTCAGGAAAAATATAAAGAAGAAATTTTAAGCCCCGTCGGTTTGTTGTCCGGCACCGGATATGTCGGAGTGTTTACCCGTCAAAAAATTAACCAGCTCTTGCAAACATAATGGACGCTACATTTACCTTATTGCAAAAGGCATTGCCCGGACTCCAAAAAAATATTTTACTAAAGAATTACACTAGCTTTAAGATTGGCGGCCCCGCAGAATATTTTTTAGTGACCCATAATAAAAATACCATTATCAAAGCAATCGCCTTGGCCAAAAAAATACAGATACCGGTTTTTGTTTTGGGGGGCGGGACTAATCTTTTGGTGTCTGACAAGGGCGTGAAAGGCTTGGTTGTAAAAATTGAAAATCATCATCCCATCGCACAAAAAAATAACTCTTGCATTGAAGCCGGTGCCGGAGTTTTAATGAAATCGCTAGTGTCTTTTTCCGTGGAAAAATCACTGCAGGGACTGGAGTGGGCAGGCGGGTTACCCGGGACGTTTGGCGGAGCCATACGGGGAAATGCGGGAGCCTTTGGGGGCGAGACCCAGGATTCAATTTTAGAGGTGGAAGCGTTGGATGAACATTTACAAGTAAAAAAGCTTAATAATAAGCGCTGCCAGTTTTCCTACCGGAATTCAGTTTTTAAGGAAAAAAAATGGATTGTGTTATCGGCAAAATTACAATTAAAAAAGGGAGATAAAAAAGAATTAGGTCGCCTGGCGGCTTCGCACATAGCATACCGCAAGCAAAAACATCCCTTAGAATATCCGAGTGCGGGCAGTGTTTTTAAAAATGTCGACTTTAAAAAAATCCCCGCCCGGTTTCAAACTGTTTTTTTGGATAAAGTAAAAAAAGATCCCTTTGAAATTGTGCCGGCGGCATGGTTTATTATCGGAGCCGGTTTAACCGGTAAAAAAATCGGCCGGGCAGAGGTTTCTAAAAAACATTCAAACTACATCATAAATTTGGGCGGCGCCAAAGCAACAGATGTTTTAAAACTTATTGCTTTGGTAAAAAAGCAAATTAAAAAAAAGTACGGCATCGTTTTAGAACAAGAGGTGCAATTTTTAAAGTAATCAACGAATAAGCGAATTTATTGCGAATTTACGAATAAAGACGAGTTAACGAGTACATAGTATTCGCAAATTCGAAATTGATTCGTACATTCGCTGATTATATGAACATTATTATAAAAACAAAAAACATAGAGCTTACCGAATCGCTAAGAGCATATGTTAATAAAAGAGTGGATGGGTTAAAAAAATTCATTACTATTTTACACGACGATACGGTGCCTCTGCTAAAAGGAAAAACACTATCCGAAGTTTTTTTGGATATTAAAAAAGAAACCAGCCGCCATAAAAAAGGGGATATTTTTACCGTGGAAGCCACAATTCATTTGCCAGGCAGAAGCCTGGTGGCAAAGGCGCATGGGGAAGATTTAGGAAAAGCGGTCACTCAAGTTCGCGATGAGTTAAAACGGGAAATACGCAAATATAAATTAAAAAAAATAGAATTGCCAAGGCGGAAAGCTAAAAAGTCCAGAAAAGAAATATTTTAAACCAAAAACCAGCATTTGCTGGTTTTTGGTTTTACAAAAAGGTGTTTTTTAGGTAGAGTTGATTAAGAATGTTCAAATGGTTCAAGTCGTTCTAATTGTTCAATGTGAACGTTTTGAACGAGCAAAGCGATAGAATATTAGAACAAGAACAGAAAAATATGAGTATTTTTACTAAAATCTTTGGCGATGCCAATGAAAAAAAGATAAAAAATATCCTGCCGATTGTTGAAAAAATTAATTCTTTTGAACCAGCTTTACAGGCGCTCTCGGGCGAAGAGTTAAAAGACAAGACAAAAGAATTAAAAGCAAGACTGCAACAAGGAACAACGTTGGACGATATATTGCCCGAAGCTTTTGCCCTGGTTCGCGAAGCCGCAAGGCGCACGTTAAACCAGCGCCATTTTGATGCCCAGCTAATTGGTGGAATTTTCTTGCATCAAGGAGGTATTGCCCAAATGCGCACAGGTGAAGGCAAAACGTTATCAGCCACATTGCCTGCTTATCTTAATGCTCTGGAGGGCAAGGGGGTGCATATAGTAACAGTAAACGACTATTTGGCTAAAAGGGATATGGTTTGGATGGGCCAGATTTTTGGCGCCTTGGGACTGGGTACCGGATGCGTCACGCATGAATCGGGGTATGTATACGATCCTGATCATAAAAATCCTAAACAAATCTCAAATCAAACCATCCAAAGTACAAAAGATGACCCGGTAGATAAAGAAAGGGATTTGGTGGGCGGTTTTAAAGTTGTTGAAGATTTTTTAAAACCGGTATCGAAAAAACAAGCTTATGATGCCGACATTACCTATGGCACTAATAACGAATTCGGGTTTGATTATTTGCGTGATAACATGGTGGTGGACTTGGTCCAAAAAGTGCAGAGGGGCAATCACTATATTATTATTGACGAAGCAGACTCAATTTTAATTGACGAAGCCCGCGTGCCGTTGATTATTTCTGGCCAGGCTGAAGATGCGAGCCAAAAATATTATCAATTTGCAAGTATCATATCTCCTTTGCAAAAAGACGCAGATTATATATTAGATGAAAAATTAAAAGCAGTTAATTTTACCGAAGAAGGGCAAAATAAGGTGGTTTTGCATTTGGGCTTTGATCCTTGGCAGGATAATGATGTGGTGGTTACTCATCAGTTAGAATCTGCACTAAAAGCCAAAACATTATTTTTAAAAGACCGGGATTATGTGGTCGCCTCTGTCTCATCTGGCGGAGGCGAGATTATGATTATTGACGAATTTACCGGCAGAATGTTGCCGGGCCGCCGGTGGTCAGCCGGTTTGCATCAAGCCGTGGAAGCAAAAGAAGGGGTTGCAATACAGCCCGAGTCTGTCACCTTGGCAACGATTACGTTTCAAAATTATTTTAGGCTTTATAAAAAAATATCCGGCATGACCGGAACCGCATTAACTTCAGCTGAAGAGTTTGATAAAGTATATGGTTTGGACGTGGCAGTGATTCCAACCAATAAGCCCATGGTAAGGACAGATTTTTCAGATAAAATTTTTAAAACAGAAGAGGGAAAATTTAAAGCCGTGGTAAAAGAAATTAAGGAATTGCACCAAAAAGGCCAGCCGGTGCTGGTAGGTACCAGGTCCGTGGAAAGAAATGAATACTTGGGAAAAATCTTGCAAATAGAAGGCATTCCTCACCAAATTTTAAATGCTAAAAACCACCAACGGGAAGGGGAAATCATCGCCCAGGCCGGAAAGCATGGGTCAGTTACCATTGCCACTAATATGGCCGGCCGCGGAGTTGATATTATTTTAGGGGGAAATCCGCCCAGTTTTGAGGATGCCAAAAAGGTGCGCGATTTGGGAGGTTTGTATGTGCTCGGAACCGAACGCCACGATGCCAGAAGAATTGATGACCAGCTGCGGGGCCGGGCGGGCAGGCAGGGGGACCCGGGCGCTTCCCAGTTTTTTGTTTCTTTGGAAGACGATTTAATGAGAATTTTTGGAGGAGACAGGATAAAATCAATCATGACGGCGTTAAAAGTGCCCGATGATGAACCTATTCAGGCAGGCATGATTTCAGGAGCCTTAGAATCAGCCCAGCAAAAAATTGAAGGGTTTAACTTTGACGCTCGCCACCATGTTTTAGAATATGACGATGTGATGAATAAGCACCGGGAAATTATATATAAAAAACGCTTGGAAGTCTTGCAGGGTCAGACCTTGCAAAGTCTTGCGGGGTCAGACCTTGCAAGATTGGAGAAATACGGACTTACTCGAGCCGATTTTGATAAAAAAGAAGCAGAAGTTGGCAAAGACCAAATGGCGCAGATTATAAAATTTGTGAGCTTAAAAGTCATAGATACCCTTTGGCAGGATCACTTGTCAAATATGGAGCATATGCGAGACTCGGTAAAACTGCGGGCATATGGGGGGCACGATCCTTTGGTGGAATATAAAAACGAGGGCCGCAAATTATTTATGCAATTATTAGAAGAAATTGATGCAACGATTGCAAACAATATTTTAAAGGCGGGGGTGCATATTCACCACCATCAACCGGCTCCTCCGATTATAAACAATATCGGCGAAGTTGGCAGAAATGATTTGTGCCCGTGCGATTCGGGTAAAAAATGGAAAAAATGCGGGATGTTAAATTCGCAAGAACACCAGGAGAATTTAGGGCTCACCCATTAATAATTTGATGGAGTTTCGCCAAGATGCGTGCCAGATGCGTTCAAAAAAATAGGAGGCGTAGTAAGGCTACGCATACTATTTTTTGGGACGCAGATGGCGGCGCAGATTGGATGAAAATGCGCAAGTTATTAATGGGTGAGCCCTTAACTAAAAAATAACATGAAAGAATTAGAAAGCAAAATTTATCAGTATTTAAAAGATCGTGATTGGGATAATCTGCGGCCTTCAGATTTGGCAAAATCAATAATGATCGAAGGAGCTGAACTTTTGGAATTATTCCAGTGGGAAAACTTTTCGCTTGCAAAAGTAAAATCCAACAAGGAGAAGTTAGAAGAAATAAAAGGGGAACTTGCCGATGTTTTAATCTATGCTATTGAAATGTCGGTATTATTGGGCATGGATACCAAAAAAGTAATTTATGATAAACTTTTGCATGTCGAGAAAAAGTATCCGGTTAGCTTAGTGAAAAATAAAAAACACGACGTAAAAAGTGCGAGTAATTATTATCGCATAAAAAAAGAATATAGAAAGAAGGGATTATAAAAATATGGAAAAGAAAAGAAATGTTTCAGTGTTAATACCTTGCAGGATTCAAAATAAACAAGTTTTTGTATATTTGCAAAAACGGGAAAAAAATAGGAAGGTGTTGCCCGATCACTTCGGATTTTTTGGTGGTAAAATAGAAGAAAGAGAAACTCCAGCACAAGCCTTGGAACGGGAAATTCAAGAAGAAATGTGTTTCGTTCCAAAAGGATGTGAATTTTTGAGTAAATATGATTTTATTGATTGGTCATCGAATGTATACTTTTTAGAAGTTAATGATAATTTTGAAAAGGAAGTTAAAATAATGGAAGGTGAATACGGTAAATTTTTTTCAGAGAAAGAAGCTTTAAGTGAACCAATGCTTACCGATGACAACAAAGATATTTTAAGAGATCTATATGTGTTCTTAAAAAAGGGAAATGAATGAATTTAAAAGATACCTATAATAAAATTGCAAAAAGCTGGCATAAAGACCATCAAAGTGACGATTGGTGGATTGAAGGAACTGATACATTTATTTCTTATTTAAAAAAGGGAGACATTGTATTGGATATTGGCTGTGGTGGTGGTACAAAAGCTAAATACCTTATCAGCAAGGGTTTAAAAGTATTGGGTATAGATTTTTCAGAAAACCTTATTGAAATTGCTATAAAAAAGGTGCCACAGGGAAGATTTTTAATCATGGATATTAATCATATAAATGCATTGCAAGAACATTTCGGTGGAATTTTTATGCAAGCGGTATTGCTACACATTCCTAAAAAAGAAGTTGAAAATATATTAAAGACGGCGGTCCAAAAGTTATATACTGGGGGATATGTGTATATTGCCGTGAAAGAAAAAATTGAGGGGGGTGTTGATGAACAAATCAAAATAGACAACGATTACGGATATGAATACAAGCGATTCTTTAGTTATTTTTCATTACAAGATTTTAAAACGTATTTTAAAAATGTGGGGTTGCAAATGGTGTATGAAAATGTGATGCCGCCGAGCAGGACTGCAAGAAAAAGTAATTGGATGCAAATCATTGGTAAAAAAATATGAATAATAACATAGGGAAACTTATATTAGAAGTTTTGGAAAAAGGGTACTTGATGAGTTTGGGGACGCAAGACGATGGAGGGGTTTGGGTTTGTGACGTTATTTACGTTCACGATGATCGGCTAAATGTGTATTGGATGTCACACCCAAAAACAAGGCATTCAAATGCGGTTATAAAAAACCCAAATATTGCAGGGACTATCACGGTAAATGGTCCAAAAGACCATAACTTGGGGATACAATTTTGCGGTATCGCAAAAAAAATTGAAGGGCCAAGGTTTGATCTTGTCAAAAAGCATTATGCAAAAAGAAATAAACCGGAACCAAAAGAAACCGATGATGTGTTAAATGAAGATGCTTGGTATCAATTGACGCCCCAAAAAATTGAATTAATCCACGAACAATTATTTGGATTTGAAAAACAAAGATTAGAATTTTAACATTATGAAAAAAATATATTATGTAGTAATTTTATTATTAATAGTACTGGGTTTTGGGGCAGGATTTTATCTTAAAGATACTGTTTTAAAAACATATGATAATTTTGGTAAAAATGTGGAGAATTTTCAGAAAACCGATTTGGGAAATACTATACAATCAGTTGCAAAAAAAATCATAACCCCTGGTCCGTTAAATATTGGCGGGAATTCAAATAGCGTAGTACTGGTTAAAGCGAAAATAATCGCGCAAACCAATATTCAAAGATATGATAATGGCGCGCTGCCGCCGCTGGTTGAAAATGCCAGCCTTAACGCGGCGGCACTGGCAAAGGCCCAGGATATTTTAAAAAACCAATATTTTGAACATATTTCGCAAAGTGGCATTGACCCTGGCACGTTGGTCAAAACCTACGGATATGAATATATTGTGTCGGGGGAAAATTTAATTCTTGGCAATTTTTCTAGTGAACAGGAAGTGGTGCAAAATTGGATGGACAGTCCGGGGCATCGAGCCAATATTTTAAATGACCGATTTATTGACATAGGGGTGGCAATGGTAAAAGGAACGTATAAAGGGCAATCGGTTTGGGTTGGCGTGCAGGAATTTGGCCTGCCACTTTCTTTATGCCAGAGCCCTAGCTTCACATTAAAAACCGAAATTGATGACAATAAGATAAAATTAGACCAACTCTCGGCGCAAATTGATACCAAGCGGTCCGAAATTAATAATACCAATCCAAAATCCCCAAAATACAACGCATTAGTAGACCAATATAATGCTTTAGTAAATGAGTATAATCAATTAGCTCAAAATACCAAAAATCTTATTTTGCAATACAATAATCAAATTAACATTTTTAACCAATGCGTGGCAGGCCAATGATTCATATAGCCATCATGAAAAAAGAATGGGGGTTTTTGGAAAAAATCTTAACCGGACAAAAAACCATTGAATCGCGTTGGTATAAAAACAAATATAAGCCATGGGACGCAATTAAAAAGGGGGATGCAGTGTATTTTAAGAATTCGGGTGAGCCAGTCTTAATAAAAACCCAGGTTAAAAAGATCATGCAATTTTCTGATTTGTCTCCCAAAAAGGGAAAAGAGATTTTAAATGCTTACGGAAAAGATATCGGGATTGAAAAAAATGATATCGCGGAATTTTCGAGAAAATTCCGCGATAAAAAATACGGTATTTTAATTTTTCTGGCCAAAGCACAAAAAATAAAACCATTTCAAATTGATAAAAAGGGGTTTGGAGCTATGGCCTCGTGGATAACCGTTAATAATATTCATGAAATACAACAAATTAGTCAGGGATAAGATTCCTGAATATATTAAAAATAAAGGAAAGAAAGTGATTTTTCATATTGCTGATGAAAAAGAATATTGGCAGAAATTAAAAGAAAAACTGGGCGAGGAAGTTGATGAATTTTTGGAAGCTGAAAGTATTGAAGAAATGGCAGATGTATTTGAAGTAATTACCGCTATTTTAGAAAATAAAAAATGGGATCTTAAAAAAGTTATTGAGGTTCAAAAAAAGAAACGGGACCAAAAAGGTGCTTTCAGGGATAAGGTTATTTTAGACGAATCTTAGTATACTATTTTGTGATACAATAACTACATGCTCACATTCTCGAGAATGTGAGCATATAGGAATGTAGTGGGGTATGAAAAATTCAAAACAAATTGAAAAACATGTTAAAGGAATTGCGAACCATAGAAGAATTGATATTCTGCTTTTGATTTTCCAAAGCAGGGGGATTGCCTTAGATGATATTGCGAAAACATTGGATTGTAATTTAAAAACGGTTTCTGGTCATACATTAAAATTAGTAAACGCAGGACTGGTTGATAAAAACTATCACGGAAGATATATTTTACATTCAATATCGCCTTACGGGAAAATTTTCGTAAAATTCATTTTAGATTTCAAAAAGTTATAGTTTCATATTCTCACATTCTCGAGAATGTGAGAGTATTAGGTTGATATATTAAGTTGATATATTAAAAAGTTTTATGAATAAGAAAGTATTGACCCTTTTAATAATCCATCAAGATAACAAGGTATTGCTTGGAATGAAAAAGCGCGGGTTTGGCATGGGAAAATGGAATGGTTTTGGCGGTAAGGTGGATAACGGTGAAAGCATTGAAGACGCCGCCAAAAGAGAATTACTGGAAGAGGCCGGCATAAGCGCAAATGAAATGCAAAAAATCGGAGTGTTGGATTTTTCCTGGAAAGATAAACCCAGTGATGTTTTAGAAGTGAATATTTTTAAGGCCACAGACTTTTCTGGCCAACCCCAAGAAACCGAAGAAATGAAACCAGCATGGTTTTTGGAAAAAGATATTCCATTTGAAAATATGTGGCCGGATGACAAGTATTGGTTTTCATTATTTTTGGAAAATAAAAAATTCAAAGGTGAATTTTTATTTGACCAGCAAAACGCTATTATAAAACATACATTACAAGAACATGAAAGTATATCCGATTAAAACTAGGGTGTTTTTGCCGCCAAAAGATGATTTACTTTCTTTTATTAAAGAAAGTTTTTCTAGTTTAACATTAAAAGAAAAATCAATTATTGTAATTACCTCTAAAATCGTGGCCATCTGGCAGGGAAGGTGCATAAAAATGGATTCAGTAAAAAATAAAGATGAGCTAATAAAAAAAGAGGCGGATTTTTATATTGACCGTGATAAAGTTCCCAAGGGTTACGTAATCTTAACTATTAAAAATAATATTTTGATTCCGACTTCAGGCATCGATGAAAGTAATGCCAATGGATACTATATTTTATGGCCAGAAAAATCCATGGTAGCGGCAAAGCATATTTACCAATTTATTAAAAAAACTTATAAACTCAAAAAATTCGGAGTCATTATTTCAGATAGCCATTGTACGCCCTTAAAAAACGGTGTTATGGGAATTGCCATCGGATACCATGGTTTCCACCCGCTAAGGGATTATCGAGGCAAAAAAGACATATTTAAGCGGACGCTGAAAATGTCACAGACAAATATTGCTGATTCGGTAGCGGTGGCAGCGGTATTGGTTATGGGAGAGGGCAAAGAACAAACTCCTATTGCTATTGCTGAGGATCTTGAGAATATAGTTTTTAATTCCATTGATTATACGATAAAGGATCCTTTAATTATGGATAAAGATAATGATATTTACGCACCGTTAATAAAAGAAACTTTGTGGGAAAAAGGCAAAAACTAATATGAAATTTGCAATCGTTTCAGATACGCACGACAACATGGCTAATTTTAATAAAGCCATTGATTTTTTGAACTCGCAAAAAATTACGACGATGTTGCACTGCGGAGATATTTGTAATCAGCAAACCATAGATGAGGCGGTAAAAAAATTTAAAGGCCAGATATATTTTGTCCGTGGAAACGGGGATTTTGACCTGCTTGATATCCCAGAAACCATGGAAATAGAATTAGGCGGCAACCCTTCGGCAGGGCTCAGGGCAAGAAAAATATTTTTTAATCACTATCCGGATATTGCCAAACAAGCAGCGGAATCCGGAAAATACGATTTGGTATTTTATGGCCATACCCATAAGCCTTGGGAAGAAAAAATAGGAAACCCTTCGACTTCGCTCAGGGCAAGTTGCAGATTGGTAAATCCGGGGGAATTAGCTGGCCAGCGATATAAATCTTGTTTTGCCATTTATGATACTGAAAGTGATAAGTTGCAGTTAAAGATTTTAGAAATGATATAAAGCCTTGATTAATTTTGCAAGTTGGTTATAATAAAAAATCGTTTTATATTTTACCTCAAATTACGAAATTCCCTCATAAAGCGCTCCGAATCATTTCGTAATTTAAGGTATTTAAAAATGTCTCAAAAATATTTTATTTTCATCGGGGTTATGATACTGGCGGTGTTGGCGGGAAATTTTGCTTACCCTGATTATTTTAATAAAGGAGTTGACGCTTTAAATCACCAATTTTCCTGGAAGTTGCCCCATTTTTGGCAAAAACCCTATGTGCTTGGTTTGGATTTGCAAGGTGGAGTGAACTTAACCTATCAGGCGGATTTAAGTACGGTTTTAGATAAATCCGGTGCCATGTCGGGGCTTCGCGATGTGATAGAAAGGAGGGTGAATTTATTTGGCGTATCGGAGCCGGTGGTGCAAATTCAGGGCACGGATAAATTGGTGGTTCAATTGCCCGGGGTAAAAGATGTAGCCCAGGCCATAGAGATGATAGGCCAAACTCCATATTTGGAATTTGACGAGCTAAGGGATGAAAAAGAAAGCCAGCAAATTTTGGAAAAAATAAAAGAAGTCCAAGCAGCCCAAGAAAAACAGCAGGACATTACAAAAATAAAAGACTGGGAGCTGGCATTGCAAAATCCTTATATTAAACCCACCGAACTTACGGGAAAATACTTAACCAAAGCCACGGTTGTTTTTGATCAAACTACCTACAAGCCCCAAATTCAGCTCGCATTTAATACCGAAGGGGCAAAATTATTTGAACAAATTACCGAGCGAAACATTAAAAAACCATTNGCAATTTTATTNGACGGGGCTTCTATTATTGACACCAGTGGCGANGGAAANATTGATGGCAATGATTTATATGCTCCGATGATTCAAGATAAAATAACCGGCGGCACAGCGGTAATTTCCGGAGATATGTCTGCTCAAACCGCCAACGATATTGCCAGAAGATTAAACTCCGGAGCTTTGCCGGTAAAAATAGGCAGCCCGATTTTGCAGGAAACCGTAGGGCCAATGTTAGGATCGGCTTCTTTGCAAAAATCTTTGTGGGCGGGAGTGTACGGTCTTTTAGCAGTGGTATTATTTATGATAGTTTTTTACCGGTTACCGGGTCTGTTGGCTTCCATAGCTTTAATGATATATGTTGCCATTACGCTTTCCATATTCAAACTGGTTCCTGTCACATTAACCTTGGCCGGCATCGGAGGATTTATTTTGTCCATTGGAATGGCGGTGGATGCCAATATTTTGATTTTTGCCAGAATGAAAGAAGAAATCCGACAGGGCAAAGCATTGCCATTGGCAATTTCCGAAGGGTTTAGCCGGGCTTGGCCATCAATTAGAGATAGCAATATTAACTCTTTGCTAGTGTGCGTCATTTTATTTATATTTTCCACTTCTTTTATTAAAGGCTTCGCACTGACTTTGGCGTTGGGTGTCTTAGTTAGTTTGTTTTCGGCTATTTTTATCACCAGGATTTTATTAATGGTGGTTATCGGTACATGGGCAGAGAAAGTTAAATGGCTATTATAATTATACTTTGAATTATATGAATTTTCCTTTCACAAAATATTCAAAATTATATTATCTGGTTTCAGGTATATTGATCATCGCTTCAATTGCGTCTTTGATAGTGTTTGGTTTGAAATTCGGTATTGAGTTTACTGGCGGCAGTAATATGGAAGTCGGTTTTACCGATCAGCGGCCGTCCAATGAGGAAATTTCAAAGTCTCTGTCTGAATTTGACTTGGGCGAAATTGTCATCCAGCCAACCGGGGACAAAGGGGCCGTGTTGCAATTTAAGGGAATTGATGAAGCGGCTCATCAAAAAGTGCTTGCAAAATTACATGAGCTTGCACCATTAGAGGAGAAAAGTTTTCAATACATAGGACCTTCTGTAGGACAGGATTTAAAAAATAAAACAGAAATTGCCATTGTGCTGGCATTGGCGTCGATTACGTTATATATTGCGTTTGCATTTCGAAAAGTTTCAAGACCGGTAGCTTCGTGGAAATATGGGACCACTTCGTTGATCGCCTTGTTTCATGATATTTTAATTCCCTTGGGAGTTTTTTCTTTACTGGGGAAATTTTATAATGCAGAAATTACCATTCCTATTATTGCGGCGCTGTTGACCATTTTGGGCTTTTCCGTTCACGATACCATTGTTATTTTTGATAGGATTCGCGAAAATATTTTAAGAAGGGGAATGGCGCAATTTAGTGAGACGGTTGACTTGAGCTTAAATCAAACTATTGGAAGATCTATCAGTACGGTATGTACGGTATTATTAGTTATGGCTTCGTTGTTCTTTTTTGGGGGGCAAACTCTTAAATACTTTTCATTGGCCTTGATGATTGGGGTGGCAAGCGGAGCGTATTCTTCTATTTTTATTGCCAGTCCCTTGCTTGTCAGTTGGTCCCGATGGAAAAACCATCGAGGATCCGCGATGTAATCGGGACAAAAGTGGAGCGATAGGAGATTGCAAAAAAGGGGGAAATAGGAACCTTGGCCGTGGAACGCTTGACATATCTTTATTGGTATGTTAGACTTTGATAATAACGTAGATATTAATAACGTATAACTATGAACAGTATTAATTACTCTCAAATTTACGCAAAATTAACCAAAGGCCTTTCGCCAAAAACCAAGGATATTTTTGACCGGCGTTTTGGGGTAAAAACCGGAAGCATAGAAACCCTAGAATCCATCGGCAAGAGCTTTGGCATAACCCGTGAAAGGGTTCGTCAAATCGAAGAAGTCGGTTTTAGTTTTGTTAGAAAAAACCATAAAGAAACCTTGCAAAAGGTGTTTTTGGAATTTGAAAATTACTTCCAGCAAAAAGGCGGTTTTGCGAAAGAGGAAACGGTATTAGCCGATTTGGGTGGCGCAAAGCACAAACCCCATGTGTTATTTTTTTTGATGCTGGGGGATCAATTTTCAAGGGTATGCGAAAAGAGGGATTATTATTATTTTTGGTCAACCATGCAAGACCCCGAAAAGAAAGTCAAAGATACATTAAACGCCTTAGCCTTGGATCTGCAAAGCCATGGCGCCCCTTTGATAAAAGGGGAGTTATTTGCCAAGTTTGCTTCCAAGTATGATTTGCACAGCCAAGCATTGGATTCCTATCTTGAAGTTTCAAAGCGGATACAAGCCAATAAAGAAAATAAACTTGGGCTAATTGACTGGCCCGAAATAAAGCCAAGAAGTGTCAAAGACAAGGCATTTTTAGTATTTAAGAAACACCAAAAACCTTTGCACTTCAGGGAAATCACTTCATTAATAGACCAGCTTGAGTTTAATCAAGCCAATAAAAAAACCCACCCTCAAACGGTGCACAATGAATTAATTAAAGATGCAAGATTTGTCCTTGTGGGCAGGGGAATGTATGCATTGGGTGAATGGGGCTATGTGCCCGGAACTATCAAGGATATTATTGCTAACATCTTGAAAGAGAAACCCCAATTAGCAAGCAAAGAAGAAATTGTAAAAGAGGTGCTTAGCCAAAGATTTGTTGAAAAAAATACCATTTTAATTAAATTAAATAATAAAAAGTATTTCCAAAAAGACGCACAGGGAAAGTATTTTTTGGTAGAAACTCAAATTGCGTAAAGTGAGAAGTGTTGCAAGCATTGAAAATCCCGCTTCTGCGGGATTTTTAATTGCATATGCGGCGTATTTACTTCTTCTTAATTTGGAATTATAATGAAGTAATATGGTAATCGCTATTCCAGCTTCACCAATTTTTTGGGCAAACATTGTATTACTGGTAGCAACGGCGCTTTTTTATGCCGTCCTTTTTTCCTTGGTATACTATTGGCATGAAAAAAAAGCTACATTTATCGTCGTGCCGCTTTTGTATACGTTTGAATTTTTCATCACGGGATTCTTTTTAGTTTCTTTTNTTGTAATCCTTTTGCANTATTTGCCCGACATCGTAAAGCTAACTACCTTAAATTACGAAATGATTCGGAGTTATTTATGAGGGAATTTTGGCGGTAGCTGTGGAAAAATGTTTAAACGTAGCCACCTGTCTGCGTGAACGCACAGGCAGACGCTTACGTTTAAACATTTTTACGCAGATTACCGGCGAAATTCCCCATAAAGAGCCCGAAAAAGTTTTTATCATGGTCATTTCGTAATTTAAGGTAACTAGTTAGTCTATATAAACTCATGGCAAATTATTTTTGGTGGGCCGGACCTATTAACAAAATTCTATTCGCCTCTTTTTGGTGGGTTTTTTTAATGATTGTTATTTTATTTATACCCTTTTTAAGAGTGTGGTGGTGGGTTTTTTTCCCCTTATTTTTGTCGGTAGAATTAAAGAAATTGTATCTTTGGTGGATACGATGGGATTTTTCTTATGGTAAGAAAAAATGGGTGGTNCTGGAAGTGGTGCCCCCAAAAGAGGTATTGGTTCCCTTAAAAGCCATGGAAGATGTTTATACCGTTATGTGGGGNGTTAACTTTAATCAAGCCAANTGGAGAGAGCAATGGTGCGAGGGAGATTTGCCGGACGCCCCNGGCTGGACGTCTTGGGAGATAGCTAGCATTGAAGGCAAATTGCATTTTTACATAAGGGTTTTAGCTCAAGCAAAAACATCTTTAGAAACATCTCTTTATAGTCACTATCCTGAATTGGAAATTACCGAAGTGCCGGATTATACAAAAAATGTACCCCAAAATATTCCCAACAAAGAATGGGACGTGTATGGCGAAGATTTTGTTTTAGGCAGAAAGCCAGAGGTGTATCCCATAAGAACCTACGAAAAATTTTTTGAGCCCCAGGGTGAAAGAATTTCCGCTGAAGAAAAAAGAATAGATCCGCTCTCTTCCTTATTGGAATTAATGTCAAAGCTGGGGCCCGGGGAACAGTTTTGGTTGCAATTTACCACGATGTCGGTAGCGGAAAATGACGAGCCGAATTTTTACCGTGAGGCCAATAAAGAAATTTCAAAATTAACGAAGCGTCCCATAAAGCATACAAAAACATTTGCTGAAGAGTTAAATGAAATGATGTATCACTTAGTAATGGGTCCTAAAAAAGAAGGATCGGGCGAGAAGGCAACCTATAAATGGACTGAATCAACAAAAACCGAAGCAGGTGAAGATAAGGAATTATTACTGAGTCCCGGCGAGCGGGAAATTCTTACTGAAGTAGAAGGCAAGGTTAAAAGGCCGATTTTCAGAACTAATATACGGGGGGTATATGTTGCCAAGCGGGAAAATTACAATTCCGCCCATCGGACGCTTACCAGGTCATATTTTGCGCATTTTCAGACAAATAACCTAAACTTTCTTAGATTTTCTACTACAACAAGGCCAAAAACCCATTATTTTTTCAGAACCAGTATACCTTTTATAAGAACCAGAAGGCAATTTAGAAATTATATTTTAAGATTTCCACCCTTATTTCCAAACAGGAGAGGGGAGTGCCCTATTTTGAATACGGAAGAAATGGCAACCTTGTATCACTTCCCATTGAAAATTACCGGTTTGGTGGCGCCTACGATGGCACGAGTTGAATCCAAAAAAGGAGGCCCGCCACCTAATTTACCGACAGAGTAAAATCACATAACACATAACATGGAACACATAACAAAAAACGACGTCGTTTGTTCTATGTTCCATGTTGTATGTTTCATGAAGTTATGGATAACAAGCCAACAACATTTTTCGGATTAACTTCTTTTCGAAACCAAAAAAAGAAATTCGGAATAAAACAAGACGACCGCCGGAGACACTTTTATACCATCGGTAAAACCGGCATGGGAAAATCAAATTTGATGGAAAACATGGCCATCCAGGATATTCAAAACGGCCATGGCATAGCCTATGTTGATCCCCACGGAGAAGGAGCTGAAAAACTCCTTGATTTTGTGCCCCCGGAAAGGATTAAAGACGTTATTTTTTTAAATCCGGCCGACCTGGATTTTCCGATTGCTTTTAATGTTATGGAAAAGGTGGATTTTAAATACCGGCATTTGGTTGCGGGAGGCTTGATGGGGGTTTTTAAAAAAGTGTGGCCAGATGTGTGGAGCGCCCGAATGGAATATATTTTAAGCAACGCTATTTTGGCGCTTTTGGAATATCCGGATTCAACATTATTGGGAGTTAACCGGATGCTGGCTGACCCTGAATACCGCAAAGAGGTGGTAAGTAAGATTACCGACCCCATTGTAAGATCTTTTTGGGTTACCGAGTATGCCCGATACACTCAGCGCTATGAAATAGAAGCCACGGCCGCTATTCAAAACAAAGTGGGGCAGTTCGTTTCCAATGCCTTAATAAGAAATATTATCGGGCAGACCAAGTCTACCATCAATATGCGAAAAATCATGGATGAGGGTAAAATATTGATTTTAGATTTATCAAAGGGGAGGATTGGCGAAGACAACTCGAGGCTGTTGGGGGCGTTGTTGATTACCAAAATTCAACTGGCCGCCATGAGCCGCGTTGATATTCCCGAACCAGAAAGGGAAGATTTTTATTTATACGTTGATGAATTCCAAAATTTTGCCACCGAGTCTTTTGCCAACATATTATCTGAAGCCAGAAAATATCGGTTAAATCTTATCGTGGGACACCAATACATTACCCAAATGGATGAAATTGTAAGGGATGCAATGTTTGGCAACGTGGGAACCTTGGCGGTTTTTCGTGTTGGGGCGGAAGACGCCGAATTTTTAGAAAAAGAATTTTCTCCGGAGTTTACCGCAGAAGATTTGGTGAATCTTTCCAAATATAATATCTACCTAAAACTGATGATTGATGGAGTAGCATCCCATCCTTTTTCTGCCCATACCTTGCCTCCGCCAAAGCCGCTGGAACAATCAAATCGTAATAAAATCATCCAAGCTTCCCGCGACCGTTACGGGGTAAAAAGAGAAATCGTTGAAGAAAAAATCATCGCATGGACGGGGGATAACCAGGGAAAACCTTTGCCAACCCAAAGTGGCGCTAAAAAGGTTTTTGATGCGCCGCAAGCCCCCGTGGCAAATAATAACCCAGACCAGCCTACCCTGTACGACGCAATTTGTTCTGTTTGCGGCAAACCGACTAAGACCATTTTTCAGCCAGAAAAAGGCCGGCCAGTGTATTGTAAATCCTGTCTTAAAAAAATAAAAAATTCGGGGGCTGCTTCTTTGCAAAACAGCGTCCAATCCCAGGCACAATTTCAAAGTAAATCGCCGGATAATAAGCCTTTTGCCAATACGCAAAAAGATGAAAATGTGTTAGCTCAAGAAAAAATAGAAAAGATTTCGTTTAGTTTGCAAAGGCCCAAAAAAGAAAATAGCGGCCGGCCAGTTGAATCAAAAAGCTTTAGCGGGTCTTTGGGCAAGCCTAAAAGAAAAGAGATTAATTTGTCCGAACTTAAAAAAGCGCTGGAAGATTCATTGGAACATAAAGAAAAACCGATAGAAAATAATTTAGAGCATTCGTTGGTGCCCCAAGAAAAAAAACCTGAAGTGCCAAATCCTGTTTCCGATTCTACCCAAGACAAGGGAATTATCCAGCCCGGCCAAAAAATAAAATTTTAAATTGGAGTAATCACAAATATAAAAATATTTGTATATTTTAGATTACTTCAAAATAATGAAACAAATTAAAGATTTTGACGTGTTGGGTAAAAGAGTGTTAGTCCGCTGTGATTTTAACGTGCCCATTGATGATAGTGGTACTATTTTGGATGATTTTAGGATGATAAAGACATTGCCTACTATACAATATTTACTTTTACATGACGCAAAAATAATTTTAATGAGCCACTTAGGTGAGCCCGGTGGAAGTGTTGTAGAAAACTTGAAGTTAGACAATGTAAAAGAAAAACTGGAAGAATTATTAAAACTCCCTGTTGAAAAATTATCTGATTGCATTGGCCCCGAAGTTGCCAATAAAGTATTGGCTATGGAAAANNGGCAGATTATTTTACTTGAAAATCTCAGATTNCATAAAGAAGAAACTGACAACGACCCTGTATTTGCCAAAGAACTTTCAGAATTGGGCGATATGTATATTAACGATGCGTTCGGCGATTGCCATCGCACTCACGCTTCCATAGCGGGTATTGTCCAATTTTTGCCTCACGGTGCGGGCCTGCTTTTGGAAAACGAAATAACTAATTTACAAAAAATTTTACAGTACCCAAAAAAGCCCATGGTGGTGTTGGTTGGCGGGAAAAAAGTGGAAACAAAAGCGGCCTTTATTGAAAAAATTTCGACACTGGCCGATACGGTGCTGGTTGGCGGATTGATTAAAAAAGAAATCCTGTCAGAAAAGATACATTTTACTTATCCGGAAAAAATAGTGGGGCCAAAAGATAATTTAGATGCATCAGATATTGGCGATGATATGATTGCTATTTTTAGAGAAAAAATATTAACGGCCAAAACGGTGGTGTGGAACGGCCCGTTTGGAAAGTTTGAAGATGAAAATTTTAAAAAAGGCACCTTAGAAATTGCCAAAGCTATCGTTGAAAGCAAGGCGTTTTCGGTAGTTGGCGGAGGCGAAACTATTGAGTTTTTGCGTAAAGAAGGTATGCTGGACAAATTCAGCCATGTTTCCACGGGCGGAGGCGCAATGCTGGAATTTCTAAGCGGCGGAAAAATGCCAGGACTAAAAGCTTTAGAATAGAAAAATTCATGAAAAAAGATTTTGACCATTGGAACATAAAAAAGAAAAAACTTGAAGAGGTCAAAGATAAGTTTCTTTTTAAACAAGGAGATATTTGGTGGTGCTCGGTAGGATTAAATATACGAACCGAGTCTTGTGGGAAAGGCGAAAATTACCAAAGACCCGTGCTCATACTGAAAAAATTGTCTTCTGAAAGCTTCGTCGGTGTACCTCTTTCCACCAAAGAAAAAACCGGTTCATGGTTTATTGATATCACTATACATGGAGAAAAACGCTACGCCCTTTTATATCAAATTCGCATGTTTAGCACCAATAGGTTTCAGCATCGTTTTGCGGCTCTCGATGAGACTGATTTCATCCGTGTAAAAGAAAAACTCAAGGTATTGCTTGAGCTGTAATCATCACCGGAGCCGAAGCCCCGGATCGGTGGGTTACCCCAAAAGTAAGTTAAGTATAGCAGAATTAAGGTGTTTGTCAATAGTTTTGTAGGAGCTTGGTGAATAATGCCGTATTCGCGTCTTTTCTAAAAATTCCAGCTACAAATCCGCCATCATTTTTTATGTACCGCAGGGGTACATAAAAAATACTATCGAATTTCTAGCCGTGGAATTTTTAGAAAATCCATCGAAAGAGCATTATTTACCAAGCTCCCGTAGAGCCAAAAAACGAAACCATTGAATTTTTACGCCAAGAAGGTATGCTGGATAAGTTCAGCCATGTTTCCACCGGAGGTGGTGCGATGCTGGAATTTCTTTCAGGAGAAGAATTGCCAGGATTAAAGGCATTAGAAGATTAATTTTTATGCAAAAAAAGATAAAAAATTTAAAAGAAGCCGCAGAAAGAATAAAAACCGCCGTAAAAAATAACGAAAAAATTATTATTTACGGAGATTCCGATTGTGATGGCATTACGTCAACCGTTATTTTGCAGGAAACCATACAGAATTTGCCCTTCGACACGGCTCAGGGTAAAGGCGGGAAAGTTGATATGGTGTTGTTTCCTAATCGGGAAGATGACGGATACGGGATTAACGCACGGGCTTTGAAATTTTTAGAAAATAAAGCGCCGGCACTTTTTATTACTTTAGATTTGGGCATCAGCAACGTAAAAGAAATTGAAGTATTAAATGAATATGGGTTTGAAGTTATTGTGGTTGATCATCACCAGGTACTCCAATCAATCCCCAACGCCCAAATTGTGGTAGATCCCCAGCAAAAAGACGACACGTCAGAATATAAATATCTGGCCAATGTGGGTTTGACGTTTAAGCTTGCAGAAGAAATTTTAGGCCGCGAATTTTCGGTAAATTTAAAAAACAGCTTTTTGGAACTGACAGCGTTGGCGACAATATCCGATATGGTGCCGCAAATCGGGGATAATAAAATGTTCATTGAAGAAGGGTTGCGATCATTAAAACACACTTTCCGCCCGGGCTTGCGTGCTTTTTTAGATATTTTAGGGGAAGGGGAGGTGTTATCGGGCGAATACTATAAAGTTATTTCTGCCTTAAATGCGGCCGAATCCATAGATTTTAAAAATGAATCATACGATTTGCTTACTAGTGCTTCGCCTAATAGATGTATGGAACTGGCGCAGGATTTAATCTCCAAAACCAATTACAAACAAATAAAAATAAAGGAGATTACCGAGGAAGTGGAGCGGAGAATTGCGCAAAAAAAAGATGAGCTGATTATTTTTGAAGGTGACCCCGCTTGGCGCCTGGTGCTGGCCGGTCCTGTTGCCTCAATTCTATATAACAAATATCAAAAACCGACATTCATTTTTAAAAAAGGGGATAGTGAATCGGCGGGCTCGGTAAGAAGCACCAAAGAATTAAATTCGGTCGAAGCCATGAAAACCTGCAGAGATTTTTTAATTACCTATGGGGGCCATCCCCAGGCATCGGGCTTTCGCATCAAAAACGAAAATTTGGAGAGATTTAAAAATTCTCTTAACGAATATTTTAAAAACCTTACGTAATTTTTATGAAAGAAATTGTTATATATACCGACGGGGGGTCGCGGGGTAATCCGGGCAAAGCGGCTATTGGTGTGGTGTTTTGCAATGAAAAAGGCGAGGTGATAAAAAAGTTTGGCGAATACCTTGGTGATCATTTAACCAACAATGATGCCGAATATGCCGCAGTGATTTTTGCTTTAAAAAAATTCAAAGCTCTGTTTGGCAAGGCGATGGCCGAGCATAGCCAAGTGGAAATACGCAGCGATTCGGAATTGCTGGTAAAGCAAATGAATGGAAAATATAAAGTGGAAAACGAAAAAATCCAAAAGTTTTTTATGGAAATCTGGAATTTAAAAATTGATTTTAAAGAAGTGAAATTCAAAGCCATCCCGCGGGAAAAAAACAAGGAAGCGGACGCCTTGGTAAATCAAGCCTTGGACGCAGAAGCCTCAAGCCAAAAGTTGTTTTAAGGCCTCGTCTGTAAGAATTTCTAAACAAAAAAATCGTCCTTCGATAAAAATTCAGGACGATTTTTTTATTGTCTTAGCAAGACTGTAAGCCGAATTCTGTCACCTCGCGCGCGGTGCGAGAGAATCAAGATTTAAAATTTATGAATTATGAATTCGCCGACGACGTGTCGTTTCTATTCTTAAATCATAAATCAATGTTCTTAAATCTCTTGTGCCACGCACAAGGCTGTGATTATCTATCTGGGACAAACATTGCTGTTTGCCTCTGGTCAGGCACAATGCTGCGCCTGACTCTTGCGAACTACTTTGCTCCTTCTCTGAATTTAAAATTCATAGATGAATTTTTCAGGCTTTACCCTGAGCTCGTCGAAGGGTTTGTTCTTGCGCCCAATAAGGATTTAGCCGTTTCATTTTAGCATTTCTGCTAAATTCGCCCTGACGGGCGCCTTGGCCTTTCGGCCTCGGCGTTTCTGTTCGCACCTCGTGCATTACTGCAGGCGGCTGTTAGCTTCCGATTTCTATATATGAATTATGCAGAAATCGCGGATCCTCGTATAAAAATTCTGATGAATTTTTATCGGGACGCTATTATTTTAACCTCCTTTTGGAGAGTGGGTGTTCGGACTTTCCTCTCCTTTCGATAAATCGAAAAGAGCAATCACTCATCTTGCTAAGACAATATAACAATAGCATTATTTAAATTCCTTGTCAAATTATTGTAAAATGCGATGATACATACTACAATATACATACGATAATTTTACCAAATTTTTATAGCATACAGCCACTTTANATATGATATTAAGACAAGCAGAATTAAAAGACAAAAAAGAAATTATGGATGTNGCAAATCTTCTTTATTTGCCCATCCCTNATTTNATCTGGAATAACGAAAGCTTTGTAGAAGAGCAAATTAAAAATAAGGAATATTTTTTGGGAGAAGATTACGGAACGGTTATAGGAATTATGAGTTTGCGCCAAAGAGCCAATAAAATTAATATAGAAACCTTGGCGGTAAAAAAAGAATTCCAGTCCAAAGGATTTGGCACCCAATTTATAGAGTTTGCTATGCAATTTACCAAAGAAAAAGGATTTGACACCTTACATGCTTATTCTTTTAACGAATACAATATGGCGGGTTTTTATCTTAAAAAAGGTTTTATCATGCTTGACCATACCGGCAGTTACCACAATAACGCCTATTATTGCTTTGAAAAAAAGCTATAATGGGACTTACGAAAGGGGGAACAAATTTTTATGATCAAATGTTAAATCCTATATAATTCACAGTCTTATAAATTCTTGATAAAAAAACTTCTTGCCATCCAGACAAAAAGTGTTAGTTTTGCCTCGCTCATTTTGGCGGGGTCTTATTTGTTATCTGCCCTGTTGGGTCTTTTACGTGACCGTCTTTTGGCCGGCCGTTTCGGGGCGGGCAATGAATTGGATATGTATTATTCTGCTTTTACAGTGCCGGATTTTATCGCCTTGATTTTAGTGTTTGGGGCAATTTCAGCCGCCATCATCCCCATATTCAATTCATATGTAATCCATTCAAAACAGGAAGCTTGGCGCTATCTGTCGATTCTTTTAACTACCTTTTTGACGTTTTTAATTATTGTTTCTGTTATTTTAATCATAGCTGCCCCTTTTTTAATCAATATCATTGCTCCTGGATTTTCTCCGGAAAAAAAAGAAACGACCGTGATGCTCATGCGCATCATGTTTTTAAGCCCTATTATTTTAGGGGTTTCAAGCATTATCAGCGGAATTTTACAGGTGTTTCATAGGTTTTTGGTAACGGCATTGGCTCCCATTATGTATAACCTTGGCATTATTACGGGTATTATATTTTTTGTGCCGATATTCGGATTGAAGGGATTGGCTTTTGGCGTGGTGCTTGGAGCGGTATTGCATTTACTTATCCAAATCCCCGCATTTTTATACTCAGGATTTACCTATCAGCCCAAAATTGATTTTGGGCATCCGGGAGTTAAAAAAACTTTTATCCTGATGGTGCCAAGGTCTTTGGGTCTTGGAGCCGGCCAATTTAATGCCATTGTTATTACCGCCATTGCTTCAACCTTGGCAACCGGAAGCATCGCCATTTTTAATTTGGCAAATACGCTCTCTTCTATTTTAATAAATGCCATTTCTATTTCACTCTCAACGGCGATTTTTCCTGCCCTATCATCGGCATATTCCAATTTCGCCTCCGCCAAAAGTTCCAAAGAAGCGAGGGAATATAAAAAAAGTTTTGAAAGAAAATTTTCGGCTGGATTTTTACAAATACTTTTTTTAAGCATACCCGTGAGTATTGGTATTTTTTTGTTGCGGGCACAAATCGTGAGAGTTATTTTGGGAACGGGCAAGTTTACCTGGATGGACACGCGCCTGACCGCTGCCTGCCTTGGAATTTTCAGTTTGGGACTGTGTGCCCAAGGGTTGATTTTTTTGCTCTCAAAAACATTTTATGCGGCTCATAATACAAAAATTCCCGCAATTATAAGCGTCGCCACGGTTCTATGTAATATTACTATGAGCATAACGTTTGTCTGGCTACTGGGTTTTACTAATGGATTTTCAAGTTTTTTACATGCTATCATAAAATTGCAATCAATACAAAATATCAGTATTGTAGGTTTGTCGTTGGCTTTTACCATTACGGCCATTTGCGAAGCTCTGTTGCTGGTATTTTTTATCCATAAAAAGTTAGGCATTTTTAATATTAGGCAAGTATTGGTATCGGTGGGAAAAATGTTTATTTCCGGTATGGTGATGGCGGTGGTGCTTCTTTCGGCCCGCCAACTATTGGTACAGTTTAATATCGTACAGTTACAGGCATTTTGGGGGGTGTTTTTGCAACTGGCCGTATCCGGCGGGCTTGGATTAGTAGCTTACGTCGCCACCGCCCTTATCTTAAAATCACCGGAAATCCATATGATTGGAGAATCATTTTTTAAAAGATTTTTAAGAACCTTGAATTAGAAATACTTTTGTAACTCAAAGTGATTATTCAAAAAAGCCAGTCAATACTATTAATTTTTACGTATATGTCAGTTGAAAGAGGGGGATACCTCGAAAGTCATTTAGAAAAAAAAGAATTATCCCCAGAGGATCAAATAAGAACCTATGAATCACACAAAAAGTTATCTGAATCGCTGGACGGGGTTGATTATAAAGATAAGGGTGATATTTCTTTGGAAAAAGATAATTTAGTAATTTCTTTTTCTTACCGGTCACCCAAACCCGAAGATGTCTCTGGTTTAAATCAGGACTTTTTACAAGAAAGGCAAATAGATGCAAGCCAACTACGACTTTTAGATGATGTAAGTATTGGAAAAAAAGACGATAGTAAAACAATCAATGTATTGGAAGATTTACCAATTGGCTATAAAATAATTTTTATACCAAAAGATAAAACAATTTTTGGTGGAAATGCGGATGTGGAATATAAGACTATTTATATTTGGGGGAGTTTAGCAAGGCCAAAAATTATTTTGAATCTTTTGCATGAAATTGGGCACAGCATAGACTATGAGCAAATCGAAGAAAAAAAAGACAAAGAATATTTTATTAATTCATACAAAGCAATGAATAGAGCAAATGACCAAAATCCAACAAAAAAAAACTTAGAAGAAGTTTTAAAAAGAGAAAGGAATGCCTGGGCATTTGCGCTTAGTAAAGTAAAGCCGATATTGGGGAGGGATGGTCTTAGTAAAGATGACGTTAGAAGTTTCATTCACCATGCGTTATCTAGTTACAGTGATATTATTCGACAAAGAATAGAGCTGGGCTTATATGGACCTCTTGCAAAATAAGCTTTTACTGCAAATTGCACATTTTCAACCAAAATATGGAATTTGCAGTAGATTCTTATTTCGCAACAGGTCTAATAAATAAAAATGTCACAAGAACATATCTGAAATCTTTGTATTAATTTGAAATAAGTAGATTTGCATTATTTCCCATAAATGGTATAAATAGATTATGGGAAGAATAAAAATTGAGTTATCAAAAAAGAAATTATATACGCTTTATCATGTAAAAAATAAGTCGCCTGATGCGATCGGGGTGTTACTTGGGTGCAGTTTTAAAACGGTAACCAATCGTTTGAAAGAATATGGCATTCCACTAAAAACTCCTTCTTTTGCTCGAATGAAATACAAGAAATATGATTTTTCTGATGATCTTATAGAAAAATCATATTTAATTGGTTTTAGGCTTGGGGATTTAGCGGTTTCTAAAACAAGTCCAAGCGCAGAAACAGTTTTGGTGCGCCTTCACACCACTCACGATGTACAAATTGATTTATTTAAAAAATTATTTAAAAAATACGGAAAAGTTATTTCATATAAATCATCGAAAAATCTATCTACCAATGTTAATGCCTATCTAAATAGAAGTTTTGAATTTTTACTACCAAAACGTGATTTAGTAGAAGAATGGATTATTAATAGTGAGCAATATTTTCGCTCTTTTGCGGCAGGATACATTGATGCAGAAGGAACTTTTGGAATATATCAAAAGCGCGCGAGATTTAAAATGGACGCCTATGATAAAGAAATAATTTTCCAGATTCATCAGTGGTTGGATAGAAATAATATTTTGAATAAATTTTTTCGTGTTGCTAAAAAGGGGGATTATGTAAAATATGGTAATTATAATTTCAAAAAAGATGTCTGGAGGCTAAACGTGAATGAGGCAAATAGTTTGTTGCATTTTATTAGTTTAATTGATCCGTATATTAAGCACAAGAAAAGAAGAGGTGACATGGAAAAGAATGTGAGAAATGTGGAAAAAAGAAAATTAAAAGGAAGTATAAAATGAATAATATAAGAAATTTCGTTATTATAGCGCATGTGGATCACGGCAAGTCCACCTTGGCGGATAGGCTTTTGGATATGACAAAAACCATTGTAACCAATAAAATCACACCCCAGTTTTTGGACAGCATGGAATTGGAAAAAGAAAAGGGGATTACCATTAAATTAAAACCGGTTCGGATGCACTACACTCAAGATAGTAAAGAATATATTTTAAATTTGGTGGACACTCCGGGTCACGTTGATTTTGCTTATGAAGTTTCGCGGTCTTTGGCCGCAGTTGAAGGCGCGGTATTGTTGGTGGACGCTACGCAGGGAATTCAAGCGCAAACATTAGCCAATATTGAATTAGCAAAAAAACAACATTTGGTAATTATTCCGGTGGTAAATAAAATTGATATGCCGGCTGCGCGTATTGAAGAGTCCTGCCAGGAATTGGCTAACGTACTTGGCATTATGCCAGAAGACGTAATAAAAATTTCAGCTAAAAATGGGCTTAATGTTGAACAGGTATTGCAGGCGGTGGTTCAAAAAATTCCGCCACCACACGGTAGTGTTGTGGCGCCCTCCGAAGCTTTAGCAAAGGATGGGCAATCCTCCTACGCCAAGGCTTCGGAGGACAGGCCATTTCGCGCATTGATTTTTGACTCCACCTATGATTCTTTTAAAGGAGTTTTAGCTTTAGTTAGAGTAATTGATGGCAGTATCAAAGACCGCGAAAAAATTGAGTTACTAGCTACCAAAACACAGGCGGAGGTAAAAGAGCTTGGATATCTGACTCCGGTAATTTTACCCCAGCAAGAAATTTTCACCGGTGAAATCGGCTATATTGCCACGGGCATTAAAGAGCCTGGCAAAGTTCGGGTGGGCGACACCATAGTGAAATTGCCAAGCCCTAATTCCCAATTACCAATGCCCTTGCCCGGTTATTCTGAGCCCAACCCCATGGTCTTTGCCAGCTTTTATCCCGAAGACCCCGATGAATTTGATGTGCTTAAAGTGGCATTATCAAAATTAAAGTTACAAGACCCCGCATTAATCTATGAGCCCGAAATGAAAGAAGCACTGGGCCGGGGATTTCGTTGCGGATTTTTAGGTACGCTCCACGTTGAAATTATTTCAGAACGGCTTGAGCGGGAATTTAATCTGGGCTTGGTTATTTCAACGCCGTCGGTAATTTATAACATTTTTGATAAACGGGGGCAAGAACGTGTAGTATATTCGGCTTCCGATTGGCCAGACCCTTCCGGTATTGAAACCATGCAAGAGCCATGGGTACTTTTGGAAATTATCGCCCCGTCGGGTTATTTAGGAAAGCTTATGGATACGTTAAAAGATGTACGGGGAAATTATTTAGAAACTAATTATCTTTCGGCCGAGCGTGCGATTATAAAATACGAGGCGCCGCTTCGAGCCATTGTGGCAAATTTGTACGACAAAATAAAAAGCACCAGCCAGGGGTATGCTTCGCTTAACTACACGATGCTTGGCTACCGGCCGGCCGTGTTGGTGAAAATGGAAATTTGGATTGCCGGCAAAGCAGAAGAAGCATTTAGCAGGATTGTGGAAGAGCATGACGCCTACGAACAAGGCAAAAAACTGGTGGAAAAATTAAAAGAAGCCCTGCCTCAACAGCAGTTTACCGTTGCTATTCAAGCCGTAATAGGCGGAAAAGTGATAGCAAGAGAAACTATTTCGGCCCGACGCAAAGATGTTACCGGCTATCTTTATGGCGGCGACAAAAGCCGAAAGAAAAAATTGTTAGAAAAACAAAAGAAAGGCAAGAAACTGATGAAAGAAAAGGGAAGCGTCAATATTCCGTCAAAGACGTTTTTGGAGATATTTAGGTCATAGATAACAATATTTAATAGTACATATGACAGGCGAAGAAATTAGATTACAGGCAATTGAATTTGCAAAAAGGAATAAGATTCGTATTGCAAGAGAATTTGTAAATCCTTTGATATATGTTCCAGATATTACTCCAGTATCTGTTTTTATGGCAGGCTCTCCTGGTGCAGGCAAAACAGAATATTCTAAAAACTTGATTAAAATATTAGAAGGGAATAAAGAATGTCGTGTTGTTCGGATCGATGGAGATGAAATAAGNTCAATGATCCCCANTTACACGGGNAGTAATTCTTATTTATTTCAGGGATCAGTTTCTCTTATTGTAGAAAAGATACATGACTTTGTATTGCATAATAATCAAAACTTTATCCTTGATGGTACTTTCTCAAAGTACGAAAAAGCGGAATATAATATAGAAAGATCTCTAGGAAAAAAGAGAGAAGTTGTTATATTCTATGTGTTCCAAAAACCAGACGTAGCATGGAGACTTACCCAGGCCAGAGAGTTAATTGAAGGAAGAAACATTCCTAAGTCAGCTTTTATAGAGGAATTTATTGGGTCTCGAGAAACAATTAATAGGATTTCTCATAATTTTAAGGATAAAATTAACATTTTCTTTGTACAAAAAGATTTTGAAAAAAACACTGAAAATGTTGTCAAAATTGACTTACATGAAGCTAATATTGACTCTCAATTAGGAAAGTATTATACTCAAGAAGAACTTGAAAAACTGATATGAAATTCCTCAATTTCTTTACAAAAAATTACACCCAAAAGGAGCAGAGTATATTTTCTGGATTCTTTTTGCATGCATCCGATGAGAAAAAGAAAAAAATTCTAAATGAGGCGGCAAGAAGAGCCAATGAGGACCAAAGAGAAATCTTTCGAAAAGCTCAGGTCAAGGCAAAGATATAGTAAATTCAAAAAAGCGCCCAAAGGCGCTTTTTTGAACTATGAAAATAGGTTGATTTTAGCAAATAAATGAAGTAACTTGGATTAATATAAAACATCTCGTCAAAGAAGTTTTTGGAGATATTTAGGTCATAATAGGTATTTTAGGGATTTTGGCGTGAATTTTGCCTTTTTTAGACAAAATTCACGCCATATTGACTTTTTACCGTGAATTTAATATAATAGGCGTATATATGGTACTATCACAAGACATAAAACAAAAAATTGATGTGCTTAAGTGCGAATATGATTCTTTAAAGAAAGATAAAGAATCGCTTTTAAATATTCTTTTTGAAGCTGAACTTTCTGAATCGGTCTCAAATTCAAATGCCATTGAGGGTTCTACGTTAAGCATTGCCGAAACAGAAAAGATCTTAATGGAGCTGGAAGTTGCCAGGAAGGTTTCGGTCAGAGAAGTGTTTGAAGCAAAAAATCTTGCCAAGGTTTTTGAGTATATAAAAAACAATATAAGTGCAAGAAGTATTGATAAGGAATGGATGCTACTTTTGCATAAAATGCTTTTAACGGACATCAAAGATGATATTGCGGGACGATTCAGGAAGCAACATGAATACGTGCGTGTTGGCAGCCATATTGCTCCGGCGTCAGAACACATCGAAGCAATGATTCAAGCCCTTTTGCTGGAATATTCAAGTGTCCATAATTTGTATTTTCTTGAGAAGATTAGCAGGTTTCATTTAGAATTTGAAAATGTCCATCCATTTAATGATGGTAATGGCCGTATCGGGCGTGTGATAATAAATTATCAGTTAATGCAACTCGGATTTCCAATCATTATTATTCGTGATAAAGAAAAGGACGCCTATTACGATTCTTTTAAAGAATATCGTGATAGTAGAAAGAAAAAAAGCAACTTGATGGAAAAAGTTTTGTCATTAGCGCTCATTGAGTCTTTCCATAAAAGAATTGCCTACTTAAAAGGCCAGCGTGCCATACGATTGTCTGAATACGCAAAGATAACTAAGGAAAAACCTTCGGTGCTTTTGAATAAAGCAAAGCGCCAGACTATATCCGCTTTTCGCGAAAAAGGTGTTTGGAAAATAGGTGTTGAAAAATAAGACCCCCATCAAAAACGTTTCTAGAAATTTTCAGGTCGTAGTTAATGATATCAATTCAAAGATAAAATATATGAAAAAACTTTATAAAAGCGATACGAACAAGGTTTTTGCGGGCGTAATCGGCGGAATCGAGGAATATTTTGACATTGACCCAGTCATTTTAAGGGTCTTATAGTTGTTTGTTTTAGTTTTTACCGGATTTATTCCGGGAATCATAGCTTATCTCTTGGCCATTTTGATTGTTCCCAAAAAACCAAAAATAGTAGTTTAACTGCTGCTCCAAAAAAGTTATCCAAGAAGCTGTCAAAAACCCAGGATTCGTTTTGAATTAACTGAAGAACTAATAATAGCTTAAAACAAACGCTTCAGACTATGTCTGAAGCGTTTGTTTGTATTGAAAACCATCTAAAATGGGAGTAAAGTGGATTTAGTAATCATGAAAAGACAATATAATAAAAAATTTACGATACCGACAGATCCATTATTGCCATTTATGGATAATGAAAAGTTGTACGTTCGGGTAAAGATAGTAATAGATTCGGCAAGAGACGCTTTGAAGAAAAATGAAAAGCAATTCTATGGAAATTCGGTTGACCCATTCTCAGCGCTTTTTGATGCTCTGTGGCAAAACATTAGTTTAACAAAATGGTTGAAACAAGAAAAATCCAGACAAAACCAAAAAACTTTGCAAAATTATCTCGGAGATTTCCATCAAGAAATCATAGGATCCTTTAAAAATTGGGAAAGCCTCGGAAAGGGGAAGGTTTTTGATGTAAAAAATGATGGTAAAAAGATTATAGCTGAAATAAAAAATAAACATAATACTACAAAGGGCAATCATAAGATAGTAATTTATGATGACCTCAAGGAGCAATTGGATACGGGATATGGCGGGTACAAGGCATATTATGTGGAAATAATACCAAAAAACAAAAAAGTTTATGACAAACCATTTACTCCTTCCGATAATAAAACTCACTTCCAAAGACCAAAAAATGAGAATATTAGAGTGATTGATGGTAAAAGTTTTTATGCTCTGGCGACTGGTGATAAAGATGCTTTAAAGAAAATTTATGCTATATTGCCCAAAGTCATAGGTGATATATTGAAACGGGAATATAAAATAGTTGAGGGAGATGCTTCGTTTGAAGAATTATTTAATAGGATATACTAAACTCAAAATCTGTGTATAAGTAACCATTGCATAAGGCAGTGGTTATTCTTATAATTAGAGTATGGACACCCTATTAAATGTTTTAGAAGCCTCAAAAATAATTGGAGTTTCTCCTGATACTATAAGGAGATGGGATAAAAAAGGTCTTGTTAAGGCAACAAGGTCTACTCTAAATCACCGCCTCTTTAATATTGTTGAGCTGCAAAGGATACAATCAAAAATATCGGGCAACCATAAAGGTAATAATTATAAAATACTAAAAGCTAAGAAAAAAAGTAAATATAGCGTTGTTGAGCTTTTTGCTGGAGCTGGTGGTACTGCTCTCGGTTTCCATAATGCTGGTTTAAAGCATGCTCTACTTACTGATTGGGATAAAAATGCAACTGATACCCTTAAAAAGAATAACCCTGCCTGGAATGTTGTTCATGATGACGTAACGAAAATTGATTTCAGTGGTATTGCCGCTGATATTGTTGAGGCGGGTTTCCCTTGTCAGGCTTTCAGTGCTGCGGGCAAAAAGTTGGGTTTTGAAGATGTAAGGGGGACTATGTTCTTTGAATTTGCCAGGGCTATAAAGGAAATAAAACCTAAAATTGCGATGGGTGAAAATGTTAAAGGACTGTTAAAACATGACAATGGAAAAACATTAAATATTATAGTTGATGTTTTAAAAAATTTAGGTTATAAAGTTGCTTACAAAGTATTAAGGGCACAATATTTAGATGTCCCACAAAAAAGAGAGAGACTGGTAATTCTTGCTATTAGAGAAGATTTAGATTTACCATTTTTATTTCCCAAAGAGCAGGATTATACTATTTCATTAAAAGAAGCTCTTGAAAATTGCCCAAAGTCTCCTGGGCAAATTTATCCGCAGAGGAAAAGAGAAATTTTAGAGAAAATCCCCCCTGGAGGTTATTGGCGGGATTTACCTTTAGATTTACGGAAAGAATATATGAAAGCTAGTTTTTACATGGAAGGCGGTAAGACTGGCATGGCCAGGCGCTTATCTTGGGACGAGCCAAGTTTAACCCTTACTTGTGCGCCAGCACAAAAACAGACGGAAAGGTGTCATCCCGAGGAAACAAGACCCTTAACTGTAAGGGAATACGCCAGAATACAGACATTTCCTGATGACTGGGAGTTCGTAGGTTCCGTATCCTCGCAGTATAAGCAGATAGGGAATGCTGTGCCCACTAATCTTGGTTATCATATGGGAAGGTGTTTAATCGCTATGTTAAATAATAAACCGGATTTAAAGACGATGGATGTGGTTGAGAAAAATAATAGTGATTTTCCTATACCAAAACAAATCATTCTTTTATGAAACGCTAATAAGATGGTAAAAGGTGTTGTTGATCTTTTTTTGCATCCAAAATAACTTAGATCGGGATAAAATCATAGATTACATTGATTACATTTCTAAGAAATAGGTCAATTTATGGAAAAGTTAAGAATAGAATAATGCAACATGCTGAATAAGATAAACAGTAAAATAATGATTGAGCTTCCACAGAAACCTCGCATACTGGTTTTTATTGCAAATGTTTTATTGGCATGGCTCGTATTTTTTGTTGCTAATGGAGGATGGTCGCCCTTTAGTACTGGTGCGGGGATATGGTTGCTCGCAGCTATGGCCTATTGGCTCTTAGTATTAATAACAACGCCCTTTTTTACACCTCCAAAGGATTCTTTAGCAACTGCTATATCGGTTGTTTTACTTCTTGTCCCTATTGATTTTTCTAAGGTTTTACAATTTAGGTTACTGCTCCAGTCAATTGATATTGTAACTATTATACTTTCTTTGGTTATTGTAATTCTTGCTTTGATTGCGATTTTTAAACAATCAGCTAGCGAAGATGATTTAGTTGGGAAAATAAGCTATCAATTAAGTAATCGGCTTGGAAGGGGAGAGATATTATTCACACCAGTTATTTTAATAAGTGCACTAGGTTTTAATCAAGAAAGTATTTACTGGGCACTACTTATTTCTGGATTTTGGGTTTTAATGGTTGTGGTAAAGCCGGTGGAAATTATTGCTAAATTAGTTATTTATTTCCAGGAATTAAAGTCCGGGCAACAGAAAGTATTGAGAACGGTTGGACATATTTTTAGAATTGATGATCCAAATATTATTAGAATTATATTAACTAATAATGCAGTTACATGGGAAAAACATAAAGTGCATATAATACATCTTCCAAATAACGAATATGCCCACGTTCTTCCATTATTTATTCAGTTACAGGGAGAGAAAATTATCGGAACCGGCTTTTTTTCAGTGGTGTCTGAAGCGCCACCATTCAAAACGAATCCAGGTTATATTTATGAGTATGAAGGCAATGGATTGGCCGTAGCTTTAATTGAAAAATTAAGCGGTGTGAGTGGAGATTCTGAAATAATAGGACTTATAGTTGAGCATTCAGTAATTGGTAATATAAAGTTCCAAGTTATTGCGGGTGCGGAGCTCGAAGAGGGGAAGGTTATATTTGCAAATGTTAGGGGGAAGAAAATTTACTATCAAATTCTTGATGCTAAAACAGATGAAGAAAGTTTCAAAGAAAATCCCCTTGGCATACATATAGTCTCAGCAGCACAATTGGGCTCATATGATTCTGGGAAGGGTTTTGAAAAGTTCCCTTGGTTGCCTTCTATGAACCAGCTATTATTTCTCATGTCAGAGAATTATGTGCCAGAACAAGTTCTCAAAGAAAATGAATTTGTAATCGGAAAGGTACCTGGTACAAATTTTGGAGTTTCGGTTATCTTAGATGATCTTATCGAGTACCATTCTGCCGTATTGGGAATTACGGGTACCGGAAAAACAGAGCTTGTATTTGATATAATTAAAAATGCCCTTAAGAGAGGAACAAAAGTGTTTTGTGTAGACTTTACTGGTGAATATAGGTTTCGTCTCTCCGCAAGCATGCCAGAACTTATAGGTCTATCAGTTGTTCAAGTAGAAAAAATGGAAAAGGCGTTGTTTGCAGTAGAGACAGGAACTTATGGAGCAAAAGAGGAAAGGGTAGTTTTACAAAAATTTCTTGATGAGATAAAACCTGGAGTTAAAGATCAGGTTGAGCTCTTTATAGCAGATGACTTAAAGCGCCTCGGTATTTTTGAGTTTGCAGAGATTACAAATACTAAGGCTACACTTAGAACGACGGAAATGTATTTATCGGCAATTATGGATTGGGCTAGAAATAATCGTAAGGCACAGCAAATATTGATTGTTCTCGAAGAAGCTCACACGATTATTCCGGAAGCCTATGGTTCTGGCTTTGACAATGACACACAGTGGGTAGTCGGTCGTATCGGACAAATTGCACTCCAGGGTCGAAAGTACGGAGTGGGATTACTTCTTGTCTCCCAACGTACCGCCTTAGTAAGTAAAACGATATTATCTCAGTGCAATACTTATTTGACGCATAGTTTAGTCGACAAAACAAGTTTGGATTATTTAAATGGAGTATATAACTCAGAACACGTTCAAGTCATTCCAAATCTAAGACCTCGCGAATTTCTTGCTCATGGAAAAGCTGTAAAAAGTGAACGCCCTATTGTAGTAAGGGTTGATTTTGATCCTCAAAAAGAGAAAGCAAGTCAAGCATTAAACAAGAGTATTAAGATTATAGGAAAAGAAATTAAATCGGTTGGTCTAGAAGAATTATCTGAAGAGTCTCCTGGTCTCGAAGATGATATTAATTACGATGAGATTTCCTTTGTGGAGCAGGATAATCAAGTTGAAGAAGTTGATCCTGAAGACTTACTATTTTAGATTAAAAAATAAATGGTAAAAATATTGTGCTAAAATAATGCTATGGTTCAAGGAATTATAATTTTTATTGTGGGGGTTGTGGCGGGATTTTTGGTGGCGTGGGGTTGGTATAAAAGAAAAATGAAGGAGGTGGAGGGGGAAGTTAAGCGGACGCAAAAAGAGGCGGAAAAAGAAAGAGAAATGTTTGGCGGGTTTGATGAGTATAATGAAAAAATGGCTCGGGTGAAAAAGGAACGGAAAGATAAGATTGTTTTGGAATTGGAAAAGGCGAGGCGGGTGCGGGCTGGCGAGGTGGCTGATTTGTTGGATATTTCAAAGGTTACGGCTTTTCGGTATTTAGAAGAGTTGCAGCAAGAAGGGGTGATTGAGCAGGTGGGTAAAACGGGCAGAGATGTGGAGTATAACATAAGGCAAAAGTAGGCTCAAATAAACACTTCAGACTGTAGTCTGAAGTGTTTAGTAAAAGCATGAAAACGTTTATAAAAGATAATTATCAGAAAATCAAGACGTTTTACAAAAAACATGAACGGCTTTTGATGCCCGTCACCTTGGTTGGCGGTTTTTTGGTTGATTACTTTACCTTTACTTCCATTCAAATCAGTACCACGTTTATGTTGCTGTTTGGGTATTGGGTGTTTGCAGGCGGTATGATTGTTTTTACCCATTTATACGATGCCCAGAAATTGCATCTGCGGTTACGGTCAAGGTATATCCGTTTGTTTTCGCCGCTGTTTTTGCAGTTTGCGTTTGGGTCGCTACTGGGATCTTCTCTTATTTTTTATTGGTTTTCAGGTGCGTTTTCCATAAGCTGGCCGGTGATGGCCATTCTTGTTTTACTTTTAGTTTTTAATGAAACGTTCAGACAGTACTTCGAAAAACCCTTGGTGCATATTGGCGTATATTTTTTTGCCACTATTTCATTATGTTCTGTGCTGTTGCCGTTTTTATTTCATTCGCTTTCTGCCTGGCTGTTTGTGGCGGCCGGCGCGGTCAGTTTGATTATTTTTGCAGTATACATTCATTATTTGTGCGTTTTTGCCAGTCAGTTGCAGGTGCAAAAACGTCGGTTTTTTATGGTGATTATCGGCATAACTTGTGCCATGAACGTGCTGTATTTTGCTAATATTATTCCGCCCATCCCGCTGGCCCTGCGCGAGGCGGGATTGTACCACAATATTAAAGTTTTAAACGGGCGCCACACTTTGTCCGCCGAACACGAAAATTTTTTACAAGCGATAGAGGCGGCGGTTTTTGGGCAAACCGTGCATATTGAGCCAGGTAAAAAGGTGTATTTGTATACCGCTATTTTTGCTCCTGCCAAATTCAAAACTACCATAGTGCACCACTGGCAATATTATGATCCGGTGCAAAAAGAATGGATTAGTAAGGGCAAATTTTCATTTATCATCAATGGCGGGCGCCAAGAAGGGTATAAAGGGTATTCATGGAACAGCGATTTGGCGGAAGGCAAGTGGCGGGTATATGTGCAAAACCAGCGCGGCCAAGTATTGGGACGCGTGAGATTTACGATTGAAGAGGTGGATGCGCCGGTAGAATTACGAGAGGTGGTAAGGTAAATGTTGTGCGTACCAAAAAATCGCCTTTTTGGCGATTTTTTGGTATGATGGGTTTGGAATTAATCTTTGAATTAGTATAAAAAATATGGCACAAGATAAATACTCGGCTGTTTGGGTTAGTCACTCCTCAATCAATGACTTTATAAAATGTCCGCGAGCTTACTTTCTTCACAATATGTATAAAAATCCGCGGGGAATGAAAATAAATGTGGTAAACATGCACTTGTCTTTGGGTATTGCGGTGCATGAAACGCTGGAAGGGCTTTTGGCTTACAAGGCTGAAGATCGGTTTAAAAAACCTTTATTGCAAACGTTTGAAGAAAATTGGGCAAAAGTTTCTGGAAAAGTAGGGGGATTTAAAAATGCCAATGAGGAGATAGAAGCAAAGGCGCGCGCTAAAAAAATGATTGAAAGGGTTAATGAAAATCCGGGGCCGTTGGAAAAACTGGCGGTAAAATTAAAAACCCACGCCAATAATATGCCGCCTAATTTCTATTTGTCTGAAATTGATAATATTATTTTGTCGGGGAAAATTGATTGGCTCCAATATATGCCCGAAGACGATAGTGTGAAAGTGATTGATTTTAAAACCGGCAAAAACGATGAAGATAAAGAGTCATTGCAACTGCCTATTTACGCCCTGTTGCTTAACGCTTTGCAAAAGCGCAAAATTTCGGGTGCGGCTTATTGGTATATTGATAGAAATAACGAACCGACCGATGTGGTATTGCCCGATATTGCCAGCGCCAAAAATAGGGTATTGGCCGCTGCGATAAAAGTAAAAATAGCGCGGGAAAAAGGCGTGTTCGAGTGTCCTTATGGCGCCCAGGGTTGTTTTGCCTGCAAGCCGTTTGAAAAAATTGTGCGGGGCGAAGCGGAATTAGTGAAAGTGGACGAAACCAGAAGGACAGAGCTCTATATGATTTAAGATTTACGATTTATGATTTATGAATACGAAAATATGAAAGATAAAAAGATATAAGAAAATTAATGAATAATGAAAGTTCTACAATAAAGGCATTTACTGATTTAAAAGCGTGGCAAGAATCTCATAAGTTCGTATTGTTGATTTATCATATAACGAAAAAATTCCCAAAAGAAGAACTTTTTGGTTTGACTAGTCAAATGCAGAGAGCAGCCGTATCTATTACATCAAATATAGCAGAAGGGTTTGGTAGGCAAACATATAAGGAAAAGGTCCAATTTTATTATATGGCTCAGGGCTCATTAACTGAACTTAAAAATCAGCTCATTATCTCAAAAGATATCGGATATTTGGAATACGCAGAATTTGACCAATTAGTTAAACAATCAAATATATCACATCAACTTCTGCAAGGGTTGATAACGAAATCTAAAACATTCATACATCTTAAATCATAAATCTTATATCAATGAAGCAGGTTGAAGCTTTGGACATTTTAAAAACCGGCCGGAATGTGTTTTTAACCGGCGAACCTGGCAGTGGCAAAACCCATACCGTAAACGAGTATGTGGCGTATTTGCGTTCAGTGGGAATTGAGCCGGCCATTACCGCTTCCACGGGAATTGCCGCTACGCATATTAACGGTATTACGATTCATTCTTGGGCGGGCATCGGAATTAAGTCTTCTTTGGATAAATCCGATTTAAAAAAAATCGGAACGACAAAATATATTGTAAAGCGGGTAAAGCCGGCCAAGGTATTAATTATTGACGAGGTGTCTATGTTGTCTCCAGAAACTTTGGGCATGGTGGATAGTGTATGCCGGCAAATAAAAGACGAATCGGCGCCCTTTGGCGGTATGCAGGTGGTGCTGGTTGGGGATTTTTTTCAGTTGCCTCCCGTAGTAAGGCGCGATACAGAAACCGAAAGCGAACCTCAAATTACTCTGCTTAGTGGCCATGACCTTGGCCGCTTTGCTTATGGCGCACCGGCTTGGGTGCGTGCCAGTGTGGTGGCCTGCTATCTTACCGAACAGCACCGCCAGGACGACGCAGATTTTTTAAATGTGCTTTCGGCTATCCGGACCAATACGTTTGACGCCAACCATTTGCGCCATTTACATACCAGGATTACCGCTTATGACGATGTTCCGCCCGAAGCTCCCAAATTATTTTCTCATAATGTAAATGTAGATACGGTAAATGAAAAGATTCTTGGTACGTTAATGGGCGAGCCACAAGTATTTTCTATGCATTCAGAAGGGCATGATATTTTGGTGTCTATTTTAAAAAGGGGATGCCTTTCACCCGGCATGTTGCAGTTAAAACCCGGTGCGGCGGTAATGTTTACTAAAAATAACCAAAAAGAAGGATTTGTAAATGGCACCCTGGGCGTTGTTGAGGGTTTTGATAAAAATACCAACCAGCCCGTGGTTTGCCTCCGCAATGGCAGAAAACTTATCGTAGAACCTATGGATTGGACCATAGAAGAAAATGGAAAAGCCCGCGCCAAAATTACACAACTGCCTTTGCGCCTTGCCTGGGCGATTACCGTGCACAAAAGCCAGGGCATGAGTTTGGACGAAGCGGCCATGGATTTGGGCCGGGTGTTTGAATATGGCCAGGGGTACGTAGCGCTTTCGCGTATCCGCCGGCTTTCGGGGTTGCACTTGCTTGGGTTTAACGACCGGTCTTTTTTGGTGCATCCGGAAGTATTGAAAAAAGACGCACAGTTTCGCCAGCAATCAGAGGAAGCCGTAAAAGAGTTGGCCGCCATGGCGCCAGCCGACCTTAAAAAAATGCACCAGGAATTTGTACGAGCCTCTGGCGGCAGTGTAGTGACGGCTATGCCAAAACAAGGGGAGATTGCGGAATTTTTGGCGCCGGGCGGTTTTGACGCCATACGCAAAATCCATGCCAAGGCGTATTTGCCNTGGGATGAAAAGCAAGANGAAGTCTTACAGGAACTTTTCATTAAAAAAACTTCTATTGATGAATTGGCTGGAACTTTTAACCGAACCAAAGGGGCAATTCGCGCAAGGCTTATTAAACTAGGATTTTTAAATAAAAAAAAGACGGCTTGGTAGGTTTTTGCGCGCAGCGCCTGGAGACGGGGCGAATTTGTCGCTACAAATTACGCCTCGCGTCTTACCGGGCGTCGCGCCATTTTTTTTCTTGATTTTATTAACTTTTTGTGTTAGAAATTATATATGTATTCGGATGTGCACATTTGTAGCGTACTGTTCGAATACATATATTCGCATGGGCATATTCGCATACCCAAAAATTTCTCGCATAGGCGGAAATTTTTGGTTATGCTATTAGCATGCCACATCGCCCCTTGGAGGAGTAGTACCTCGGCAGTCTCATAAGCTGCAGGCCTCCGTGCAATTCGGAGAGGGGCAACAAATTTTGCTTCGCAAAATTTGTAGTTGATAGTTAATAGTTTTTAGTTATTAGACAAAACTATCGGCTACGAGTTAGTTTAGTACGAATAGAACTATGTATAATTTCGAAAAACTTAAAGCATGGCAAGAAGCTATGAAATTAGCTAAAATGTCTTATGCGCTAAGTCAGAAATTGCCGAAAGAAGAGAGATTCGCCCTTATTGATCAACTCAAACGAGCAGTTACATCTATTTCTTTAAATATTGCAGAAGGTAGTGGAGCTGGTAGTTCCAAAGTTTTTGCTTCTTTTATTGAAATATCAATCAGATCTTTATATGAAACTATCGCAATATTTAAATTGATAGAAAACTTATTCAATGTAGATTGCAAAGATGAGTTGTTACAGTGCGATTTAGTAAGCAAAATTCTGCACGGATTGTTAAAGAGCGTGAAATCTAGTTAGGCACAATCTAATAACTAATAACAAGTAACTAATAACTATTTTTGACATGAGTCAAAAATCCGCCGGGGTAGTTCAGTGGTAGAACGCCACATTCATAAAGTGGAAGTCGAGAGTTCAATTCTCTCCCTCGGCACAAAAATTTTCACTAAGCGAAAATTTTAGTTGTTAGTTCACAGTTATTAGTTATTAGATGCGTTTTGTCTAATAACTGATAACTAAAAACTAATAACTGTTTGCTTCGCAAACCTGCGGGCGTAGTCCAGCCCGGTTTAAGACGCCTCCCTGTCACGGAGGAGATCGTGGGTTCAAATCCCATCGCCCGCGCACAACGCACATGTTTGAACTGGCAGATGTGTGCATAGCTTCAATGAAGCTGTAGGGAGCTTTCAAATCGAAAGTGACCAAACCATCTTTAAGCCGGAAATGCTCTCCCACCGCAAGTAGGGGGGCTTTTTTGTTTGGAATATGCAAAAATACGTCTCGGACGCAATAACGCAACGGAAGTACCACGGAAGGCCAAAGAAATGTATTTGGAGTGGTAATTCTTAGTCGGTAAAATATGCTTGAAAATAAGCTATTTTAAGAGTAAAGTGGAATCAATAATCATATGGCAAACAGCAATCTTGCAAACGTAAAACGGGTAAAGAGCGACGCGCTTTTTAAATAAATTTATGGCTAGAAAATCATCAATCAAAAATCTTGCAAATGCGAAACGGGCAAAGAACGATGAGTTTTATACTCAATATGGCGATATTCAAAAAGAAATTGAAAAGTATTTAGAATACAACCCTAATACATTCCGATCTAAAGTAGTGTATTGCAACTGCGATGATCCGTTCGAGAGCAATTTTTTTCGCTATTTCGTTCTCAATTTCAACAAGCTTGGATTGAAACAGCTTATTACCACGAGCTATAAACCTTCACCTGTCGCCAACTCGCAGCTGGGATTGTTTGGTGATGACAAGACTCTCCCGAAATCAAAAGGACGTCCCAAGGTAACCGCCAACAAATTTATCATTAACGAAGTGCGCGACATAGACGGCGATGGCGAGTTTAACTTAAAAGATGTTGCAAAACAGTTAAAGGCAAATAAGAATAACGAGTGGATGCCACTAAATGGCGATGGTGATTTCAGTAGTGATGAGTGCGTTGAACTACTCAAGCAGTCTGATATTGTGGTAACTAATCCGCCGTTTAGTTTGTTTCGTGAATATGTAAGGCAACTTGTTGAACATAAGAAAAAGTTTTTGATTATCGGGAATATTAATTGCCTCTCTTATAGAGAAATATTCCAAAACATTAAGGAAGATAAAGCGTGGCTTGGTAATGGAATGGGAAGGTGGATTTCTGGTTTTATTGTTCCTGAATCCTATGAATTATATGGATCAGAAGCTCGAATAGATGAAAATGGAAACAGAATTGTCGCTACTAATAATTGTTTATGGTTAACAAATCTTGATCACGGACGCCGTCACCAACCATTGCCACTTATGACAATGGCGGAAAACTTAAAGTATAGTAAACACAAAGAAATCAAAGGCAAAAAATCATACGATAAATATGATAATTACGATGCAATAGAAGTACCTTTTACCGATGCGATTCCAAGTGATTATAAAGGTATAATGGGTGTGCCGATCACGTTTCTTGATAAATATAACCCAGATCAGTTTGAACTAGTTGGGCAAATGGTTACCACAAAAGTAGATGAATTTAATCATGGTTACCCGTATATAAATGGTGAAAAGGTATACGCAAGAATTTTGATTAAAAAGAAAAAATAATATGAATACAACTTTAAAAACCAACATTACTGTTAAAGAAATCTGCGATGGCTTTGTCTATAACGAACTTGAAGGCAAAGGTTTGTTTGGTCTGTCTGGCAAGCTCACTATTCAGCCGGAATACCAGCGCAATTATATTTATGCTTCTGACGGCGGCAAGCGAGAAATGGCTGTCATTGAGTCGGTTCTCAAAGAATATCCAATAGGATTGATTTATTTCAATAAAGTTTCTAGTGATAAATTTGAAGTGTTGGACGGGCAACAGCGCATTACAAGTCTTGGACGATTTATCACCGACAAATTTGCTATCAAAGATGAAAATGGTATGGAGCAATATTTTGGCGGAATGGCTAAAGACAAACAGAAAAAACTTTTGGAAACGAAACTGCTTATTTACGAATGCGAAGGGACTGAAAGCCAGATAAAAGAGTGGTTTAAGACTATAAATATTGCCGGTGTTCCGTTAAATAATCAGGAATTACTCAACGCAGTATATTCTGGCCCATTCGTAACTAAGGCCAAAGAAGAATTTAGTAATAGCCAAAACGCCAACATTCAAAAATGGAGTGCGTATGTTTCAGGTAGTGCCAACAGGCAGGAATTTTTGGAATGTGCTCTTGATTGGGTAAGCAAAGGAAACATTGGCGATTATATGAGTAAGCGCCGTAAAGACAAAAACATTGATGAGCTGAAAAAATATTTCAACACTGTCATCGATTGGGTATCTAGCGTATTTGCTGACGTAGAAAGCGAAATGCGTGGACTGGAGTGGGGACGACTTTACGAGGAGTATCACCAAAAAACATATAACCCAGTCAAAGTATCAGCTGAGGCGCGCAAGCTCTATGGTGATCCGTATATCAAAAATCGCAAAGGTATCTTTGAGTATGTTCTTGGCGGCTCCACCGATACAAAATTACTCGAGGTCCGAGTCTTTGAAGAAGTAATAAAGAGAGTGGTGTATACAAAACAGACTGCTAAAGCAGAGAAAAAAAGTGAATCAAATTGTCCACTTTGTGCTGTTGGCCATGATGCCAACAGGGAAAAGATTTGGAGTCTGGGCGAAATGGATGCCGACCATGTAGCGGCATGGAGTAAGGGCGGTAAGACAACGATAAAAAACTGTGAAATGTTGTGTAAAACCCACAATCGAGCAAAAGGTAATCGATAGGGAAGATTAACAGAGAAATAAAATTATGCCGCTATTTAAGAAAAAAGAAAACAAATTATTGCAAATAAAAGAAAAATCCAACCCCCTAGAAAAAGATATTCAGGAGGCAACAGAGCAGAATCTGAACGAAATTTTTGGATTAGACTATATTTCTTCTGAGTTTCAGCTCAATGGGTTAAGAGTTGATACGCTTTGTTTTAATAAGGAGAGCAACTCTTTTGTAATTATAGAATATAAGAAGGATAAGAGTTTTAGCGTGATCGACCAGGGATTTGCTTATTTGTCTTTAATGCTTAATCATAAGGCCGATTTCTTGCTTGAATACAACGAGAGAAATAAAAATAAATCATTGAGCAGGGAAAGTGTGAATTGGGAACAATCAAGGGTAATTTTTATTTCTCCGTCCTTTACTGTGCACCAGAAAGCGGCAATTAATTTTAAAAATTTACCGCTTGAATTGTGGGAGGTCCATTATTATGACGAAGACTTAATCGAGTATGAACAAATAGAGCCATTTGAAAATTCAGAAAACATAGAAACCGTAACTGGTGGAAATAAGTTAATAAACTGTGAATTACGAAATGCAATATCGGTCTGAAAATTTGGACGATTCAAACACGCTTTGGATCAGCCAAGTTTTAAGATCGTGTTGCAAATGATANATC
>C687J35174_10000848_pt1 | contig 45415 bp, 39 predicted proteins | sample RifCSPhighO2_01_FD_35174 | JGI IMG/M metagenome (IMG submission 35174) | reverse complement strand
GAAAGAGAATGTAGGAAGACCGGTATCAGAGAGTGCGTTGTCTGCGGGAGATACAAGAGAAAATGCAGCAGGGCTTGCGTTGCTTGTTGATACCGTAGCAGTACTACTTGCAGTACTTGTTCCGTCATCGTTGTAGGCGACAACTTTTCTGGTGTAGGAGGTATTTTTGGTTAATCCTGTTTCCGTGTAGCTGGTTGTTCCTGCGGTTGCAATAGTGGCAATGGTTGTGCCATCTGCATCTAACAATCTAAATCCTACTTCATCACTACTGTTGTCATTCCACGTCCAGGTAATAGACGTGTTACTTGCGGCTGTACCCGCGAAGCTGCTTGGGGCTGTTGGTTCTGCAGGGGTGGTGACACTTGCGGATCCGGAATAGCTGGAGTTTCCTGCGTTGTTGTATGCGGCGAGCTTACGGGTATATACTACGCCCTTCGTGAGTCCGGTTTCAGTGTAGCTGGTTGTGTTAGCGGTACTGATAGTTGCGATTAACGTATTGCTGGAGTCGTACAGCTTGAATCCGGTTTCATCGCTGCTATTGTCTGTCCATGTCCAGGTAATGCTTGTGCTGGATGGGGCGCTGCCGGCAAAGCTGCTTGGGGCGGTAGGGATAGTGTCACTTGTTGCAGTTGCGGTATCGCTTCTGGTGTCTGTTCCATCTTGCGGGTCGGTATATGTTGCGGTAATGGTAGCGGCATTGCTACACGTTAATGTTCCGTTGTTGTTAGTGTTACTTCCTGCATATAACGCTGTGGTAAGGCCTGCGTTTCTAAATACTTCTGTTGCAGCTCCGGTTTCGGTAAGAGAAACGGTTTCGGAATCTGTGCTGCAGCTGACGACGACGCCACTTAGCGTATCTGCGCTAGTACCGTTGAGATTACCGTCTTCATCGGTAATAGATACGTACACGCTGTCTGTTCCAAGAGAGATTGCATCGTCTTCGTCGAAGTTGCTGTCGGCAATGTAGAGGTTACTGGAAGAGCGGATGATGGCGCCGGTGCCTTCGTTGATTGTTCCCAAGTTCGTAATAGGCGTAGATGTTCCGGTGAGAATATATGAGAGAAGCGAGAGGGTTCTTCCTGCAGTAATACTCAAAAGGTCTCCTAAGGTGAAGTTGGATCCGAGGCTTACGGTGCCGCTACTGCCTGTTAATGACAGAGTTCCTAGCGTGATGTTACTTGGGGTAAATGTCTGGGTGGTGCCGCTGAGGGTAATAGTACGAGCTGCGGCATTCGAGATAGTTCCGGAATTTATGAGGTTCCCGGTAACAGTAAGGTCATAGCCTACTACGCTGAGCGTAGCGCCACTGCTGATAGTGAGATTGTTGTTAGTAGTGAGGTTTGCGGCAAGTGTAACAGTACCAGATCCTTCTAGCGTCAGATTGTAATACGTATCGTTCAAGGGTGATGGGAAGTCGGTGAGGGCACTTGAGTTGTCGTACGATATGGTGCCAGAGTCGGTGTCTGGGGTAAGAGAGAGGGTTTCAGTTCCGAGTAATCTTACAGTTCCTGCATTACTGAATGTTCCCGTTACTGTTAATGCTTGGCCGTCAATGTCGAACGTTCCAGATGTAATGGTAAGGTTACGGTTGATGGTAACTGCTGCGCTTGGTTCCCATACCCCGCTTCCTGCAAATTCAACGTCGTAGTAGGTGTTGCCGTAGCTTAATGCTGTGGTGTAACTACCGCTGCCATCGTACTTGACTGCACCACTGTCGGTATCCTTAGTTGTAATGGTGATAGTTTCAGATCCGTCGGCGAGAAGTGTTCCGTTGTTAACGAGGGTATCTGCGGTAAGGTTCAGAGCGTTGATGTCTACGATTGTGCTTGCTGCTATGGTAAGGGTTCCGTCAATGTCTACAGAGTTGGTTGCAAACTGCAACGTTCCTCCTGTTGTCTTACTGATGTTCTGAAAGTCTTGTGTTGTGCCTGTGCCTCCACTGGTGAGCGTTTGAGTTCCGCTACTTGCATCAAATGTTACGGTGCCTGTTCCGGTGTAGCTGCCTGCATTGCTGTAGTTACCGCCGATACTTGTGGCAAACCCTCCATCTGCAAGCGTTCCTGCTGTAATGGTAAGGTTGCTGTCGACGTCGAGTGCATCTTGCAATGTGTATGTACCTCCACTGCTGTTTTGGGTGAGATTGTAGAAACTTGTTCCTCCGCTGGTGAGGGTTTGTGATCCGGTTCCGGTGAGCGTTGTGGTATTGCTTCTAGGAGTGTATGTTCCGGCATTGCTGAAGTTACCACCGACGCTTACTGCACACGACGCGCTACTGCAACCCGATGCGGACACATCCAGCGTTCCTGCGGTGATAGTGAGGGTATTCGTTGTAGTAAGCGCGGCGCCAAGTGTTACGGTTTGCCCACTGCCGTTTATCGTTAAGTTATACAAACTCGTGGTATCGGAGAACGTCAATGTTCCCGTAAGTGTGAGAGTACCGGAGTTTGGGGTAAAAGTTCCGCTATTTGTCCATGTTCCGGAATCCGTGATGCTTGCACCACTATCAGGCTTTAAAATTCCGTTAGCGCCAATAGATACGGCGGCAAAGCTGGATGCTGTTGTGGGTTGAAATTGCCCATCGGTAACAGTAAGGGTGTTAGTTACGGTGACGGCAGCACTACTATCAACATCCGTTGAATCATCAGGGCTTGCTGCGCTGTTGTTAATCGTCAGGTTGTAAAACGTATCTCCAGTGACTGCTTGGGCTGTGCTTCCGTCGAAGGTGACAGTGCCATCGTTATGTGTGAATATCCCGGTATTAGCCCAATCACTGGAAACGGTAATAGCTGCGCCAGAATCTGGTTTCAATATTCCGTTTGTACTTATGGTTACTCCTGCAAAGTCACTTGCGGTGGTAGGGCTAAATTGCCCGTCGCTAACGGTAAGGGTGTTAGTGACGGTGACGGCTGCGCTACTATCAACATCAGTTGAATCGTCAGGGCTTGCTGCGCTGTTGTTAATGGTAAGATTGTAGAACGTTTCTCCGGTTAGGGCTTGTGCGCTGCTACCGTCAAAGGTAACGGTGTGGGTGCTTTCGGTAAAGCTGCCGTTATTAGTCCAGTTACCGCTGAGGTTAATGTTCCCTCCTGGCGCAAATGTATGGCTACTTGGGATAAAGAGATGTTTGCCAGATGCGAGGGTGAGGTTACTGCTTGCAACAGAGTAAATAGAGGTAATATCTGCGTCTGCATTTGTTTCTGCGGTTTCAAGGTTGGCGTTGGTAAGGCTGCAGCTACTGTTGTCGCAACGGGTAATGAGGCGGTCTGCGTAGAGGTTGACGCTGGTTTGGTCACTTCCTGTAGCTTGCGTTACAGTTACGGCCTTTTCTGTTTCACCGTCGAGGTAGAGAGTGATAACGTCTCCTGCAGATACGGAGAGGCCAGTAAGGGAGTAGGCTCCGTTGCTGTCGGTGTCTGCGGTGGTAGCTGCAGAGGCGCCGTTGATACTAATGGCGATTGTTTTTGATGTTAAGGGTGTTGTTCCTTCGTCAGAGTATACAGTACCGGAGATGGTTGGGGGTGGAGCGACGTCGAAGACGGAGACGCGGTTATTATTAAGATCTCCCACATACAATCTAGTATTCGTTGTATCAACTGCAAGACCACGAGGATTCTTTAATCCAGCCTGCGTTGTCGCAGCACTACTTCCATCAAACGCAGTCTGTCCTAGTACATTCACCGCATTCATGCCGTTGGTGATGGAGGAGGTGTCGTAGACGGTGACGCGATTGTTGGTTGCCGCGGAAACATACAGTCGGTTATTAGCAGAGTCGAGAGCTACAGCAAATGGGAGTTGTAATCCAGGCTGACTGTTTGCACTAGTACCTGTACCAAACCCTGTCTGCCCCAATACGTTCACCGCATTCATGCCGTTGGTGATGGAGGAGGTGTCGTAGACGGTGACGCGATTGTTGTTTTGCTCTGCTACATACAGCCTGTTATTCGCAGAATCAAATGCGAGATTTCGCGGACCGCTAAGTCCGAGTTGCGTTGTTGTTGCAGTCCCTCCACTAAACGTCGTCTGTCCTAGTACATTCACCGCATTCATGCCGTTGGTGATGGAGGAGGTGTCGTAAATTTTAACACGATTATTACTTGAATCTCCGACATACAATCGGTTATTCGTAGTATCAATCACAACGCCAGTTGGAGTCCAAAAACCAACTTGATCTGTAACAGCACCACTCCCACTAAATGTCGTCTGTCCTAGTACATTCACCGCATTCATGCCGTTGGTGATGGAGGAGGTGTTAAAAACCGTCACACGTTGATTACTATTCTCTGCCACATACAGCCTGTTATTTATAGAATCATATGCGATGCCTTGAGGTTTATTTAACCCTGGTTGCGTAGACGCTGAAGCAACGGTGTAAAAGTCCGGTTGTCCTATGACATTATCGGCAATGTGATCTGCAAGCGTGTTGTTGGTATTTAAGTTGTAGACAAGGACACGATTGTTCGTTCCATCGGAGACAAACAACCGATGATTAGTCCCATCAAACGCAATGCCGTACGGCGCACTCATCCCAATCGCATTGGGTGCGCTGTTAGCGTTTGCGGTTCCGTATACGGGAGTAAAGTCTGATGATGTGTAGGTGTCGTATTGGCCGAGGAGATCTACTGCATTTTCACCGTTGGTGATGGCGGTGACGTCGTATACAACTACCCGCCCATTGCTCTTATCCGCAACATACAAACGACTATTCGTGGTATCCAGGACTATACCTCGAGGGCTCTGTAAGTTTGGTTGGGTCGTACCGGAACCACTTCCGTTAAACGTCGTCTGTCCCAATACATTCACGGCGTTTTCACCGTTCGTAATAGTTGAGACATCATAAACGGTGATGCGGTTGCTATCAATTTGGCTCACATACAATCTGTTGTTAGCAGAATCAATTACAGCACCTTTGGGTTTAGTCATCCCCGGTTGCGTTGCTGCTGAAGTTGGTGTGCCGAATCCAGATTGTCCTAATACGTTTACTGCGTTTTCACCGTTGGTGATGGTTGTGGTATCAAAGACTGTGACACGATAATTATCTTCTTCGGCAACATATAATCGATTATTATTCGAATCAACTGCGAGATCTTGGGGATAATTTAATCCAGGCTGACTCGACGCGCCAGTACTTCCACTAAACGTCGTCTGTCCCAGTACGTTTACTGCATTTTCACCGTTGGAAATGGTTGTGGTGTCATAGACGGTGACACGATGATTAGTACGTGCCGCCACATATAGTCTATTGTTTACTGAATCAACCGCAACACCTGTTGGATTATACATCCCTGGCTGCGTCGTTGCAGCAGTACTCCCACTAAACGTCGTCTGTCCCAGTACGTTTACTGCATTTTCACCGTTAGTGATAGTTGTGGTGTCATAGACGGTGACACGATTACCGTTGTATTGAGACGCATACAATCGATTATTCACAAGATCTACCGCAATGTCCCCATAAGTGCCCCAATATAGCCCCGCCTGAGTAATTGCGCTACTCGTCGCGTAGAAATTTGCCTGGCCAATCACATTGTCTGCAATGTGATCAGTAAGTAAGTTTCCAGCCGTTAGGTTATAAACCAAAATACGATTATTCGGTGGGTCTGCCACAAACAACCGATGATTCGTCCCATCAAACGCAAGATTGTAAGGACTATTGGATCCAAATCCAATCGCATTGGGTGCGCTGTTGGCGTTGGCGGTGCCGTATACGGGAGTAAAATCTGATGATGTATAGGTGTCATATTGGCCAAGGAGGTCTATGGCGTTAGCGCCGTTGGAAAGAACTGCGTGGGCGGTAGGAGCGGATAGGTATGATGCGAATACGATAACAGGGATACTACATATATACGCAAAGAAAGATCGCATTCGGAGCATGGGTTTCAGTGTACCAGAAAACAGCTCAGTATAAGTGGGGAAAAGTACGAGGCTACACTTGTTATTGCTCAGTTGTAAACCCTAGCCAATTTTCCTGATTAACGAGCTGCCAACCCGCATGTGGATACGCCTCTTTCCACGCTTGGGGTTCGCGAGCTTGTTCCGCATTCCACTTGAATTCATATCCGCTCAGATCCCCACCACCCTCTTCAATGTAATCAATTTCAGCACCTGTATATATACGCCAAAAATGAGAAGTAAGCTGTGCCTTACGATATGCGTTATATTTTAACCGCTCACTAACTAGAAAGTTCTCCCACAAGTGGCCCTGATCATTCCGCTGTTCAATTGGGTGTAGGTTATCAATTACCGCATTACGAATCCCAAGATCATAAAAATAGTACTTATTCATTTTTGTTACTTCTTTGCGTAAGTTCCGACTGAAGCCAGTAAGCTTGAACAACACAAATGATTTTTCTAATATATCCAGATAGCGCGTCACTGTTTCTTTACTCATACTAAGTTGCCCTCCCAGCTCAGTTAGGGAAACTTCGCTACCAATTTGGAATGCGATGAGTTTTAATAAATTATGAATTTTATCAGGACTCTTTATGTCCCCCAACGCCAATATATCTTTATACAAATAATTCGATACAAGCCCTTGAAGATAATCTTTTTTGATATCCTCACCCTTCAATGAAAAAAGTTCTGGGTATGACCCCCAACGTAACCGATCATATAACTGTTCTTTCATTTCGTACGTATTCCGCAAAAGTCGCAACTCAGATGATGCGACGGGGTACAATTCATAGGTCCACGTTCTCCCCGTAAGAGGCTCAGAAACACTGCTCGCAATCTCAAAAGAAGATGATCCTGTTACCAATATGCGCAAATCCGGTTTTGTATCTATGAGAATTTTTAGATTAATACCGATATCTGGAATACGTTGTGCTTCATCTATAAAAAGAACATCATAATTTTCAACAAATTCTAGCAATCGACGACTATCACGACTCGATAGCACGTCAATATATCGTTGCTCATCAGCGTTTACGGCCAATGTTTTTAACCCAACCTGGTCCAAAACGGTCTTACATAAGGTAGTTTTACCCACTTGGCGAGCTCCATAGATAATAATCGCTTTGGTATAATCCTGAAGACGATTGCGTATTTCTTGCTCTATGGATCTCTGAATTAGCATGATTTGAGTATACTACACTCTCCAAATTAGCGCGAATTCGGAGAGTCAAACGAATAAACGCTCGTTAAAGTCTCCTCCAAACTTTTTATTAGCTAATGCGATAACATCTTGTAGGAGTACGTGTTGCTCTGAAAGCAAAAAATACCAATCTACATAATCTTTATAAGATAGCCGTTTTCCGATGGAGAATGCCTTCATTGCGGCGATTTCTTGCTTTGAAACAAGCGAAACCCCATCAAGGTTCAGCAACGGCTCAACAACCGGATATTCAAAATGGAAGAATGTTGCCTTAATACCATCAATAAACAGATTAAGCTGACCCGGTACATTATAGGTAACAACAATGGAAGAATCAGAGAAAACCCGTTTCACGTTTTGTAATAATCGATCAGGCAAACCATCTGTAATAAACATATCAAAATCTACAGATTTTCTATGACCAATTTGAAGCGCAAGCGCAGTACCACCTACGAGATAAAAATCTTTGAATCGAGACAGTAAAGGAAAAAGTTCCTTCCCCCTGTCAGTAAGCGCTTCCTCGTACATCACGAAAATGAGTTACAGAAAAAATAAGTTGCGCAAGATTCTTTGATTCCGGATTGAACTCGGTCACCAGACGCCGCTCAAGTATTTGCCGAATCTCATCTTTACCATACTGAGCCATAATCCAACCCCAATGCTTGAGGTTTCCATAGTTAATGGTATTCACAATAATTTCTTCTTTATGCTTCTCAGGGTCTACATCTTCAAACCGATACGACCACATGAGGGGACGAAATGACTCTGGAAGCCTTGCGAGATTCTGATTATCCATAACTGTATTCTACCACACGCGATGACATATTTCAACCACTAGTCTTAGACTTACCAAGACTAGTGGTTGACTATTTTACGTAGTTTACGCTACTATAGCTGGATGAAACAAGGCCAGTACGAAATCACCTATTTGATCGATTCAAAGCTATCTGAGGAGGCTCGGGGCGCTCTATGCGCAGGCTTTGACGAACAAGTAACCGCAGCAGCTGGAACAGTAGTATCTTCAGCGCCTGTTTTACGAAAAACGCTTGCATACCCTGTAAAAAAGCAAAGCGCTGCATTTCTTCGTGTTATGCAAATTGAAGTTGACCCTGCAAAGATAGCTGAACTACAGTCATTTTTGAAAAAATCAGAGGGCGTAATGCGCCTAACTTTACTTGCGACCCCGCCCCGGACGCGCATGAGCGCAGAACTGATCGAAAAACATGGGAAGCGAAAAGGCAAAGGCATAGCAGGCCGCCCAGAGAAGTACCAAAAAGAGAGCATACCGGTTAGTAAAGAAGCGCCAGCTAAAGAAGTAACGATGCAAGACGTAGAAAAAGGGATCGAAGAAGCATTAGTCACCGAGGTTAAATAATATGGACTTAAACAAGGTCATGATCATAGGCCGCCTTACTCGGGATCCGGAGGCGCGAACCACTCCGCAAGGAACTGCGATTACCACATTTGGTGTTGCCACGGGCCGCGTATGGAAAGACCAAGCAGGCACACAACAAGAAAAGACAGAATTTCACAACGTAATTGCGTGGCGACGCTTAGCAGAAATTGCAGCGCAGTATCTAACAAAAGGCCGACAAGTATACATTGAGGGCTATCTGCAAACCCAGAGCTGGGATGATAAAACATCAGGCCAGAAGCGATACCGAACGGAGATTGTAGCTGAAAATATGATTATGCTTGGCAGCAAATCGGACAATGCAGTAAAGATGTCTAGTGGCACCGCAACATCGTTTACACCAGCACAACCCACAACCCAGCAAGAGATCGCGTCTCCTGTTCCCGTATCAGATGAAGAAATTAGAATCGAAGATATCCCTTTTTAACCTATGATGCAAAAACAACAACGTAAGTACCCAACAGAATGCATGCTATGCGCTGAAAAGCTGCAAGAAATTCCGATGCAAGATACAGAAATGCTCCGGAAATTCATGAGTGGCCAAAACAAGATCTTGCCTCGGCGTAAGACTGGCGCTTGCGCAAAGCACCAGCGAACCGTTGCACTCGAAATCAAGCGTGCGCGCGACATGGGCATACTACGCTTCCGCGGACAATAGGCCGTGGGGTTCATCACAATCAACGAGGGGTTTATATGCAACGCATGCGGAGCGTCTGTTCCTCCTGCAAAATCTACATGCAGAAATCACTGCAATATCTGCCTCGCATCAATGCATGTGGACGAACGATTACCCGGAGACAGGGCCTCACTCTGCACAGCATTAATGACCGCAATTCGCACAGAAGGTACCGACCCGGACAGGCTCATACTCACGCACAAATGCACAGCGTGCGGGAAAATCCAACGCAATAAAGTTGCGCAGGATGACAACCGCGATGCTATTTTCTCGTTAATGAAACGCAAGTCGTAGGCCCTCCCCCTTTTCAAGGGGGAGCTGGAGGGGGTGAATAATGACAACCAGGCACCCCACCTAACCTCCCCTTGAAAAGGGGAGGAAACGCACTTACTTCACTTCAACCGATTCGATAACAATCGGTGTAACTGGCTGCTCATTTGCTGTTTGAGTTTTTCCAATCGCATCTACTACCTCCATACCCGATACAACTTTACCGAATACAGAATAGCCGCCATTTAAAAAGGCGTTATCAACCAAATTAATGAAGAACTGACTGCCTGAAGAATTTGGCCTGCCCGTATTTGCCATTGCAATCGTACCCCTGTCATTCGGTAAGCCATTCGTAAATTCATCTGCAATCGTATACCCAGGCCCACCCGTGCCGTATGAAGCAGTATCGTCCCCTTTGGTATTTGGGTCGCCAGCTTGGATCATAAATCCAGAAATAACACGATGAAACTTAACCTTGTTATAAAAACCATCTGTTGCAAGTTTCAAGAAATTACCTGCTGAAATTGGCGCTTTATCCATAGCAAGAACAATGCCAATATCGCCCTGATTTGTTTTAAGAATGACATTCGCAACACCGGTTGATTCTGGCGTGGCAACTGCTTGTTCCGGTTTATTTGGTTCCATAGGTTGAGATAATTGTGTTGTTGAAAAGAAATAAAAAGCACCGCCTGCGATTATAACTAATAGTACATAAGATAATAAAGTATTTTTGTTCATAGTTAATAGTGTAGCATATCGCCGTTCCCCTCTCCCAATTCTGGGAGAGGGTGCCTTGCCTACATTGTTAGGCAAGGGGGGTGAGGGGTTCGGCACTCACTAACCTCCCCTGCTCAAATGCGTTTGACAAAGTAGTATATATGGGTCTATAATACAGGGTTACAGGTGTAACGAAATAGGGTTCTTTCCACGTTTTCGCAGGGAGAAATCATGAATAAACTCGTTGCCGTTCTTATCTTCGTTGGCTTGGGGCTCCTCATTGCCGGCCAGGTGCAGGAGACCATTTGGGTACTTGGCGCCACCATGATCATTGTGCCAATTTGGGCACTGGTGCAGCATTGGTTTGATGAGCCACACGTCTATCTGACGAGTGGCAAAAAATTCAAATACCCATATCACGATGCAGTAATAGGAGAAACCATTGAGGACCCGGGACCAGAAATCGATCCGTAAGCAACAGCTCTCAATAACAAACCAAAGCTCGACAGCCTCAAAAACTGCCGAGCTTTTTCTTTATTTGTAGAACAATCACCTCTCCCTAGACGGGGAGAGGTCGCCCGAAGGGCGGGTGAGGGGGTTCGTTACGGCTACAATTCCCCTCATCCTATCCTTCTCCCCGTCAGGGGAGAAGGGATCACCGAATCTACCCCGCCGCTTTATCGTCCGCTTCGGCAGCTGTCCAAATATCTTTTTCTAGTTGCTTTGCAATTTTAGGATTTTGCCGCAAGTATGCCTTAGAAGCTTCTCGGCCTTGTCCGATTTTTTCTTCGCCCATAGAAAGCCAGCTACCTGCTTTTTGAATCAACTTATATTCAATGCCTTTATCAACCAAATCCCCTTCGTAGCTAATCCCTTCGTTATACATAATATCAAATTCTGCAACACGAAATGGCGGAGCAACTTTGTTTTTAACAACCTTTACATATGCACGAGAACCAATAATCTTCTCTCCCATTTTAATCTGCGCCCGCCGACGAATTTCAAGCCGTACAGAAGAGTAGAACTTGAGCGCCTTGCCTCCCGTTGTTTCTTCCGGGTTCCCAAACACCACACCGATTTTCATTCGAATCTGATTAATAAAAATAACAGTGGTATTTGTCTTGGCAACAATCCCAGTTAATTTTCGTAATGCTTGGCTCATCAAACGTGCTTGCAAGCCCATGTGCGAGTCTCCCATTTCCCCTTCAATTTCCGCACGAGGAGTTAGAGCCGCAACTGAATCAACTATAATCAAATCAACCGCACCGGATTTTACCAATGTTTCTACAATGTCTAACCCCTGTTCTCCGTTATCCGGCTGACTGATGAGCAAGTCTTGCAAATTTACTCCAACCTTTTTTGCATACTGCGGATCGAGTGCATGTTCTGCATCAATATATGCAACAGTACCGCCCTTTTTCTGACAGTTGGCAGTAATGTGAAGTGCAAGCGTGGATTTGCCGGATGATTCTGGGCCATAAATTTCAACTACACGGCCGCGCGGCACGCCACCAATTCCAAGTGCAATATCGAGCGAAACAGAGCCGGTGGGTATTGCATCAATATCAACCTTTTTTACCTCACCCAAGCGCATAATGGCGCCATCGCCAAATTTCTCTTTAATACTATCTACAGCGGACCCCACTGCTATTTCACGATCGGTCTGAACAGGTGCTTCCCTGCCGACTGGCAGACTTACTTTCTCTTTGGTTTTTGTTTGGTCTGGTGTCATGTAGTAAGCGTACCCGCTTACGAGGAGCGGAGCAAGAAGAGCTGCTGCGCCCTCACACGGCCAGCGGCATTCGTCGCCTCAACCCGAACCGAGTTCATTCCGGGGCGAAGATTGAGGGGAACAGAGAATGTTGCGTCATCATGGAGCAACACGGGCTCCCCATTTACCGTGATGCGCGCCAAGTCTTCCGTACGCCCAGTAATCACCGCGCTAGGCTCCGACACTAAGCGAGATAGCGAACCTTCAATAGTAAGAGCAGGTAATCGCCAAAACGATTGCACTTGCCATGCTATGTATCCGCCTACGAGGAGCGCAACACTTATGCACCCTGCAATAAAAATAAGGCGAGGGTTAATAAGTGATTGTAAAAAAGTTTCTGGAGTATGCAACTTAAGCGGAACACGCTGACGAACATGCGTTAGTGTGCGATAAAATTCTCGCGATGCCATCTTGTCATATATTCCCAGATACATCGCATATGCACGGTACGCGCCTCGCGCATACAGCTCTGCGGCAAATACAGAAAAATCTTCCTCTTCTAATCCCACAAGCTGATTGAGTGGGATATGCAGATCTCGCGAAGCATCTGCAAGCGAAATTCGCTTGCGGTTGCGAGCTGCCGTAAGGCGCGCACCTAAGCCTTCTTGATGGTCGCTCTTGCCCGGGCGTACCCCTACCATGGGCTTTGCGGCTTTGAAGACTCTTCTTCCGCAACTTCCAGAGGTGCAACTCGATTTTCTTGAAGTGTATCCCCAAACCCTTCATCCGACATCATGAGAATATCCCTTGGCTTATTACCCTCTTGCATACCAATAACCCCATATTCTTCTAGCATATCCAAGAGGCGCGCAGCACGGGAATACCCCACCCGCAGACGTCGTTGCAATAACGATGCAGATGCTTTTCCGGATTCAATCACAATACGCTTTGCCTCTTCAAAAAGCACATCGTCTCCCGCATCGCCTGCTTCGTTACTGCCAGTATGGGCAGGGGTTATAATAGAATCATCATGCCCCGGATCTATTGGGTTCTTATCTCGTATATCTTGCACCACTTGCCGCACTTCTTCCTCAGAAATAAAACCACCCTGGAGGCGCACCGGCTTTGCACGGTCACCCGGTAGATACAACATGTCGCCACTCCCCAAAAGTTTTTCAGCGCCTGCAGCATCCAGTATGGTTCGAGAGTCGATTTGAGATGCAACGTTAAAGGCAACACGAGTAGGCACATTGGCCTTAATTAACCCCGTAATTACGTTTACCGAAGGCCGTTGCGTAGCAAGAACCAAGTGGATACCGATAGCACGCGCCATTTGTGCAAGCCGTACTATCATCCCCTCTACATCACGAGCAGACGTTGCCATAAGATCTGCCAACTCATCAATGACGATTACAATCAGTGGCATGGCATCATCGGGGTTATTCGCATTAAATGAAGGCAAGTTACGAGAACCGGATTCTGCAAGCAGACGATACCGCCGATCCATTTCTTTTACTGCCCACTTTAATGCATTTACCGTTTTATCCGGCTCCGTAATAACAGGTGTTAACAAATGCGGAATCCCGTTATACAGCGATAGCTCTACACGTTTCGGATCCACCAAAATCATACGGACCAGTGCCGGAGAATTACGATAAAGCAACGAGAGAATTAAGGTATTAATAAAGATAGATTTTCCAGAACCAGTAGCTCCGGCAATCAGCAAATGTGGCATAGATTCGATAGTGCCCACCTGGCTTTGCCCGGCAACGTCTTTGCCCAATACAATTGTAAGAGGAGATGGCGCTTGTCGAAATTCTTTAGACGCAAGCAACTCCTTGAGACGCACAAGCGAAACGTCCTTATTCGGAATTTCAATACCCACCATGTTTGTATTCGGAATTGGCGCTTCAATACGAATAGGGTGAGCTGCCAGGGCAAGTGCTAAATCGTTTTGTAACGCAGTAATGCGTGCAAGCTTTACCCCTTCATCGGGACGCAGCGTATACTGCGCAACCGTAGGGCCAACACTTACCTTGCCCATAGTTACCATAATGCCAAACTTTTCGAGCGTCGTTTGAATCTTTTGCTTATTCGCCTCAACGTTCCCGCTATCTGGCTTACTGATAGATGAATGCAGAATATCGAGCGATGGCGGTACATACTTTTTATTCGCAGAGCGTACCTGGGCGCGCATGCGTTCTTTCTGATCTTCTTCCTTTGCGCGCTGCTCCGCTTCTAATTTAAGCTGAGCCGGATCAGTTGATGCGCTTGATGCTACTTTTCTGCTTACGCGAAACAGTGGCAATGGAGACTTGGAGGTGTCTTGTGTGAACGTATCCTCACTTTCACTATCCAAAGCACCTTCTTCTCCTTCACCCTCCGCCAGTCGACGGATAGGCCATAGAGATGCAAAATATTGCCGTACATCGCTAGGAGAAATATTAAACGTCAAGAATATTCCAACACCCATTGCGCATAGAAAAATGAGCGATGATGCAATAGAAGAAAATGCACGGCTGATAGGGTACGCGAGCAAAAAGCCAATCATTCCGCCGCCTCGCCCCTCATCTGCAACCTGATATGCATCTTCTACCGGAATACCCACTACATGAAAAACTCCTAGCACGCCCGCAATAAGGAGCAATACACCCACTTTTTGAATACGGGGCATTGGCTCCTCGCGAGAACGCACGAGCGATATGCCCATGTATATAAAGACAAATGGGGCTATGTACCCTAAAATGCCAAATAGTCGGCGCAGCAAAAGTAGTATAAAAATTCCAGATGGCCCCGCAGCCTTAAAGAAGCTTAAAAACGCAATAATTGAAAAAGCGATCAGAATAACCCCAATGGTGGCTCGCTTCGTTTGCGGCTTGAGCCAAGGGCTATTTCCGCGCTTAGACGCTTTCTTGAAGGGATTTAACCGCATAGGGTGTATTGTAGCCTGTTTTGGCAAAGAGGGCGACGCTCCCCTCTCCCAATTCTGGGAGAGGGTGCCTTGCCTACGTTGTTAGGCAAGGGGGTGAGGGGTCGACGTAGCGACTACTTTCCCCTCATCCGCGCCCTTCGACAAAGCTCAGGGCTAACCTTCTCCCAGAACGGGAGAAGGGATCGTCGCTTACGCCGCTTCTTCTGCTATTGTTGGCGTCTCTATTGCTGATAATTCAGATACAATGGGTTCGGCAACCACTGGCGTATGCTGGTTGAATGGCTTGCGATAGCCGGTACCTCCGGGGATTAACCGTCCGATAATAACGTTTTCTTTGAGTCCGGTTAGGTGGTCTTCTCTTCCGGCCACTGCTGCATCGATCAACACGCGAGCTGTTTCCATAAACGATGCTGCTGCCAAGAAGCTTTCTGTAGAGAGGGATACTTTCGTAATTCCAAGCAAGAGGCGTTCTCCAGATGCAATCTTCTTACCTTCTTTTTCTGCTTGCTCGTTTGCTTCCATAAGCTGCGACCATTCTACTACCCGGCCTGGCAAGAGCGATGTATCGCCTGGGTTTTCAATACGAATACGAGACAACATCTGCCGAACGATTGTTTCCAAATGCTTATCGTTAATCGTTTCACCCTGGATTGCGTATACCTGCTGTACTTCCTTCAAGATGTAGCGCTGTACTGCGCGGATACCTGCTGCAGCATACAACGACTGTACGTTCATGTGGCCTTCGGTAAGCTGTGCGCCTGCAAGAACATCGTCACCCGTCTTCACGCTTACCGTTGCGTTCAACGGAGCGTGGTAATCCATGGTTTCTTTTTTGCCTTCCAGCGTAATGAGGATTTCATCGTTCTGCTTTTTCACCGTAATTTTTCCATCAATGTCGGCCATCACTGATTCACCCTTCGGAATACGGGCCTCAAACAATTCTTCTACACGAGGCAGACCCTGGGTAATATCATCTCCAGATGCTCCACCGGAGTGGAACGTTCTCATCGTAAGCTGCGTACCTGGCTCACCGATTGCTTGTGCTGCGATAACTCCAACCGCTTCACCGATTGCAACCATACGGTTTTTACCCAAGTCCCATCCGTAACATACCTGACATACTCCACGAGATGTCTTACAAGATACGACAGAACGGATAATAACTTCTGGAATTTCAAGCTTGTCGATTTCTTGCGCCTTTTCGCTGTCGATCAGCGTACCTCGCTTGTACAGTAATTTTCCTTTCGTATCTTTCAATCCTTCTGCAAGGATACGTCCCAAGCTTCGTTTTCCAAGTGTTGTTCCAACCTCTTCGCTATCAACTTTCGTCATAACGCCACCTTCGGTATCGCCACAATCTTCTGCATGCACCACTACGTCTTGTGCAACGTTTACCAATCTGCGTGTTAAGTATCCGGCAGTTGCAGTACGCAATGCGGTGTCGGCCATACCCTTACGAGTACCGTGAGTAGAGAGGAAATACTCAAGTGCATTAAATCCATCTTTAAAGCTGCTCTTAATCGGAAGCTCTACTGCACGCCCTGTTGGGCCTGCAACGGTACCCTTCATACCAACCATCTGGAGTGTCTGGCCCCATGATCCACGAGCGCCGGAGTTTACCATCATAAAGACGGAACCTCGCGGGTCAAACGAATTCTTTGCTGCAATTGCCATTTCTTCACGAACCTGTTCCCATACGTTCACAACCATGCGGTATCGCTCTTCATCAGTAAGCAAACCATCTTCAAACTGAGAACGAATCTGAGCAACCTTCTCTTCACCTCGATGCATGATTGCATCTTTCTCCGTAGGAGATGTTAAGTCCATCATTCCCCATGAAAGACCAGATTTAGTTGCATTGGTAAACCCAAGCAATTTCATGTCATCCAAGAATTGCGCCGTGCGTTCCTGTCCAAAGTTTGCAAGCGTTGAGCTGATAATCTTTTTGAGTCGTGATTTATCAAGCGCTTCGTTATGGAAGAATGCTCGATCTGGGCAAATTTCAAAGAAGAGTAATCGGCCAATCGTCGTGTCAATCAATTCATCCTTTTTAATCGGATTGCGAGTCTTAATCTTTGCATTAATCGCCACGATGCCCAATTGGTACGCCATAATTGCCTCGTTCACAGATGCGTATGCGTGATCAGTTCCCTTTGCTTCCCCGTCAATATTGGTGATGTAGTAAATACCAAGCACAATGTCTTGTGTTGCACTTGTTGCAGGCTGCCCATCTGCAGGCTTGAGCAAATTGTGCGAAGACAACATAATTTCATCCGCTTCATGGCGCGCTTGGGAAGACAGCGGTACGTGTACTGCCATCTGGTCACCGTCGAAGTCAGCGTTGAACGGCGTAGTTACCATTGGATGGATTTGAATAGCCTTACCTTCAATCAACACTGGTTGGAATGCCTGGATACCAAGGCGATGCAAGGTAGGAGCACGGTTCAAGAGTACCTTATGTGTTCGCGTCACATTTTCAAGCGAGTCCCATACTTCAGGAATTCCTTGCTCAATCAAACGGCTTGCAGAACGAATGTTGTGCGCAAGTTCTCGTTCAATTAATTCATGAATTACGAACGGCTTAAACAGTTCCAATGCCATTAATTTTGGCAATCCACACTGATGGAGTTGCAGCTCAGGACCAACAACGATTACGGAACGTCCAGAATAATCTACACGTTTTCCAAGCAAGTTTTGACGGAATCGCCCTTGCTTTCCTTTGAGCATGTCTGCCAAGGACTTGAGCTGGCGACGTTGGCCAGTGGTGTTAATCGTAGTAGAACCACGGCGAGCAGAGTTGTCGATAAGGGAATCAACAGCTTCTTGCAACATACGCTTTTCATTGCGCGTAATAATTTCAGGAGCGCCCAACTCTAACAAACGCTTCAAGCGATTATTTCGGTTAATGACACGGCGGTATAAATCGTTCAAATCAGATGCGGCAAAACGGCCACCATCCAGCTGCACCATAGGGCGAACGTCTGGAGGAATAACAGGGAGTTGCGTTAAGAACATCCATTCAGGGCGAATATTTGCATCAACCATGCCGCGAATTAATGCCATGCGACGCATCAAACGCTTCTGCTTTGCAGCAGAGGCTTCTTTTAATTCTTCTTCCATGTCAGCAATTTCTTTCTGCAAATCCATCTTCTCAAAAATTGATCGGATAGATTCTGCGCCAATGCCGGCAGTAAAAATGTGTCCGTACTTTAACGACAAGTCTCGATATTCAACTTCGGAAATAATGCCGTGCGAAACAAGGCTAGTAATCTGATCAACTGCGGCGTCTATTGCGGCATCCAACTTATCCACTTCTTGTTCTTCTTCTTTTGAAAGCGCTTCTTTTTTCTTGTCACGATTTGCATCGTCTTTTGGCAACGCAGAACGAAGCTGTTTGTATCCGCCAGAAATTGCAGCACGCTTGCTTTCACCTTCACGCTTTAATCGCTCAACCAATTCTTTCTTCTTTTCACCATCAACACTGGTGATAATATAAGATGCAAAATAAATAACTTTCTCAAGCTTGCCTACGTTTATATTGAGCAAGAGTCCCATTTTAGATGGCACACCCCTCAAGAACCAAATATGAGATACGGGAGTTGCAAGGCTAATATGCGCCATACGTTCACGCCTAACAATAGAACGAGTAACTTCAACACCACATTTATCGCACACAATCCCCTTATAACGAATCCGTCGGTACTTTCCGCAGTAACACTCCCAATCTTTTGTAGGTCCAAAAATACGCTCATCAAAAAGCCCATCCTTTTCAGGCTTTTGTGTTCGGTAGTTAATAGTTTCCGGCTTCGTAATTTCTCCGTACGACCAATTCAGGACGTTTTCAGGAGACGCAAGCTTGAGCCTGATTGATGTAAAGTCTGATTTTTTTTCTTGGTAATCCATAGGTGTGTCGTGTAGTTATTTAAGATGGCGATGTACGCTCAAGAGGAACTTCCGGTTCCGGCAATGAGTTTCCAACAAGCTCAACATCTAGAGATAAGCCTTTTAATTCATTTACTAACACGTCAAACGCAGCAGGAGTATGTGGAGGCTGAATCTGTCCGCCCTTCACAATTGTTTCATACGTCTTGCTTCGGCCAGATACGTCATCGGACTTCACCGTCAAGATTTCTTGCAGTGTGTGTGCGGCGCCGTATGCTTCCAGTGCCCACACTTCCATTTCTCCAAAGCGTTGGCCACCAAACTGCGCCTTTCCACCTAATGGCTGCTGAGTAACAAGAGAGTACGGGCCAGTTGAACGCATATGGATCTTGTCTTCCACCAAATGATGCAGCTTCAAGATGTACATCACGCCAACAGTAACTTTGCGGTCAAACTTTTCTCCAGATAACCCATCATACAAATCCACTTTCCCATCTTCAGGTAAGCCTGCTTCTATAAGCTGCTCACGAATCTCATGCTCAGCAACTCCAGAAAACGCGGGGGATGCAACATGGTAATTCAATTTTTCTGCTGCCCATCCCAAATGGGTTTCCAAAATCTGTCCGATGTTCATACGAGACGCAACACCAAGTGGGTTTAACACCACATCTACCGGTGTTCCGTCTGCCAAATATGGCATGTTCTCTTCTGCAACAATCTTTGAGATAACGCCCTTGTTTCCATGACGACCGGCAAGCTTGTCACCAACCTGGAGCTTACGGAACTGTGCGATGCTCACCTGAATCTGCTTAATTACCCCAGCTGGCAACTTGTCGCCACCATCGCGAGAGAAAATCTTAATATCAACAACTTTTCCGCGTTCACCGTGCTGCAAATACAAAGACGTATCTTTTACATCTTTTGCTTTTTCTCCGAAGATTGCGCGCAAGAGGCGTTCTTCTGGCGTAAGGTCTGTTTCTCCCTTATTCGTAACTTTTCCAACCAAGATATCACCAGATCGTACTTCTGCACCAATTCGAACCACGCCTTCTTCATCCAAATTACGAAGCTTTTCTTCGCTCACGTTTGGAATATCGCGCGTTACCACTTCTGCGCCCAATTTTGTGTCGCGCACGTCAATCGTAAAGTCTTCAATATGAATCGAGCTAAAGCGGTCATCTTTTACTACACGTTCAGAAATAACGATGGCATCTTCAAAGTTGTTACCGTACCACGGCACGAATGCAACTAACAGATTCTGCCCAAGCGAGAGTTCGCCTTTGTCAGTAGCGGCACCATCGGCCAACAGCTGGCCTTTCTTCACGGTATCACCAACTGCAACCAATGGATGCTGAGTCATTGCGGTAGACTGATTACTACGTTGGAAGTTTTGTAATCGGTATACCCGCTTTGCAGCATCTGCCCCTGTCAGCGTAACGTGCGTCGCATCAAGCTCAGTAACTTCACCATCAATGTCGGAAACAATAACTTGTCCGGAATGGTATGCACCAATAAATTCAAACCCGGTACCAACCCGAGGAGCCTGCGGCTTCACAGAAGGTACTGCCTGACGTTGCATATTCGATCCCATCAATGAACGTTGTGCGTCATCGTGTTCAATAAAAGGGACCATGCCAGCACCCAACGAGAGAGACTGCTGTGGAGCCACGTCCATCAAATCAACTTCGTTTGCAAGCACCTCCATAAACTGCCCCATCTTTGCACGAGTTTCGATACGCTCATTCACAAACAATCCATCTGTATCTAACGGTTCTGCAGCATGTGCAATAACCATTTTGTCTTCTTCGTATGCATCCAAGAATACAATTTCATTGGTTGCTTTTCCTTCTACAACTTTTCGGTATGGAGTCTCAAGGAATCCATAGCTGTTCAGCCTGCCAAACATTGCCATATGACCTACAAGACCAATGTTCGGCCCTTCCGGAGTTTGCACCGGACAAATACGTCCATAATGGCTTCGATGAACGTCACGAACTTCGAATCCTGCTCGGTTACGATCAAGTCCTCCTGGCCCCATCGCAGACACACGGCGCTTATGCTCAACTTCAGACAATGGGTTTGTCTGATCCATAAACTGGGACAGCTGAGAGCTTGTGTAAAATTCTTTAATAGCAGCAATAATCGGGCGAGCGTTAATGAGTTGAGACGGCGTCATTTTTTCTAGCTCCAGCGTGCTCATGCGGTCTTTTGCAATACGCTCCATGCGGATCAGCCCAACACGGAATTTGTTCTGCAATAATTCTCCTACTGCACGCACGCGGCGATTTCCCAAATGGTCAATATCATCTGAAGGCTCTTGTGTATGGTTAAGCCGGATTACTTCGCGAATAACAGCAGTTAGATCTTCAATACGAAGCGTGCGGTGCTCTGGAGTTTCTGGCACATCCATTTCCAAGCGCTGGTTCATTCTGTGTCGTCCAACACGTCCAAAATCATACCGATCAAATCGGAAGAACATGTCGTGGATCATCTGCCGTGCGTTATCAACCGTTGCCAAATCTCCCGGACGTAGACGTTTGTATACTTCTTTCAATCCTTCTGCCTGATTCTTGGAAGTGTCTTTCGCGAGCGTCTGCTTGATGTATTGCATTTCTTTATCTGTATCGATATCTGCAAACAGTGCGAGAATTGCTTCATTTGTTTCAACGCCCATTGCACGCAAGAGCGCCGTTACTGCAACCTTACGCTTACGGTCGATTTTTACATACATTGCGCCATCGGTTGCTGTTTCAATTTCGATCCATGCACCACGGTTTGGAATAATCTTTGCGCCATACCAATTACGCCCCTTACTTGGTAGCATAGAGAAAAATACGCCAGGAGATCGGATTAGCTGAGATACGATAACGCGCTCAACACCGTTAATAATGAAGGTGCCGCGAGGAGTCATAATAGGGAACTCGCCGAGGTACACTTCTTGTTCTTTAATTTCACCCGTCTTTTTATTTACCAGTCTCACTGCGCACCGAAGCGGAGCTTCATATGTTGCATTACGGTCACGAGCAGTTTCTTCTGTGTGTTTGGGAGCATCCAAGTAATGATCTACGAAATGTAATTCTAAATTCCCAGCATGGTCTTCAATCGGAGAAATTTCCTTAAAGAGCTCTTGTAAACCTTCTTCAAAAAACCAAGCGTTAGAATCAAGCTGTAGTTGGAGAAGATTTGGAACCTGAGCAACGAGCTCCGTAAATTTCGAAAATGTTTTTCGCTTACGAATTGGCTCTGGATGCTCTGAAGAAGATTTGGGTGATGACATGGAATTTGTACCTAAAAAATATGATTAAAATATTGGTTACAAAAACGAGAACACATCCTAAGCGTGCATTCTTAGGAATGTGAAGTGACTAACTATTCAAAATTGATTGATGCACACAAATCTTGCTCGTCAAAGACGATACAATGCAGTATATGAGGTGTGTATAACCGTGTCAAGCAGTTTTCAGTCGATTTCCCAAAAATCAAGGTGAGTTATGCACAGTTTGCAGCAAAAAGGGTCAACCAGCCTCAGGGCAGGCCCTAAAAAAGATAGTCATAATCGCTTATCAAACTCTTCTTTTGTACAAACACCCTTACTTGCAAGCCACTTTTGAAACGCTTTCACAATATGCTTATTAATAACACGATGGCCGGTTGGCACGGGGTAAACATCGCCAGAACGAATATGCTCTATTTTTGTATGCCTCGCACCAGGCTCGATGGCTACCTCTCCTGTACTGATTAACCCTTTGAGCAGATTCATGAATTTCTTCCTCTTCACATCCCCATATCCGGACATAGCGAAAGCAGAGTTTACGCGACCCTTAAAGCTTTTATGTCTTTTTTAAATGAAATAACAGAATTATGCACCTGAGCATCTTCTAGTTTTTTTCTTTCTTGTAGGCTTGGGTTATACGCACGGTGTTCAGCGATAGCTTCTCGATACGATTCAGGAATATCGTGGAATGTATACACGGCATCATTTACCATCTCAATAAATTCATCACCAGACTGTGCTTGAGTCAGAAACTCATGCCCCTCATCAGCAATAGAGCCCACAATGAATTTTCCATCCCTCATCCAAGAAACACTAATCTGTTCCGGTAATCTATAGAAGTAAGCATCAAAAGCCTCCCGCTCAAGTTGGGGCGAAATCAGCATCTTCTTTATATATTGGATAGCTTTTTGAACCATATTGTTAGATTATTTATTTTATACCGAATATTATAATTGTCAATACCGTTGCCCTATCTCTATTTTACCTCTTTATATCTCGGTACGACAGAGGGCGTAGCTTTTATCTTGCAGGCATTTTCTACAAGTTCATCCACTGTTTCTCCCTGCAAACTCACGAGTTCTGCGCCCACTGCCTGCGCCAACACGGTGCCAGTCACAATTCCCGTACGAACTAAGCCATAACTTCCAGGCCCTGCATGTACGCCAATCCGAGCAAGACTTGATTTTTCCACACCAGCTTCTTGTAATACTTCCTCTATATATATAAGCAGGTCAGTACCTACCTTTGGAGTATTTGGCCATTCTCGTACTGCCAACGTCTTTTCGTCGTCAACCAGAATAATCCTGGCAGTCGGATGGGCGGTGTCGATAATAAGAATATGGGACTTCATACACGCATCATATGGGGTATAGGAGTTTTTACAATAGAAAAACTCCCAAGGTGCGCCTTGGGAGTACATGTTGTTTTCATTTTCTCGGAACTAATATAGTGGACTTGTAACGATTTCCGCTCTCCGACGAATTGCGTCACTCCATCCTGGCAATGCATCAACCCAATGAACAAAGGGGCGGCAGTTCCAGTATGGTAACGAAACAGTAATCGCCAGAAGCTCGCGCATCATCGCTGCACGTTCTGCTTCCACGCCATCAAGCAAAGCTACTAGCGTACGTTTGAACATGCTGAGGTTATCTGGAACTCCGTGTTGTTTTGCTCGTTCCTTTCCACACAACACAATGGAGTCCCGCACAGAATCAATCAGATTGCACACTCTCTCAGATAATCTGCCCTGACTTCGCAAAAAGGACATGTTGTCCTTTCCTGCGAGCGTGCCCAGATCCTTTTCCGCTTCAGCCACCACCTGCTTCCATCGAGCAGCGAAATCGATTCCTGAAATCCATTCTGTATGGAAACGACTTCTCAAATACGCAGGAAGAAGAAAATGGTGAGGAACATCCGATAACGCATCAAGAGCATTCAATCGAACCCGAACAACGGGTCTGAGATCTAAGGGAATGCCATACTGCGTTTCAAGTAGTTCAGCAAAACGAGCTACTCGTGGAATGTATGCGGACGCAGCCTCACACATCACAACGGGACCCTCCATGAGAAGTTCGATGATGTGCGGTATTGCCTTCCCTACCACTGCAACAACCTCACCGTCTTTCCTGGCACGATTAAGAACACGCGATACTGTATCGCCAAGTTGATAAGTAAGATCAACTCGCTTCAAGCGACCATCTCTATCGCGAAGTACGGCATAGAAAGGAAGATCATCATCCCGCAGAGGCATCATAACCTCTCCTGGACCCGAAATTGCCTCGTTATATGCCAACCTCACAACACGATAGTGTTCAAGGAAGATCGGTAATAGCAACGAACGAACACAATCTTTGCCTCGTGAGAATGCATCAAGTGTTGTTGTGAGAGTGACCCCCCCACAGCCCCCATAACGAGCAAGCGTCTCTTTCAAGACACGTTGAGTTGCAAGAGGCCAAGGCAATGTCGTATCTTCGCTGAGATTGAAGAGCTGATCAAATGCCTGCAACGCAGCAATATGATGATGTGGCTCAACACTCTCACGCAAGTTAGCCCTGAGCGGTTTTCGCAACGCAGGAAAATGAGAGAGAACATCTCCCATAGACATATCATGTGCGATTCGACCCTCTGCTCTACGCGACAGCCCAAGCCACTCGCCCTGCGTGAGACTTAGAACAATCTCGCGCAAGGGACGATTATGAAATGTCGCCACTCGCCTCAGATCAACTCCGCGTTCTGTAAAGGCAGCTGGCGCAATGGGCATCTGACCCAAGAATGGAGCAGCCTCCAAGCTTGCAGTCCAACGATTCACATTTCCAGAATCAAGGTACGCCTCCTTGGTAACTTCAACTAACGCACTGCCTTCACTACTAGGACGAGAGAATAGATCCGTGGTGTGCAAAGAATGCTCCACCCTATATCCGCGATCAGTAAGTACAGCCAGTTTGAGCGGGACGTCCCACCCAAGTCCATTTTGATCACCACTCAGTAACATTGTTCCGCTCATGTCTTTCATTTCAGATCCCCAATCGATCTAGAGAGATAGGATATGCATGTGCAGGACCTTCCAGCACAAGTTGATCTTCGACGCGATGAACATGCAGTCTGTGCGTATGCGCGAGAAGAGTGATTGAGTCTCCATATCCACTCAATTCAAACCACGACTGCGCAACAGCACATGCACCAGTACCGCAGGATTGAGTAATGGCATTCACGCCACGCTCAAATGTGCGAACGACAAGCACCCGACTCTCAAGTGGCTCATAGAGAGTACAATTTGCAACCGGAACAATGATACGACCCCACTCTAGAAGCGGCGCCGTATGAATGTCTCGTACGCCACGAACAGCATGGGGCTCTCCGCCTACTGCAACAATGTTGAATGTAGGAGTAGTAGGAAGCTTCATCACCCCTCCAGTGCGAACAGCTCCCATATGGGCTCGGTATTCTCCGTTCCGCGTCTTTTCGACAACATGGGTCGAGTCTCCAGTCCGGATAATACAATACCCGCATTGGAGAGCAGCGCCAACAACACGAAGCCCATTGCCACACATCGAAGACTGGCTTCCGTCTTTCTCTACGACTTCCATATCGTACAGCTCATGGGATACTGCTTGAAGAATCAAGGCGGTATCAAATGTCCATGTTCGTTTCCTTCGTATGTTTTCAAGGTACAACTGTGCAAGATTGCGATCGCCATGCAACACCAAGAAGGTATTGCCGCAGGCTTCGCCGAACCAGAGCTTCATGATTTGTTTCCCCCTTAGTGAAGAAAAGATATTGCAACTCCGATGTGAGCGCACGAATACAACCGCGCGCTCACATAGAGCAACAATTCAATCAGTCGGAAGAGAGGCGACACTTCCATACAACGCACAGGGAGCTCCCTTATATGCAGCCCAATATTGATCCCCATAGGAGTAGTGCCACCACTCGGTTGCGAGATTCACAAATCCCGCATCAGTCATTGCAGTAAAAAGCAATATACGGTTTCGCTGAGCATCAGATGGAATATGTGGATACCAAGTGTTTGCTGCATCGCTGAGAGCATCTACCGAGGTACCCATATCGGTTTCCTCCCCACTGGCTTGCACAAGCGTGCAATCAATAGCTCCTCCTGTTGAATGAGGAGGGCATCCATCTGGATCTGCAATGAATTGAGTTACCCGCTCCCATAACGCGTCCCCAGATAAACCTTCACGATCTTGAATTTCAGATTTAATCTCATCGAAATACTTACGTTGCAGATCAAGAGGACGAAAGGTGTCAGTAAGTGCAATCTTCATTTCCCCCTTAGTTCGCCTATTGATGATGCGTGCAGCATGGAGAAGGCGATCAAGTGCTCCACTGCGCAAGTAAAAGATATTTGATTGATTTGAACTCTTTAGCGAGATATACGAAGATGTATTTTCGATCTTTCGTAATAGTTCTCCAGTATCCTGAATAGGCACCGTTGCCGTAAGCGCTTCGGATATATAGCAGAACTTCCGTTCGGATAAAGGAATACGTTCTAGTTGATCGAATGTTGTAATGGTTTGCATAGATATAATTGGAATAAACGAAGAGCCACTCTGTAGTAAGGTGGCTCGTAAGAAAACTTCGCTGTTATATAGGATTCTAGGTTCTACAGTTAGGGTAAGCCACCCTGAATTTGCGCAAGGTAAAATACTGCATATGACGCAGCCAACGCAGAGTAGTAGCCGTTTCTTGTTGTCTTAAAAACACCATAAATACTAATCAAATTAATAAGTCTTATATACAATGAGCTCCCGATTGTATCCGGGAGCTCATGGGAAAATCCTTTATGCTAGAAAAGATGCTACCATTAGCTTCCGGAATACGGACGCAGATAAAAGCGATGCCACATGATTGCTGGCATGGTGTGCTTCGCGGAAATAATGGCTACAAAATTCATATTAATATTGATGATAGGGCAGAAATATACATGGGTCAAACTGTTTTGGATTCTTTACATAAGCACTCTACGGAGTTTCCTATTTTTCAAACTCTTAAACTTATCCTTCGTAATAACTCTTCGTCCCGTCTTTGACTCAATTTGTTTACGAGCATTCCCAGCAATACTGCCGCCTTCCCTCGCAACCCTTTTACTTTCCTCAAACCCTTTTGGCTCCCGTTCCTGGGATATTTCAGTGGTCGCAGTTTCGGCAAGCATATTTAAGACAAGTTCAAGATTTGTCATATTATCACGCAGATTTTCTTTCTTGAGACCTTTTAACTTCTTGTATTCCTTCGTACTCATGCCAGTCCATGCTTTCGTAATTTCATTCGTGAGAATGGCAAACTCTATACCTTCTTGCACTCCGCTGTTTTCCCATTCATCCGTTAGCGTCTTACGGACCTCAATACTCTTGAGACGTTGGTTAACCCAGTTTCTGCTGTATCCCTTTTTCAGGTACGTCTTGAGAGCACGGTTGATTGCGAGTTCAGGATCTGCAGTCTCTTCCAGCCGTTCGTACCCCACACGCGCGAGCCATAGCTTGAATGGTTCTGCATTGGGTGAGGGGATAGACTGGATGATACGCAGCATGGTTTCGGTATCGGCCATATCAGTAAGACGCATTTTGCCATCTGCGGCAACCATTTTCAAAACGTGACATTTTGTCACGGTTTCACTACCCTCTTTTTTTAGACGTTCCTTAAGCTTACGCCAATAGGCTAACGGAGAAACACTACCAGAAAGAACTGCCACAATATCAACAACAGAAAAATACCATAGCTCTTTGTCCGCATCCCATTGCCGACGGATTGTTTTACCTTCGAAAATAGCGAGGGTAACTTTCTTCTTTGCCATCACAACAGTATACCATATTATGCGTACAGAAAACGAAAATATTCAAGTAAAGTGATGCGTTTCAGAGCGTTTATGCTATCCTTCAAGCACCAACGAGAAATAAGCTCTATAAGGTTTCGTCCTTATGGAGCCTTTCTTTTTAACAAAGCCTTGGTACCGTTAGGCAATACATACGAAAAGCTAAGGCAGCTAAAGAAGCTAAAAGCTAATGAAGCTCATCAAGCAGCTCTTCAATCACTTCCCGCTCATTCCATGGAATAACATTCTTCCCAACCCCCATCCCACGCTCCGCTCCCTTACCCGTAACTATAACAATATCTCCAGGCTTTGCGTCTTGTATAAGCGTTGCGATTGCATCGCGACGATCAGGAATACGTTGCCATTGGACGCGACTAACCTCCCCTAGCCCCTCCTTCGTAAGGAGGGGAAGTCCGCTCTCGAGGTCTTGAAATATCTGATCTTCATTTTCCGTCCACGGATCTTCGCGAGTTATAATAATTCGATCCGCATACTTCGCAACTGCACGCGCCATATCCGGCCGTTTCCCACGATCCCGCATTCCTGCAGCGCCAAGAATTCCAAGTATTCTCCCTTTAGTTTTTTCACGCATATCTTTATATAGCCGCTCCAACGCATCAGGGGTAACTGCGTAGTCAATCACTACAGTGAAGCCTTGAGGAGCTTCAATCATCTCCATTCTTCCTGGAACAAATTTCACCTCGTTAATGCCTGCTCGAATTGCTTCATCAGACACCCCCACTGCCCACGCCAGCAGGGAAGCTGCTGCTGCATTTTCTTTATTAATACTGCCTGCAAGCGGTGTTATCGTTTGCGCAATGATTTCGTCCATCATTCGCACCACTTTTATTCCGTGCTTTTCTGCGCGGTCCAACATTGCACGCACGGCATTATCCCCCTGCTTACCAATAAGCGGCGCATGGGGTTTTAGTAACCCAACAATCTTTTCTTTTGCAGCTGCGTATTTTTTTATAGTCTTGTGATAATCCAAATGCTCTCGTGCAATATTTAAGATAATAGCGCCATCAAACCGAATACCCGCAAGCCGATACTGATGGAGTGCGTGAGATGTAGTTTCAAGCACAACATATTTCACGCCCGCTTTTTTCATGCGAGATAAGTATGCAAAAATCTTTTTACTCGGCAACGTCGTCATCTTGCTCGTATTTATTTCATCAACCCCAGCAACTCTAAACGAGACCGTCGTCAACATTCCAACTCTTTCCTTTCCATGCGCGTGTTCCAAAATACTGGTAAGTAAATAGCTGGTCGTTGTTTTGCCGTTTGTTCCCGTCACCCCATACACATACATATCAACATCCGGCCGGCCATACCAAAACCGCCACAGATACGTTTCAAAAAAATGCCCAATGTTTTTTATTTCTTGAATCATAGTCCCCTAATAGTACTTCGAATCGTCCGCGCCACTCCACGCATCATCATAAACCCAGTATACAACCCCTCATTGAGTACAAAATCATACGCTCCGCAATACGATACACGTTTCCCTCCAAACCCTGTTTTAATTCTCGTAATACCTGCCCACGCATGATGCTCGTCCGCATCTTGTGGGGCAACTCCGAAGAAATCATACACATGCATTCCTTTTTCTTTCGCACGAAGGATTGTTTCCCAATACAACAATACAGGAGCCATGTACGAACGCTTCTCGTACACACTTGCCCCATGAGCGTACGTCGCGATGCCGTCCGCATATACCATCAAATGTGTTGCAACACCCTGCCCATCTACTTCTGCTATCGCCATCTCGGCCATCCCTGCCTGTCCTAATATCTCTATAATAGCGTGGTAGTACGAGTCAGGGTGATATGCAAAACCGGTACGAAGCGTTACGGATTTTGAAGCATGTAAAAACTTTTCTACGTCTTTTGGATCATGAGAAAAGCGAACAGTAACGCCTTTCCGCTGTGCCGTCCGTATGTTATATCTGGTCTTTGAATGAAGGCTGGAAAAGATTTCTTCTTGTGACGACACAAGATCTAACAACAGAGAATTACGCGGCTGCACTTCACGAGAAGATTTACGCCAGCCTTTGCGAAATGAGTCCACACCCTCCTTCGCTAAAGCTTCGGCGGGCAAAGCTGGATCAACACGTACAAAAAACGCCCCACATTCTCCCGCTAAGTTTTGTAGCTTTTCTTTCAAGGCTTGCCAGGCAGCTTGCCTCTCCTCTTCCGTAAGCCCTTCTAAGAATATTGGCCCGCGCGGAATATACAGCCATGAATATCCGAGCTGCAAGTTCCGCTCAATCACAAGTGCGACGGCAACGAGCCTTGTTCCATCTTCCACTACAACACGCCATGAACGAGCGCCGATCTTTTCTTGCACTTCTCCCCACTGCCACGTTTGTAAAAACGAACGCGCAGGGGAAGCTGCCACAAATGCATTCCACTTGGCAGCCTCTGTACTAACTGCTTCACTTGCACGCATATTCATACTATCGCCCTCTCCCTAGACGGGGAGAGGGATGGGGTGAGGGGTATCGTTGTGAGCCGTAGGACATATTATGCCTTGTGTTTGAGTACTGCTTTTACAGCCTCTTCAGCACTTGCAATATCTTGCGGTAATTTTGCAACTGCTTGCTTTGCTTGCATCACCGTAAACCCAATTGCAACAAGAGCATCTACCGTATCTTGATGCACAGGACCAACAGCAACGGCAACGCCGTCGGTAAATTCACCAATCTTCCCTTTCAATTCAACAACAATTCGCTCTGCCGTTCTTTTTCCGATTCCGGACAAGCTCGTAAGCAATTGCATATCGCCCGTAAGCACTGCCTGCGATAACACGTTAATAGGAGCTGCGTCTAACACACCCATTGCAGTTTTAGGGCCGATAGATGGAACACGTAGCAGCAGTTCGAAATATTCGCGATCTCGCACGCTCTCAAAACCAAATAGCACCGCGTCGGAATCCGTACGATGGTCATAAATGGCCAATGTTATTTCAGAACCCAGTGCAGATTTTTCTCGCAATGAAGAGGTCACGATTACGCGATATCCAACCCCATGAACATCAATAATAAGAGCCTTCTCTTCGCGCTCGATCACGGTTCCTTGAATACGAGCTATCATGCAATCAGCGTACTGCAGTAGCCCTTGACAATCAAGCAATTGCACGTATACTTGTACGTAAGCCCTCGGATGGAGACCTCGCCGTAATCACTCGGAGAGCCTAACCGTCCGGGCTTTTGGTTATAGATAAGGATTTATAGTATTAAGTATTGTAGAAAATTCGTCTGAATGTGTTTCGGTCCAGCCGTAAGCGTTTCTTCCTTCAATACGAAGCAGTTGGCCATTCTTTAAATAGACAAAGTAAATTGCACGACCAGGAAATCCAAGAGCAATTGTATTCAACCCCGTATCCTCGCTATTTGCAGTCCGAAGTATACTTAGCTCGGCATCAAGAGACGATGCATGTCCGCCTAGATTGGTCTCATACAAGTCCCTCTGAATTTCCGATATAGACTGTAATCCAACATATGTGTCAGTGAGCATTTTCTGATCCTCGCCTTTTGCAACAATTGAAAATGTTATAAAAGGATCCTCAGATTCATCAGCCAAGTACAAACCTATGGTCTTATCATCAGTGTTCCTAATAACCATGTTCTTTGAATGTCGAAAACTGTAATGAAACCTTTCATTAACAAAACGTTCGGTTAGCTCTGCTTTTGTACGGCTACTTTCTGCTGTACCTGTTACTGTTTTAGAGTCTTTAATCAAAGGGACTTTTACGAGTAGGCCTAAAATGATTCCCGCCAACAAGAGTCCGATAACTTTTATGAAATCATTCTTTTTCTTCATATAGTCATCATATCACAAATTAGATCGTTTCGACAATAAAGCATGACATATCCCACTTTTATCGGTACGCTCCAATAGATGACAAAATCGCTATTCACCATGAAAGCGCCGTTCAAGCCTGCTGGCGATCAGCCAAAGGCGATTGAGGGTCTTGTTGATGGAATAAAAAATGGGCTATCTCGGCAAACGCTCCTCGGCGTTACAGGATCAGGGAAGACGATGACAGCCGCCTCTGTTATAGAAAAAACGGGCATGCCTGCTCTTATCATTAGCCACAATAAAACACTTGCAGCCCAACTAGCAGAAGAGTTCCGCACATTCTTTCCCGATGCTGCCGTTGAATACTTTGTGTCGTACTACGATTATTACCAACCAGAGGCGTACATTCCAAAAACAGGAACTTACATTGCAAAAGATTCCGCCATCAACGAAGAAATAGATCGCCTGCGCCATAGCGCACTCGAATCATTACTTACCCGCAAAGACGTTATCGTAGTTGCGTCGGTGTCATGCATTTACGGATTAGGTTCTCCGCAAGAATACCTAGATGCGCGCGTTGCATTTAAAACTGGAGATAAGATAAGCCGAGAAGACTTCCTCCGTGGCCTTATAAATCTGCAATACGAACGTAACGATTTGGATTTGGAGCGAGGCAAGTATCGCGTACGCGGAGATACGGTAGATATTTTCCCGGCTGGAGAAGAAACTGTTATTCGTGTTGAATTTTTTGGCCCACATATTGAGCGCATAGCTCGACTCGATCCAATTACTGGGTATGAACATGAAACGCTGCCAAGTTTTGCGCTCTTTGCTGCAACATTCTTTATGACGAGCGACGCGAAGAAGAAACAAGCGCTGGCTACAATTAAAGCAGAAATGATTGCACAAGAAAAACTCTTTACCGAGCAGAAGAAATTTGCGGAAGCGGAACGTATTGCTCAAAGAACTTCGTACGATTTGGAAATGATTGAACACATCGGCTACGTATCCGGAATTGAGAACTACTCGCGTATTTTAGATGGGCGAAATCCTGGCGACCCACCATCTACCCTTATCGACTATTTCAGGTTCTCGTTCGGCGACAAAGGCTTTCTCACATTCATTGATGAATCCCACATGACGATTCCTCAAGTAGGTGCCATGTTCGGGGGAGACGCAGCGCGAAAAAAGAACCTCATAGAACACGGGTTCCGCTTACCTAGCGCCAAAGACAACAGGCCACTTAAGTTTTTTGAATTTGAAGATAGGATCGGCCAAACCGTATTTATATCTGCAACCCCAGGGCCGTACGAAAAAAACACGAGCCAGGCAACGGTAGAGCAGATCGTCCGCCCAACAGGGCTCGTTGACCCGGAAATTGAAATCCGTTCTACCAAGCATCAGATAGACGATGTAATGGACCGAATTAAAGAAACCGTAGCAAATGGCCACCGAGTACTTGTCACCACACTTACAAAGCGCATGGCGGAAGAGCTTGCAACATACCTCACAGAATCCGGAATGAAAGCAGCCTACCTGCATTCAGATATCGATACGATGGAACGCATCGATATCTTGAGAAACTTACGAGCAGGAACCTACGATATTTTAGTTGGCATCAACTTACTGCGTGAAGGATTAGATTTACCAGAAGTTGCGTTAGTTGCCATTATGGATGCAGATAAAGAAGGGTACCTTCGAAGCGAAACTGCGCTTATTCAAACTATGGGCCGCGCCGCTCGTCACGTAGAGGGCAAAGTGATTATGTATGCCGATAGAATTACAGGCTCTATGCAACGCGCGATTGATGAAACATCCCGTCGAAGAAAAATTCAGGTGGCATACAATAAAGAACATGGGATTACGCCAACAAGTATCGTAAAAGAATTAAAAGCATCCACACTATCTCGCCCAATTGAAGAAGTTGAAGTCCCCGAGAATCTTACGAAGCAAGATGCAGAACATGTAATTCACAGGCTCACCAGCAAGATGCAATTGGCGGCTCAAAATATGGAATTTGAAAAAGCAGTACAGTACCGCGACGCCATTGCGGCGATACGGAAGAAACCGAAATAGTCTGTCGTTCCCCTCGCCCCGGATGGGGAGAGGGTTAGCCTGCCTGCCGGCAGGCAGGGGTGAGGGGCGTTAGTTGCTATATATTTCCCCTCATCCTCGCCTTCTCCCCGTCAGGGGAGAAGGGACACTCACCCTATTTTCCAAACCCTTCTACCAAATTCACGAGCGTTCGAACGCCATACCCTGTTGCGCCAACTTGCCAATAGGGAATAAGGGGTTGCTCTGCGTATACTGGCCCTGCAATATCCAAATGCGCCCAGGCAACAGCCTGCCCTGAGATACTCGAAGGGCTAACGAATTCCTGCAAAAATAGTGCTGCCGTTATCGCACCACCCATTTTCATCGTCGCCGTATTGCGCACATCTGCAACAATACTTTGTACTGTAGGACGATACTCTTCTGGCAAAGGCATCTCTACCAAGCCTTCCCCCGTTGCTTTTGCCGCTGCCATAATCTTCTCGTTTAATTCCTTCGTATTTCCAAACAGCCCCGCATGTGTATCGCCAAGCGCAACAACACACGCACCTGTAAGTGTCGCCAAGTCTACAATTGCATCGGGCTTGAATGTAACCGCATACGAGAGCATATCTGCAAGCGTTACTCGCCCCTCTGCATCCGTGTTTAATACTTCTATTGTTTTCCCGTTCATCGCAGTTATAACATCGCCAGGCCGGTACGCATCTCCCGATGGCATATTTTCACACGCCGCAATAATCCCATGCACAGCGATATCCGGTTCAAGCGTAGGCAATATAGAAAATAAGCCTAATACCGTTGCAGCCCCGGCCATATCAATCTTCATATCTTCCATTGAATTTGCCGGCTTCAACGATAGCCCGCCCGAATCAAACGTAATGCCTTTGCCAATTAACACTAATATCTTTTTAGGTTTTTTCTTCGGAATATACTTCAGATGAATAACATACGGCTCTTCTTTTGAACCTCTTGCAACTGCAAGAAACGCAGAAAACTTTTTCTTTGCCGCTTGTACACGATTCATAACCGTGAGAGAAATCTGAGGAGATGTTTTTGCAATCTTCTTTGCATGTTGCACAAGCACAGAAGGCGCCATGTGCGATGCAGGCTGATTTACCATTTCACGCGTCAGAGTAACGCCCTCCATAACCTTTTCAGCCAATACAACAATAGCCTTAGCACGAGATGCTTCACCAGCAGATGCAGCAAAAAGAGTTACCGTAGTAAGGGATCGCGCTTTTTGCTCACGTTTTTGCATTGCGCTGTGCTCTGTAAACCAATAGTCTGCAAATAGCACTGCTTCACAGAGCGCACTTGCGGATGCGGTATCGGGCAACATAATACCAACATTGCGAAGCAAGTGTTGCCTAGCATCTAATAGTGCAGCAGCAACGGCGCGACGTAATCCTTCCAACTTTTTTGCAGAATCTAACGAAGGGTCGCCCATCCCAACAACACCGACAAATGGCGCATGCATCCCTTGAGGCGCTACAAATACCTCTGCTCGCCCCCACTCACCGGCAAATCCGATACGATCAATGACAGCGCTGATATGTTTTTGGATTTCAGGGGAATATTGCGTGCCTATGTTCTTGCTGGTATCTACCGGAATAATAATCAAATCAAGCTCAGTAGCAGAGGGCTCTTTTGATGTAACGGTAATAGGTGACATAGCCCCCTATCATACATGGGAGCGCACTTGGGTCAATAGTTTGCGTATTTCGTCTTCCATTGTACTAAGTTTATTTTTTCCCCGAACATCTTGACGAATAAACCCATACGCATCAACCAGCACCGTGCGTGGCCATATCGTATTCTCATACTGCTTCCATGTTATGTATGACGAGTCGCTAACCACAGGATAGTCCAAATGCAGCCGCAATACTGCGCTTTCTACCTTGTCCGCATCTTCTGCAAATGCGTATTGAGGAGTATGAACTCCAAGAATCAAAAAACCAGAGCCTTCATATTTCTCCCACCACACCTTCAAATGCTCTACATCCTCAGCAGAATCGCTATCGCTGTAGTCCCAAAAATGAATAAGTGTCACCGTTCCCGAAAGCTCTTTTTCAAACGAAAGAGGCAAGCGCTGCACTGCAGCTAACTTTGCTTCTTCCGGAAAAGAAGTGACATTAAACCAAATATCGCCCGTAATTTCAGGCGCCACTTTTCCAACTAGCGATTTTGTAAAAAAGTTAAACATATGTATCTCCTCCCCCTTTTCAAGGGGAGGCTGGGTGGGGTGCGTTAGTCTGTTATCCCTCTCACCCCCTCTAGCTCCCCCTTGAAAAGGGGGAGAAACTGCTACTACTCTTTATCTCCCGCAAAAATAACCAGAGATACAACAACAGACAAAATACCAACAACAATCTGCAACCACGGCTGCCCGCCCGTCAAATTCTGCAAGCTAGTATAAAGCGCCGGGATCAAATGCACTAAGCCGCCCACCAAGAGAAGTACCGCCGCCCATAATTGAAGATGTTTATTTTCCATATTCAAGCACCCCCTTCATGAAGTTCTTTGTATAGCTCCACAAAGAACGCAATTGCAATGATACCTGCGATAAACGGAACAAGTAATGAAGCAAGGTAGAGCGTTTGTGTTGAAACGCTGATAATTTGGAATAAGATAACGGCACCAATAATTCTCCACATCACTTGCCACAAGTGGCCATGTACCAAATTCTTCGAATCCTTCAACGCAGTAAATCCAGCCGAGGATGCTTTTACAGCCGTTAAGAGTGGAGCATACATTAGCCACACCGCAATAATTGCAGCAGGAATGAGGAGCGCAACAACAGCAATCATAATCACCGCATCAAGCGCAATAATTCCATTGCCATCAATAGGCAAGCCGGAGCGTGCTGCAACGTAGTACCAATAGTTTAGTGCGTATGCTGGTATGAGCGATGCAATAACGGCAATTGCAGATAAAATACTTGTGTAGAGAACGGGAATATACCGCTTCACTGCCGAAGTTAACGCAGTCATAAACGAAATTTTGTCTTGTGCTGCAAACAAAATCATCTGCGCAGTTGTTGTTAGTACGCCAACGAGGAGCAATAACGCAAAACCCCACACAAACGAAGTGCCATACACGGTTGTTTGAAATACAACCATTGGGTCAGTCCCCGCATCAAGCGCCAACAGGTATTCAGCCATAAGGGGAAACATCAAAATCCCCGGGACAATCATAAGGAGTTGAATCAACAACGCAGACCCCCAACGGTGCAGAAACGTTTTCCACGCATTCGCAACTTGAGTATGAAACGGAAGAAGTGTGATCATATAAAAATTATACCACATTCCAACATGCAAGTAATCTGCTCACCGTTGTCATTCCCGCGAAGGCGGGAATCCAGGCCGTACAACTCTTAGCTCACCTGGCGCAAAGCAGCCTGGGCCGGATGCGATTTATTCAGTTTTTTTCTCAGCAAACTTCAGCACTGCGTCACAATATTGGGCATAGTGATGCACCGCATCTTTAATAGAAGAATAGATGATTTTAGGATCGGTATCATCATACTCATGAACTAGCCTATTCCGTAACCCTGCACTGGGTGCAATTGTGTTCCCAAAACTTTCTTCGTACACACCGATAGTAGCAAGCGCATGGAACGTATCTTCATATCCTCGTACTATCTCATTTCCGTTCCCAAGCTCACCAATAATGTGCCGATTAATACCAATTGCTCGCGTGATAATTTTTTCCAAGAGGCGTTCTACGGCACCATACTTCAAAAAATCCTTTGCAATATCCTCGAAAGAATATTCTGCCAACGACTGAAGGTGCTCAAGATCTTTGAGAATCAAATTAACTTTCCGTTCAACAAAATCTCTATTAAGCATAGGCTGTTTTTAATTTTTCAAGCTGGCGCCGATTGAGCAATTGCTCCAGTTCCCGTAAATCACGGCTATCCATATATGATAAAAAAGCACGGGAGCGAAATTCATCATAATCGGTCAGATTTCCATATAATAACTGGCTATCTCGAGCCACTTCGTATAGAAACAGAGGGTCTGTACCATGGAGCGACTTTACGTCCAGCTCTCGCGCTTTACTGTCACCAAATATTTTTGCAACATCCGCATATATATCCAGTTCTTTATTAAATGAGAACTTTACATAGCCCAGTAATGCAATATCAAGATCGCTACCAGCGTGCTGGCGGCCAGTAGCATAAGATCCGTGCAAAAGGATGAGTTTTAGATGATACTTTTTGCCAAGATCGGCTAATTGGTTATGTTGTTCCACCGCTATTTCCATACGCATAAGTGTAGCAAATGACGGTTTATATAGCTAGGCGCAAAGCCACCGGGGCCTGATGATTTATACAATCGATATATTCTTCTCAACCAATAGGACATTACCGTCTTCCTTTGCCAGTTTTTTCATATCCGGAGTAAATCCGCTTTTACTAAAAAGTATAAAGTATTCTTTTCTAGTCTCCGTTCCCCATCGGACAAACGCAGCCTTGTCTTTAAGACTTTTATAAATGTCAGTCCCAACCGGCCGAGAAGCCCACTTGCATTCACCAAACACAATTTTTTGCTCTCGTTCGCTAATTCCAACAATATCGATTTCTTTCTCAGGCGCCCACCATTTACCAATCCGCTCAATCGGAAACAATTGCTCTTCAAAGTCAAAAATGAGTTCCTGGCAAACATGTTCGTATACAATTGACTCTAACATAGTAAATTGTGCATCAAATTGAGCTACAGCATGTTCATGCCTTCCAACCTCAAGATCGCTTTTGAACGGAAAAACGTACTGGAACCAAAAACGGAAAAAGTTATCCGATATCCTATACAAACCCTTTCTGGATTTCTGTATATTGTTTTCTGTGACAGGCACTTCTTTCTCAATAAGGCGCAGTCGTTCCAATGTAGACAAATACTTTGTAATAACGTTTTTAGGCAGCCCTGTATCGTTCACAATCTCTCCAAATTTTCGCTTACCCCAAGAAATTGCTTTCAAAATCGCCATGTAGTTCTTAGGCTCGCGAAGCTCCTCTTTAAGCATAAATTCTACCTCGTTATGCAGAAATTCGGTTGAGGGAAATATTTTAGTTGTAATATTCTCTTGTACTGATTTTTTCCCATCAATAGCAAGCAGATATGAGGGCATCCCATCAGTAATCGAGTAGATACCCATAAACTCATCAAACTTTTTTTCGGGGAAAAATTTCCAACTATTTTTGAATGTCATTAGATGAACCAGTATTTGCCCTGTTCGCCGACCAAACAACGGCGCTTCGCGCTGCAATGTTTCCGACTCCATCATTGCAATGCTAGAGCCGAGCAGAATAAGAAACACCTTACTGTTTTTCAGATATTCATCCCAACCTTTTTGAAATAGGGAGCTTGTCGCCGAATCTGTTTCAAAAAGATACGGGTATTCATCAATCGCAATCACGAGAGGATCTTCCGTCTTTTTTGAAACGTACTGAAAAAATTCAAGCCAATCGGTAAATCCTCTTGTAGCAAGAATAGTGTCATCAAAGTGATTCCCAACAACCCTACCCAATTCCTTCAATTGATCCGTGTGATTTCGTTTGTCCGCCAAAAAATAGATGCCTGGCTTATCGGCAATAAACTGCTTTACCAATTCCGTTTTACCAACGCGCCGCTTACCATAAATAATAAAAAGCTGAGAGAGGCCGGTATCCCACTTCTCATTAAGCGCCAGTAATTCTTTCTCTCGGTTTATAAACTTCATAGTATTCTTACGATTAGTATACTCTAGAGTATACTAATAATCAAGTGGTAATATTGAACCTTTATAAAGGCGAATTTAGCCTTGCACAACTTTGGGTTTACAACCCATACAACTCCGGCTCACCTGGCGCAAATCCACCCGGGCCCGATACGGCAAAGCTATGGGCGCAATTGCTTTCTGGGGGTTTTTGCAGAAAGATAATTGTCTTTCGTAATAATCTTTTTACCAGTCCTAGCCTCTAATTCCAATTTTGCCTTCTTGGCAATACCGCCACCCTTCTTGCTCGCAACCTTGTTCTCTATCATCCCCTGTGCTTTTTCAGCCTCTGCAATTTGCCGGGTCGACATTTCTGCAAGGGCAGTAAAAATAAGCTCAGCCTCACTCATGTGGTCACGCAAATTCTGAGTTTTCAGACCCTTTATTTTCTTATGATCTTGCACACTAATACCAGCCCACTCGGAATGGATAATATTTGTAAGAATGGCGAATTCTTGTCCATCCTTAATATCATGATCTTTCCAATAGTCAGTAAGCTTGTTGCGGGTTTCTTGCCCCATCATTCGCTGCTGAATCCATTTTTCGCTTCGCCCATGCTTCTGCCACGTTTCTCGCGCCCTATCCAAAGATCTTGCCGGGTCTGCCATTTCTTGCATGCGCTCGTATCCTACTTTCGCAAGCCAAAGCTTAATAGGTTCCGCTTTAGGGCTTGGCACAGATTGAATAAGGCGCAACAATGTTTCCGGGTCGGCAACGTCCGTAAAGCGCATTTTCCCGTCTTCGGCCACCATTTTCAACTGGTTACATTTTGTAACCACTTCACTTCCTTCCTTACCCAAGCGATTTTTAAGAACCTTCCAGTAATTCCTTGCAGCCTGAAAATCTGGCTGGTCTATAAGAGCAGCGATAACGTCCACAACAGAGAACCACCATGTTTCGGTTTCCTCATCATACTCCCGCCTAATTCTCTTACCTTCAAATAACGCAATGCTTGTACGTTCCATAATGGGCTAATTGTACCATATTTGTTCGCTTACAACCCATATAGCTCCGGCTCACCTGGCGCAAATCCGCCTGGGCCGGATGCGGCGAAGCTATTACAACCTTACTCCAAAACAGACAAATAGTTTTTCAGATTAAATATCGTATCTGCTTTCAAATGCGCTTTTACCCAAGCTTTCTGCTTGGCATCCAGCAGCTCACCAAGGCCGTCTAAAATTCTGTTATCGGGGACACTTTCGATTATTGCAATACAGTCAAGCAAGTATGCTTTCAGAGGCTTTCCAACTAATGCATGAACCGTCTCGGGTTCATATGCCCAATCATGCGAGGTAAAGTAGTATATGTCATAAATATCACGCATCGCTGTCTCCTTGCGCCCTCCAAGGGCAGATAGCTTCCCAGCAAAAAGATACTCCTTCTTGGCAGTCAGCATTGAAATACCAAGATATTCCCGTAACTCGTATTGATCCTTCATAGCAGGGAGCAGTTCACGAGTATTAATCTCAACTTTAACATTATAGTCAGCTTCCCCATAAGAAAGGAGCGCGAACACTGTGTATCGTTTAATCGTACTATCTTTCACCGTTCCGTACTTGGCCAGAATATTCTGTATGCGATTAAAGACCAGCGCCTTCTGTTCCTCTGTCACATCCAGCAAGTCAAAATCAAGATCAACTGAAAGCCGAGGCAGTCCGTAGAAAAAATACATACATGTTCCGCCCTTAAACCCCAATAACGAAGCAATAGAAGCATCAGAATAGATATCCCGAAGAATTTTTCCCATAATCAACTGATGTTTTTCTCTATTCAGCATAGGCATTGCGATATGAAGTAAGCCGTTCTACCAATTTTTTATTGTCATATATATCAACCAAGTCAAAGCACTTCTCCCAATCAATCGGCCTCAAATTATCAAAATGGTATTCTTTAGAAATATAGAGCATGTCCAAAAACGCACGCTCCACAGTCGCAATACTATACGTTCCCTTATTCACAATCCCTTTCGGATTAAATAATAGTTCATCTTTCAGTTTTCTGAACTGAATACTGTGAGTATCTATCTCTACCGTTTTTGGCCATTTGCTCGCAACAAATACCGTATCATAATGCTGGAAAATAACAGCTGATTCCCGCAGCACGGTTTCAAAACTGATATATGAAGGCGTATATATACTCGTTGCAAGTTCTTTAAGGTTATAGTCTTTATCACGGGCAAATACTCCCCTGGTAAGCCGAATCAAGGATCCCTTCTTAACATAGTAGGCAATTTTCGACTTCAGATTATTATTATCTTTTTCTGCCCACAATAAAGCCAAATCCTTAATTGTGAAGATAGTCTTTTGAGACTGATACAAGGTAGCAATGGCGTTTTCCATACTAAATCATCTAATGGGAGTAAGATTTATTCTTACCTCCATTGTATCATAAAAAAGTAGCTCGTACAATAGCGATAACTAAACATGAGAATATTTCTGTCCTTTAGTTACAACCCATATAGCTCCGGCTCACCAGGCGCAAATCCACCCGGGCCAGATGTGGCGAAACTATCTATGCTTTGATCCAAACATTCTTGGTACCCCTTCGCCCGAAAAAGAAGAGTCCGAACAGTCATTGAAAATAAAAAACTCGAAAAGTGTGGTATTTAAGGGGAGAAAGTGCCATTATCTATTTTATTATCAACCGCCCTTGAAAATAAGCCTTGGGGGACTTCTTGGCCCGGCTTTCGGTAATAGCTGTCTTTTTTAGCCTTGCCAACTTTTTCCAACAACCCTCTCTCTACCCATCCTCGTAATAACCGTGACATTTTCAGAACATCGTCTAGACCAGTTATCTCACGCGCCTTCCCATTGATAATGCGATAATTTTCGTCGAGATATTTACTGACTGTATCCCAGTACTCAATTTTATGAATGTTAAAAAGTAACAACAAAACCGTATTCGGTCGTAACTTGGGAGGAGAAAATAATGGCTCGTACAAATTTTGCTCCTTCATCACCTCAAACATACGATCCACCCCCTCGCCAATATCGAGATTGGGTGCAGCCTGGAAACGATTTAGCGTGCGCAATACTAAAGGATTGCGAGCAAAGCGTTCCTCTCTGATGTTTTCGACAGTGATATGACCGGGGTAAGTTCCAGGACTTTCAACCTCGACGCGATCATCGAAGAATCTCACTTGAATATCATCCTGCACAAAGTAATTCCTGTGTATTACTGCGTTTGTTATTGCTTCCTGGAATGCCCATTCCGGTATCAGAAACGTTGGACGAAACGAAGCTCCGCTTAATTTTGGAGGCGAACTTCTTACGATCCCACGAAAATATTCTATAGCTCGCTCAATCTGCATCATCAGAGGCCCCTCAATAGTGAATGGTCTGGTAACAAAATTGGGCTTGCCAGTATATGTCGGCTTCGTGCCATAGTAATGAGAAATCTTTATTCCACACTTGCTGGTTAGTGCGACTGATGGATTATTGCCAAACAATAGCACACCTGCTTTTGTCAGTTCATATTTGCCGTCAGTATCTATCGCCAAGCCGTTATCCTTCAAAAATTGCCAATCATCTAGACCGGTGCTGGCTGTGTCTTTTTTATACTGGGCTAGAAGCTCTCGATCCAAGACTTCTAAAGAATTAACCTTGGACTTTTCACTCTCGAATTGAATCGCACCTTTTTCATATTTAAGACGCATAATTTCAGTTGAACCAATTTTGACATTCTGTCTTCCTTTCCTAATAAAAGTATCACCTCGTTTAAGGGAGTGGACATCATTGCTCTTCTTAATACTGAGCACGAGAAGCTTATCTGGGTACCCTTGAGCGTTAGTTATGTCGAGTTCGAATTTGCCCCATACTATAAGTGGTGGATCAATTTCTTTATCAATCAGTTTCAAAAAATCGGAAACATTATCAGCATTTTCACTGATTCCAAGAAGTCGTTTTTCTCCTTGAGCTTTGGCGGGATCTTCCAAACCAACTACTATAAAACCACCATCAGCATTAGCAAAGCCAACTACAGTTTCCAAGAGGTCTGCCGGTTTAATAGCAGCCCTTTTACATTCAAAAGTTTGCCACTCTTGAGTGTCTAGAAATATTTGTATGATTTCTTTATCTTCCATAATCTTATAGTAACATCTCCTAGACGCACGCTGAGTATAGGCCTAATTCTTCTACCTTCAAATAACGCGACGTTGTGAGCTTTCTTCATGCCTTAATTGTACCATATTTGTTCGCTTACAACCCATACAACTCTGGCTCTCCTGGGGCAAAACCGCCTGGGCCGGATGCTGCGTAGCTATCAACGCTCTGCCTTAAGCACTCTTGATAGCCAGTATCTGCAGGATAACTCCCGGGGTAACCATAGAATGCGCCCCCTTTACTTGTACCAACATAAAAATCATGTTTCCGGATTCGATTCACGCCAAAACACGCCTGACATGACGAAGGCGCATTTTGTGTGGGCAAAATATGTGGAGATCCACTAGTAGACCAAAGGGGGAAGTTAAGAAAATTTGGACACCACACCTGCTCATCCCAGCGACAATAACAATCCCAAGGGTGGTGCAATGCTTGCGCAACAGGCGGATTTTCCACATTGCCTGGGCGCGGAAATCCAATCCAATATGGGTCACCTGGATTTTGGCCGCCAGGCGTGCCAAGCCGCGCAAAATCTGTAACATTCTTTCCACCAATCCCCTTAAAACCAGCGAATAAACGATTCAATCTTCCTGTTTCTGAATACATATATGGAAACACTTGTTGCACAAGTGGCTTAAAGCCATATCCCGAGGGATTTGCAGGGCTTGGCGCCTGCACCCCACCGGGAGTGACTAAACTCCCAATAGCCGTACCTAGGCCATGAAATGGAAAGTAGCTTGCGGGAAGATTTCCAATCAGTGGGTTCACATTTGTTTTAAACCCCGCGCTTCTTGTTCCAGAAGCACCTTCATTGATAGATGCATCATTAGGGTTTCGCGGAATAATCTTTGCTCCTGTTTGAGCAATAGTAATACTGGTACCCCAAACACCCGCAACTATCAGTACCGCAAAAGCTCTTTTAAAAATATTGTTCATACCCTATTTGATTATAGTCTGACTTGTACCAGCCCCGCCATTCAACACTCCCCCCAGCACACTCGTCACCGTATTCCTCACCTGTTCCAGGATTGCAGCAGGTACTCCGCTTGCGTTGAGCTGGTTCACAATCATTGACGATATGGCAGCAATGTTTGGAGTTGGGGTTGGTTGTTTGCATTCACCCTGGCCTACAATAGATGTTCGTGCATTACGCGCATCGCAGGCGGTTCTGTATGTTTTTTTATCTAGTCCACACACAGGAGAGCTTACAAGCCCGGCACAGTTTTGTTGTTGCTGTTGCTGATTGAGCTGGTTGTACGGAGGGTATTGGCTGCCATTCGGATTCTGACCACCTTGCTGTCCTCGTCCTCCACCCATCATTTGCATGAGAAGAGGAAAGATTGATTCAAGGCCACCCAGCCCTCCTGGGCCAGGAGCACCTCCAAAGTTACTGCCTGGATTACTGGCTTGATCGACGGAATTTGTAGGAGCATCTTCTACAGATGGTTCGCAGTCTTTGTTAAATACAAGGGTTTTTTGGGAGGCGATTGCTGGGGTACCGTCAGGGTTCACAGGATACCGGACGCCAACATTGTATGAACTAGGAGTAATAGAGACTCCGTTCCCAACTTTGTATGTGCCAATTCCTCCAGAGTTTGACGTACCCACAAACTCCTGAGCCTGAGTTGCGCTTGGAACAAACATCGTAATCTTTTTGTTTGAAGCTGTAGCTATCTTTGATTGAGCGCCAGCAATATCTTTTTGAACGATCTCTCTGAGCATCGTATTTGGGACTTGGTCTGTACGGATAGCCATGTTAGTGGGGGATTCAGGATCACCAAATTCGGGTTCAGCAAATTCTGCACTTCTTCCATATCCTGCCATATTTGCCTTCACAGTAATATTGCCACCACCCTGCGGAATGGATTCATTCTGCTCATCAAACTGGCCAGGGCGGACGAAGAGACATTCGAGGT